>Ga0306912_1000039_pt1 | contig 76613 bp, 76 predicted proteins | sample AntRauFillE10628_FD_190443 | JGI IMG/M metagenome (GOLD analysis project Ga0306912, IMG submission 190443) | Saline lake microbial communities from Rauer Islands, Antarctica - Metagenome Filla E10 #628 (v2) (version 2) | ecosystem: Environmental > Aquatic > Non-marine Saline and Alkaline >...
GCCATTTAATCAATGAGCTCAAGCCAACTTTGTTAATGCGTGCAACTTCAGCAGTGCTAAGACCACTAGTTTGACTTTCGCCTACTATTCTAACTTTTTCTGATTGTGAACTGTAGCGGCGACCACGTGATATTGGTTGTTGAGACATAATTCATTCTACTTAGTTGGTTAAATACTAAGTGGATCTGATTTTCAGGGGAGCACTACACTAGCGTTGTTAATACTTTTATGTAAAATATCCTTTTTAGACTCTAAAAATACGGAGTGATACTAGTATGAAGATATTGACAGGTATATGTGTAATTTATATTTGGACATCAATTTTTTTCAGTGGATACACATTGTTTAATATGGCTTTCAATTTATCGACCTCACCACAAAAGCTTATGTTACAGGCGCTGCTCATGGGAGTGGTTTTTGCATGGTTTGATGATTTTAAAAAGCCGAATTATGCTTGGTTTAAGGGGTCTAATTACAAGTGGTGGAGTAACAAAAAATGAAAATAGGTGAATAACGGTTATTACATTTGATGAATTATACATGATCCCCCAATTTCCTGTACATCTTGTTTATGAGTTATAGTCGTAAATAAAGAGGTATTGACTAGAAAGTTATATTGATCTGATCTCGATCTTTCAGATGCAAGTTGATAAACTAAAGTTAAATCTAATTAAGTTTTATGTTATTTGCCATCAAAAAATCTATCGTTTTAAAGATAAGGCAGTCCATTTAGCCGTCCCAAAAGCTGCGCGGCTATGTTTAATTTAGGCAAAAATTGACTCCATAAAAGAGCTGTAACAGCTGCTATAACAGCCCTTAAAATCAACGGCAAATTTCTTTATAAAAATTTTGTGCCTAATGCAAGAGAAGAACTAGAAGGTGAAGCTAAACATAAACTTAGATTTATCAATCTATCTGGCATCACATCAGCTTAACCCATTAAAACCTTGAACCTTATAAAAAAGTCAGGTACAATACTTTTTATGTTAAGTTATAGCTTATACCCTCTCTCATCACAATTGAGTTAACCCTTAGCGTATTGATTGCTTGATTAAAGCCTGCTGATGCTTGAAATGAGAACGAATTGGATTATTTCAAGATCAGTGCGATTCAGCCTTTTGTAGCATCGAAACTATTTTAGTGCTAAGCATGCATTTAACCATAACCGTATAGATAGGTGAATAAATGAAAAGCTGGATATTTTTATTGCTAGCTGGATTACTTGAAATAAGTTTTACCACCTCGATGAAGCTTTCTGCGGGGTTTACCAACTTGAAATTTTCAGTAGGCTTTATTACATGTGCATTACTAAGTTTTGTTTTTTTTAATAAAGCAATAACCCATATTCCCCTGGGTACCGCTTATGCAATTTGGGCAGGCATTGGTGCAGCAGGCACAGCAATTATCGGAATGGTTTTTTTTAAAGATCCAATTTCATTGGCCAGAATAGTGTTACTTACCTTATTAATCAGTGCTATCTTAGGGCTTAAACTCATTAAGGCATAAGTATTGCCAAGTACATTTGCTATGTACTTTAAACAAAAAAATCCCATCTTATAAACCCAGTTTATAGCACCAGGCTTTACTCACAGTGAGTTCTTGATTTATTGCAACCCAAGCTCATGATGGATGATAAATAGCTTCAATAATTATATAAAGATAAAATAACCTGCATAGGGCGATTGCAGGTGTATAGGCTTTTGATTGAGCATAATGTCAATTAAAGCCAACACCATACATTTTGTTACATCGATAAACTTAAAGCTTTAGCAATGGCTAATTGATCTGCTTCAGTCATTGATGAGTCATCAAGGGAAGCTGAAAACTCAGTGCGCCTTTGTTCAAACGCTTGCTCTTTATGGCCTTGATAAGCAGGGGTTAGCATGGCATTACACATAAGCTGTTGTGATTTATCTTCTAAAGCGGCTAACGTTAAGTTGGTATAGGGCTGAATTAGGCGGGCACTAATGCCAGCTAAACAGCCACCGCCATCTTGTTGATTTAGCATTAAATTGTATAGCACTAAAAATTCTTGATGACTGTTTTTAGCTAAATCCCAAGTTTTGCACAACAGATCTGAGACATTTAATTGGGTTTCAGGCTCTATTTTACCATTTGCCTGCTTAATAGTATTGATAGCGGTTGCCAGACCTGGATAATCATGTTGAAACCCTAAAATCTCATTAATGGTAGCTTCAAAGGATTGGGCAAGGGTCAATTTGTGTTTAGCATCTAAGGCTAAAAAGTTTTTACTCATTTTACCTAATTTAGCGGTATGTTGATGGATATCATTATTTAACCGAAAAATATTATCCATTTGGTTGATGATTTGTTGAAGTTGCTGGATATCTTGATAGATGTCTTGATAATTTGAATTAGGCATAATAATTTCACTTATTTAAATAGAATTAACTGCCTACCAATTTAAATAAAATAGAAATGAATGAACAGGATAATTAGATTAATGGTATTAATTAGTAGCTAGGCGCTATATTTTAAATTAAATCATTAAATTTATTGGGTTAAAAGGCAGCTGATATAGCTGCCTTTAATCAATTAAAAATTCACTATAATCTTGTTAACTACTTAGATCTAACAAGAATAAGTAACTGGACTACTTACCTTATGATCTAATCGCGAATCGGCCAATGAAGGACTATTGGGTCTGCTGCTTTTATTTATTTGTGCAAAGCAGTTAAGTAATGGAGAGCCAGGACTAGGGCTTTCTGCAATAGGTTCTGGAATAGTTAAACTATTTTTTAGTTGATGGCATAATGTATTTAAATTATGGTGCGCATCTACTTTTCTTTGTGCACTTAGCAAGACATTTTGGGCTTCTGCTTCTTTTTGTTCATTCCATTGGTTAAGCGCATCGATTGCCTCAGTCCCATGTAATTGCTGTTTATCTACTTTGACCACAAACGGGAAGTCATTTTCTAAGGCCATTTTTACTTTTAGTAAGCTAGCACTAGATAAATCAATAATATTTGGCACTAAGTTATATGATAATTTTAACAGCTTATCTTCAGATAGATGGCCTATTTTGTTTAACCGTTCAATAATATTAGTTTTTATCTGATAATGCTCTAGGTAATTACTACAGTTTTGTTGCTGATTTTTAAAATCGTAAATAATCTTACCTAAACCAAAAGTTTTTGCTTCTAAATTTTTATTATCTTTGGTATGCACAATATCAGTGCTTATGATATGAAATGGAGGTACGCTATTTAAAGAAATCATTTTGCGCAATTGATTATAATTGGCTTTAGGTGAAATTAATTCTCTAAAATGACTAAGCTCTTTATTGCTAGTGGCGCCGGCAAAAAATTCTGCTAAATGCAAGCGGTTAATCGGTTGAGATAAAAAAGCACAAGTAATTGCAGTAAAGCTGCTTAAGTCTTTTTCTATAAAATCATTGCCCGATAATAATTTTTTTGCAATAGTAAAATATAAGTCCCAAAGTTTATCTTGCTCGGCATTATCAGACATTAATAAATCATAGATAACCATGGAAAATAAACGATTGTTGTTTTTAGCTAATTGCGAAAAATTATTTTTGCTTTCACTTGAAATTGAGTCATTGGTTTCTCTTTTTTGCTTTGCACTTTGTGGTTTATAAGAAAATATATCTTTAGTATGTACTTGCCACATTGCTTCGGCATCGATAAACATAATATCGTCAGCAATGGCTTGTGAAATATTTTGGGATTTAGTTGTTTGATTAAAATCTTCTTTAATTTTTAAATTTTCTAGGGTAGCAACAGTGCTACTTTGTTGTGCATTATTTATTTCAATTAAAGTTTTTTGCAAGTCAGAATTATGCTCAATTTTTTTATTTAATAATTGCGCAACATGAGTAATTACTTGTTGAGTTGCTGGAGTCTTAATCAGTTCGTCAAAAATTTTATCCAGTGTAGCTTGAAAAATGCTAGAAGCAATATATTCATTATGCTGATCAGCATTAATCAGCTCTTTAATAAAATAAACTCCAGCTAATTGATTAATGAGTGCTGCTTGATTAAATTTTAATGCGATATACTCTATCGCTTCATTAATAGGCATAATGCTATTAATACCATAAGCTAAATGGGTTAATTTGTCTACAGTTACCCTTAGCTTTAAGTTACTGTCACTATCATCTGGATCAGCTTGTTCGCAAAAAATAAATTTTTCAAGCAGTAAAGGACCAGTAGTTACCTCCATGGGAGAAGATTGGGCATGAACTAAAAAATTATGTAGCCCGGCATTAACTAGCGCTTGATTGGTAGCATGTTGGATTGGTGTCAATGACTTTTCATCATCTAAACTTAATGTTGGTGTATCAGAATTTATATCTAAAAAATCAAAGTATTGAGGTGGATCTGAAAAACGTCTTTTTTTAGGGAAATGACTTTCTTTGCGCATATTTAAACTTAATCTACGATGAAGTTTAGAGTGAGAATGCTTAGTTAAGTGCATTTTAGAACCAGGTTCAATAGGAAGTTCTAGACCATTTACTTTTTGTAGCAATTTTTTGGTATGTTGAAAGTTAATTTGACTTGGCACTAAATATTTAATTGGTGCGTAACCATCGTTATCTAAAATAAAAAAGCAAGAAAATTTTTGTTGTTCTATCAATAATTTTAAAATATGGTATTCATCATTTATCACCGCTAAGTGAGCGGGGGTTTGCCCTAATTGATTTTGACAAGTTGTGGTTGCACCTTGTTCTAAGAGTAAGCCAGCAATTTTATGCGCACCTTGTTCAGTGGCTAAGTGTAGCGCAGTATTGCCATTTGAATCAGTGATATCACAAGAAATTTCTTTATTTAATAAAGCATTTATCGTTTTATTTCTATGTGATTTAAGTCCCAAAAATAAGGCAGTAGCTGGAGCTGGTGGCTCATATTCTGCAAGGGTAGGGCAAGTCCCTAATAGATTATCAGGGATGAAACTTGACGGCGAGTTAATATCTTTAGCTAACGGTTTTTTCGATTTTCTAAATTCATTAATAAACATTTTTTATTTTCCTTGTTTATAGTTTTTAATAGAGCTATATAGTTCTTAGTGATTGAACTTTATTTTTTAAAATATTATTTAGCCCGTTAGCATATTAATTTTGGCAAATTATTATCCAGTTATTATTTAAGGTATAGCTTATGCATAAGCTATACTAAAAAATTTGCAACCTACTACTTTTATGTATGGTTATTTTCTTAAGTTAAATTAAATTTATGACGATACTTTATTGTATAGCAACTTAAAGCGTCATTCGTGCATGGAAAGATGTGATATGGTGCAAAATGCATTGTCGCTCAGCTCAATTAAAACCTGTTGCTTAGCAATAAGTTAGTTAATTACATATGCTCAAGATTTATCAAGGATCGCATAGGGATGGATTGTTAGAAGAGCATTTATAATTGTAAAATTTTTTTTAATGGCAGGTAAAGTGTTTCTTGAATAAAAATAACTATAAATAGTTTTAAAATTTATGTAATTACACAATAAATATTTTGCGATTAAATTTATCGTTATATTTAGGCCAATTTTTGCTAAATAATGCATTTAGAGAGGAAAATAGTAGCTGTTAGTTAGAAACCACGTTATTATTATTAAAATTAAATTTAACCCTAAATTAATAGTAAATATAGAGTAGATTAAATGATTAGGTGGTTTTTCTATTTATGGTGCGCAATATTGAGCTGTAGTTGGTGTATCCCTAGCCATGCATATTCTAAAATATATTCCATTAATAGCATTAATGAGTTAGAACAATATATAAATGATGACACGTTAGTGATTTTTGATTTAGACCGTACGTTATTTGAAGGCAAAACTCACGAACATGGTCAGGCAAATTTTTTATATGACTTAATGAAAAAGGGGCGCGACCTTGGGGAGCAAGATAAAAAAATTCTTGCTAAATTTTTACCTAATTGGTTTGCTTCTCAAGAATCTAATATAAAGCCTATTGAAGACATCACGCCACAATTAATCCAAAAATTACAGTCTCAAGGTATTTCGATTATTGGTTTTACTACGCGAGCTATACATGCCATAGCAATAACTTTAAGGCAGCTGGAATCGATTAATGTCACCTTTAATTTTGCCGATCAGCCTCCAATGAGTTTAGATAAAGAATTTAGTAAATCAACTCATTTATCGAAGGGAGTTATTTTTTGTAGTGAATGTGTCAATCGTGGCAAAGTACTACGCGATTATATACAAGCACTACAATTAAATCCCTCAAAAATTATTATTGTAGAAGATAGCTTACATAATATTCAAACCACTATCACCGCTTTTGCAGATTGGTCGACTAAAGTTATAGGATTATATTATCCACTGGTAGCCAATAAACATAAAACGACAGATGATTTTAGCCAAGCTCGTCGTGAATACTATGCAGCATTTTTGCAAAACCAAAATTTACCTCAATTATTTGTAGAAAAAAAAGATTACTCGGTGACCATTGATGAGCTGTTAGCTAAAAACTTAGAAATAACCCAACCCTATAAATTTATAGTAGATAATCATTATTTTATTGGTTTGCCTGGGGTTTTTTCGCCTGAAATATTTGGTGGGGTCATGCGCGCGCAATTAGCTATTCCTATTAAAAATGGCGCAGATGTACTAGAGATCGGCCCAGGTACTGGTTATTTTCCGGTGCTTGCAGTCTTGGCAGGCGCCAATCAAGTTATTGCCATAGATATTAATCATACCGCCGTAGCCAATACCAGATTAAATGCCAAGCGTTATCAGCTTGAGCATAAAATTAAAGTTCATCAAGGAGATATTTTTGCTCCATTAAAAGATAAAGAACGTTTTGATGTGATTTTTTGGAATATTCCTTTTAGCCATTCAGATAAAGATCAATTATCAGAGTTAGAGCAATCCATCTATGATCCAAATCATTTGTTACTTACGCGTTATCTTAGCGAAGCCTATCATTATTTAAAGCCTAATGGAGTATTATATTTAGGTTATTCTCCAAGTCATGGCGATATTGATTATTTATGTACTTTAGCACAACATTTACAATTAGAATTTAATACTTTATATAAAGTTGGTAGATCTGAAGAATTACAATTTGCATTATATGCGTTTAAGAAAAAGCCAACAGTTAACTAAAAAATTAATTGCCGTGGCATTTCTTTACCACAAATATTTTATTAACTATTATCTATAATCTGGTTAGCAACCCGATATAGGTCTATCTATGCTATGACCCAATATCCTAATGGCTCTTGCTGATATCACTTTTTATTTTCGGGTGAATATGGCTTAATCCGCCATCTACGTTTAGCACTTCACCGGTGATCCAACTATTTTCTGGATTGAGTAAAAATAAAATTGCATTGGCTATATCCGTGGGATCGCCTAAGCGCTGCAAAGCATGCATAGATTGCGAATAGGGGCTTGAGTTTTGCTCGTAAAGTATTTGAGTGGCACGGGTTTTAGTTAATCCTGGTGCAATAACATTAAAACGCAAGTTACGATATGCATAAGTGGCTGCAGCAGCACGGGCTAATCCTGCAATACCTGCTTTTGCAGCTGAAAATGCTTCTAAACCAGCAATACCAATTTCAGCTGCTGCGGCCCCCATTAGTACCACAGAGCCCCCATTGCGCATTACCGTTGCGGCGGCATGTACGCTAGCAAAAGCGGTGGTGAGATTAGCAGAAATAACTGCCGCATAACTGGCCTGATCTATTAAATGTGCATCTTTTAACACAAATTTTCCGGAGCAATTGACTATCCCATCTAAATGTCCTAATACATCTTGTGCATGTTGTACCAATTGTAGGGTATCCGTAAAATTTTCAGCATCTAATACTTCAAATCCTAAATCTAATTGATTGACCATTGGCATGGCATTTTTTCTATTTCGAGCAGTGATAAAAACCGAATGCCCTTGGGCTTTTAATTTTTTTACTAGCTCAGCCCCAATGGTGCTTGTGCCGGCAATGACTAAATAACCTGCCATGTGTCTCTCCTACTTAATCATTAAGTGGTAACTAAAACCAAAAAATAATCTATAACGTATTAGCACTTTTTTATAATGAACGAAAGTGGGTTATTGATGCAAGTGCTGTTTAACGTTTAATTTCTTGCATAGGCTATTTGCTTTTTACTACAAGCACTCTATTTAGCAGGGGTTAAGCCTGATTTGTTGCGGTAATGTCTTATTTGCTTTTGTATTGTATTAGGCTTAAGCTAGCTCTTTTTTGAAAAAATAGTTTTTCCCTTGATATTAAATTTTTGTAAGGTTAGGCATGAGTAATTGCGGGTACCAGGCTAAGCAGATAGTCATTATAGCACTGTTTATAAGCCTTTTAGGTTGTGGGCATAATCCGGTCCATATTGCCACTCCAAGCCAACCTCCGGTGCCCAAAGTATTGCCAGAAATTCGAGTAGCATTAGTGTTAAGTGGGGGTGGCTCAAAAGGAGTGGCTCATGCGGGAGTGATTAGTGTATTAGAAGCCTATCAAGTGCCGATTGATTTAATTGTGGGCACCAGCGCCGGCAGTGTAGTGGGTGCATTGTATGCTGATGCGCCCAATAGTGCCTTATTAAAAAATAAATTGCTAAAAACCAAAAAAAAAGAACTATTAGATTTTAATGTGCTGGCAATGTTGAGTATGGTTACTAAGTTAGGAGGTGCCATTGAAGGGTATGCATTACGGGCTTATTTGTTACGTGAACTGCAGCATACTTATTTAGAAGATTTGCCTATTCCACTGGTGGTGGTTACTACCGATATTAATGCCGGTAAAACCTTTACCTTGCGTTCAGGGCCGATTATACCTGCTATCCATGCTTCAAGTGCCGTGCCCTTGATGTTTAAGCCAGTTAAAATATATGGTAAAACTTTGGTAGATGGTGGCGTGGTGAGCCCATTACCAATTGAAGTGGCACGTCAATACCAACCTCGCTTAGTGATTGCAGTAGATGTAGGCTATACCTTTAGTCAAGATAAAGTACTTAGCAACTATCAATTATTATCGCGTAGCCTGTGGTTATCGTATGCTAACCTTGCGCATTGGCAAGGCTTAAGTAGTGATATTTTGATCCATCCTAATACCAATGCCATGAGTATGTTTAATGATAATGAGCATGAGCAATTGTTTCATATGGGGCGTGAAGCTGCATTAGCGGCAATGCCGCAAATTCAAGCCAAATTAAAACAACAGGGCATAACAGTGAGAACCCCATTGGCTGCTAACCTTTAGCTAAGGAGTTTTTTTGTTTAGTTATCTTCATCGCTTTCATGCCGGAAATTTTGCGGATGTACATAAACATTTAGGCTTAATGGCGCTATTAACCCAGCTACAACAAAAAACATCGCCATTGGTGGTATTAGACAGCCATGCTGGGGAAGGTCATTATGCATTATCAGCCGCAGAATGCCAAAAAAATGCTGAATATCGGCTTGGCGCATGGCCGTTATTTCACAGCACGCCTGGCCCAAGATTAGTCCGCCAATATGTTCAATTACTGCACAATTTTAATCGTGAGCCAAGCTTGCAGCATTATCCTGGCTCTCCGGCAATTATTCAGGCACAGTTACGGACTCAAGATAGAGCTATTTTGGTGGAAGGCCATCCACAATCTAGTTTACAGTTACGCAAAAATTTTGCTAAAAACCCGCAATTGCATATCCACCAACGCGATGCGATAGAAGCTTTAGGGGCTTTGCTGCCTTTTAAAGTGCCGCGTGGGTTAATATTTATCGATCCCAGCTATGAGTTAAAAAGTGATTATCAGTTGATCGTTGCCGCGCTAAAAAAAGCTTATGCTTGTTTTAGCACTGGTATTTATGGGTTATGGTATCCAATTTTACCTGCTGCGCCGCATCAGGCGATGTTAACCGCCATTAAGGCTTTAGGCCTACCTAAGGTCTGGCACTGTGAATGGTACCCGTATCCACAGCAATCTAGCAATCTTATAGGCAGTGGATTGTTAGTCATTAATTTACCCTGGCAACTCGATCAAACATTAACAGAAAATTTTAATTGGTTAAATACCCACGTTTATCCTGCAGGGCACTTTAGTGCGCAATGGTATAGTGGTTGCGCTTAAATTGCTGCTTTAACCACCTGTTTGGTGCGAGCAAAGTAAAAAATAAGATAGGATAAAGTCATACAAATAATAATCACATAAGCTAAATTTTGGATATTTTTATATTGAAATATATTAATTACAAAGGTACCCAATACTCCAAAAATCCCCATAAAAGTGGAAGAAATTGCCATCACCCTGCCCATAGGTTCTTGACATGCATCAATCGCCCCTCGACTTAATGGGCCTGAAGCAATCGCAGAGCCTAATGCAACCAAAGACATGCTAAGCGCAACTAGGTTCAGCGAAAGTTGTGCCGCAAAACTGGAGCCTAGCAACAATAAGGCACCCAATAATGATAAAAATAAGCCTAAACTAATAATATTTAAGGTACTGGTTTTACGCAGTAAATAGCGGGTAATTTGGGTGCCGATAATAAAAAAGCTAAAAATAACCAGCTGCATAATTCCATAATAGATTTCAGTTTGTTGGTGACTTTCAATAATAATAAATGGACTTTCCACTATCCAAATAATAAAACTGATAAAAGAAAAGCATAAGGTTAAAGTGTATGCTAGAAATTCTCGCCTAAAGGTAATCGTTAAGTAATCGCTAATGGTTTCCTTAAAATTAATTACAGTTTTTTGCTTATTGGTTTCAGGCATTACCTTGGATAATTGCAAAATAGATAAGAACCCAGAAATACCTAACGCGATAAAAATATAGCGCCAGTTGGCAATTTTTAAAATAATTGCGCCTACTAAAGGACCTAAAGCGGGCCCTAAAATTGTAATCGAGGCCATCAGTGAAATAATTTTAATGGCGGTTTTAGAGTCATACAATTCATGAATGGCTGCATAACCGGCAACGCCAATTGAGCAAACTGCGGCTCCTTGAATAAATCTGGCCGCTAATAGCCATATAAAATTATGAGTCAAGGCACAAATCATTGAGGCGATGGTAAAGCAATAGGCTCCAATTAACAGCACTTTTTTGCGGCCATACCTATCTGAACAAGGCCCGATAATTAATTGTAAAGAAGCAGTACCTAAAAACCATAAAGTAAGGGTGTACTGGGCTAAATCTTGGGTAATGGCTAAGTCTTTGACCAAACTGGGCAAGCTGGGGAGGTACATGTCATTGGCCATATACAAAATAAGCTCATAAAATACAAGTACGATAGGGAATAAAAGAGAGCTATTTTGCTTATTCATAGGTTGCAATATCGTTGCTTAAAGTTATACGGATATAAAAAAGAGGGCCTCTTTTAGGTGCCAACGGCTCACAACTCTAGCATGAGTTGGTTACTAAGTAAATATCTTAGCACAATAGCTCAACAAAGCTAGGTTATTGAGTCGCCATGCAATACCATTGAGCTGAAATTATGGCGAGGTAAGTAGGGCTTACTGTTTTAAGGTACCTGGCAATAAGGTTATTGGCTATAGCCGCAAGCAGGCATTGAAAACTGCGGTATGCTTCACGTTATCTCATACCGCAGTGATTGGCTTAGGCTTTTTTACATTTTTTCATCATGGCGGTGATTAATAAATATACACTGGCTAATCCCACTAGGCCATATACGATACGGGTTAAGGGAGTCATATCGCCAAATAGGGTTGCAACCAGATCTAAATTTAAGGCGCCGACCAAGCCCCAATTTACCCCGCCAACAATCACTAAAATCCAAGCAACGGTTTGTAATATAGTCATAATATTCATAATTTCCCTCTTTGGTTGTAGTTAATTAATCACTAAAATTAATTTAAAATACTTTAATCTTAGCCATTTTATTTTACTTTTTTACTGCTAAATTAAGAATATACTATAATTGCAAAAAAGTAGAGATATGAAGCTTTATTTTGTCGCTAGATTGACTCAAGATGCCAGTTAATTCAAGATTAAAGTTAAAATACCCAGGCTTTGGCAGGCAAAGGCATGTCAGTGATTGCATTTAATTGAGTTTTGCTGGTTATTTTTTCAGAGATGCTATTTTTGCGCTGCGCCCGAGCAGGGAAAGACGAATGGCTTTGGCTAATAAAAAAGTAATGAATGATAATGGGTTACTTGGCTACTTTAAATGGTGGATTATTTCGCCTAAGTGAGGGATAATTTTTTTAGATTATTTGGCATTAAGGATTTAATTTGGTTGCTGCCCCAAACTAAAAGAGTTAATAAGCTTAAAGAAATCACTAATTTTATTGGCCATGAATTTAGCTGCAGCGCATTTACCAATATATGTGCACCATGATTGGTATAAGGGTGAATTACGCAGCATAACAGTGAATGGCGGCCAAGGAATAATAAAGGGGTTATGGTGTTAAAGTAGCTAATGCGAATCATCCAATGCGTGAGCAAGATACTGACGCTAAGGCTGTAAATAAAATTAATGGGTAAATTTTCAAATTGCGCTACAGCAAAATTTAATTGCGGCACCCCGCTACTTGCTAAGGTAAACCCTATAATCAATACACTTATTAACTCACTGGCTAAGCGCCAGGATTTAACCAGCAAGCAATATTGAAAGTAATAATATCCCGCTAAGATCCAAGGTAGGGCTAATAGGCCGTTGTTTAATCCAAAAGGGCATAATGGCGCATAGTAATGAGTTATTGCGCTTAAGACAACGCTTATCCCCCCTATCACTACTGGATGATTCACATATTGAAGTAATAACCAAGCGACACTTTTGCCAATCATTAATGCCGGCAAAAACCATAAGATAAAACCATAATGTGATAAATGTGAGTAGTCCATCCAATACATTAAGCCTACCCCGGTTTCCCAAAGATTAAAGGCAGGGCGATGTAAGCAATAATTTTTTAAAGCCTCAATTAAGATCCCAAGTAGTGCAAAAATAAAATAAGGGGGCATTAAGCGTTTAAAATGGTTGGCAATAAAATCAGGCCGCAGGCGTAAATAAAAGCCCCCCATAAAGAAAAACAAAGGCATATGAAACGCATAAATATAATGGTTTAAAGGATTGGCAATATGGCCTAGAATGACCAGCAGCATGCCCACTCCTTTTAATTGCATAATACCAGTATTGATTGGGTGTTGAGCAGACATTGAGTGATTAATCGTAAGATCCTTAGTTTAAATTAAGTTAATATCCTAAGACTTATACCCAAGGAATCGATTATAGCGTGATAAAGTATTAACCAAGTAACTGGCTAATTGTTTCTGTTTAGTTTATACTTTTTTTAAGTCACCTTACTACGTAAAGGTGTTTATTGCTGCTTGAGTTAACCTCAAGGAAGCAACGCTGTTGGTACCAAAAGTGGATTGGCTTTTGACTTTAGTGAGCGATGCTTTAACGCTGCACCGTAACTCATTATACAATCAATGATATTTTCATTAATTATGTACTGTTTAGTTAGGATATCCAAATGGGCATTATCCCTTTTTTATTTGTTTTAGGCATCATCGTAGAATCGATGAGTGGTGCGCTAGCTGCGGGCAGGGCTCGGCTGGATATTTTTGGGGTGATTATGATTGCAACCATTACGGGGCTAGGTGGTGGCACATTACGTGATATTTTAATTGGTAGCTATCCCTTAATTTGGGTGAGGCATCCTAGTTTATTATTGTTAACCAGTTTTGCAGCTATGTTACCCATTATTGGGGCCGTTTATATGGCCAAGTATAATCGGTTATTTCTTATTTTAGATGCCTTGGGCCTTGCGGTATTTAGTATTTTAGGTACGCAAAAAGGGATCAATTTAGGCCTGCCATTTTTAGTCAATGTGGTATTAGCCATGGTCACCGGTATTTCAGGTGGGATGTTACGAGATATTTTGTGTAATGATGTGCCTTTGGTATTACGTCGTGAATTATATGCCATTATTGCCATTATTGCTTCTTGCTGTTATCAAGGACTCAATTATTTAGGAATTGAAACTTTTTTCGATGAGATCATTACCTTAATTTTGGGGTTTACCTTACGGTTATGGGCAATTTTTTATAAAGTTGAATTGCCTAAATTTAATTATCCCCCCAACCCACCTTAAATCACAGTTTGGGGGAGAGCTTTTACTAAAAGCTAAGGACAGTACTTGTTTTTTAAGGCAATTATGTCATGCTAGGTTTTATTTACATAAGTTAGGTTATGAATAATTCAATGATTTTATATATTGGTAAAGGCTGTCCACATTGTGAGCGAGTCCTGGATTTTATGGCGCAACATGCTATTTCTCTGCCAGTGCAAGACGTTTGGTCACAAGAAAAGGCTTATCAACAACTGTTGCAAATGACCGGTAAAGGTCAAGTTCCTTGCTTGCAGTACGATAATCAGTTTATGCATGAGTCGCTAGATATTATTGAAAAATTAAAAGCTGATTTTCAGATCCAAGCTTAATGGTTCATTTAAATTTGGCGCTGCCACCTTTAATAGGCAGCACCAAGTTTATGTTTTAAGTTAGTTTCTGTGAGATAAAGTTGGCGCCATTTGCGGTATCCGACAATAGCCAACCCTAAATAAAGCACATGGGTAAGGCTATGAAAAGGAATATCTCTTTGGAAATGTAAGGCGGCAACCAGTGCATCTACTACAAACCACAGTCCCCAGCATTCTAACCATTTTCTTGCAAGCATCCATTGTGCCATTAAGGCTAAAATGGTGGTACTGGCATCCCAATATGCAATCTCTGAATGTAAATAGGTTTTAAGCCAATAAGCTAGCAAGGGGATAGTGACTAAGGCAATCCATAATAGCTGGATTAAATACCGCCCAGGAATATGCCCAATGGTGCGTTGTTTACGTGGCGTGGCTTGCCAGTAATACCAGCCATAAATTGAGGTTAAAAGATAAATAATCTCTAAATAAGCATGAGCATAAATGCCTTTTTGATAATACAATACGGCATTGGTAAGAATGGCCACTATAGACAGTAACCAGGCTTTTAAGTGGGCTTGGGTAAAAAAGTAAGTACTACTTAGGGCAAGCACGGCCCCAATAAAATCTAAATAATACATATTCCCTTCCTTCGCTGGTATTAGCCAGAGCAGGTTCGATGGGTTTAATCTCAGCTCTTAAGAGCACCCCAGGTAAGTAAGTTAGTTTAAAGCTGTGTATTAATTTGTCAAGTAAAGTAGTAGAGCAATCCTAATCCTAGGACTAAACGATAAAGTACAAATGGCAACATACCAAATTTAGTTAAGTATTTTAAAAAATAATGAATACACAGATAGGCACATAAAAAAGCCACCCCCATTCCAGTGAACATGGCTGACCAAGAAAAAACCGGTGGTATACGGGTAAATTGCCATGCTTCCCATAACATGGCCAAGCACATAACAGGTACCGCCAATAAAAAAGAAAACCGTGCGGCACTATATCGAGTTAAACCTAAACTTAAGCCAGCACTTAAGGTGATCCCCGAACGGGAAGTACCAGGAATTAAGGCAATGGCTTGTGCGGTGCCGATCCATAATGCCCCCCGCCAAGAAAGTTTGGTTAAATCATAGTGTTGACGACCATAATAGTCAGCTAGGCCTAATACCAGCCCAAAAAAGATTGAACTATAAGCAATCACTAATGGAGAACGTAATTGAGTTGCCACCCAGTGATGTAGCATTAAACTGGCTAAAATCAAAGGCAATACCGCCAGGGCGAGCAACCAAAATAAGCGACGTTGTATGGGTTGACTAAAGCTGGGCTGAGGTTGAAGCCCAGCAAGAGCAAGCTTTTGTAAATCATGACGAAAATAAGTCATAACCGCCAATAGCGTACCAAAGTGCAATGCAATATCAAAGGCTAAACCTTGGTCAGTCCAGCCACTTAAAGTGGGTAATAAAATAAGGTGGGCAGAGCTAGAGATCGGCAAAAATTCAGTAAACCCTTGCACAAGGGCCAAACTTAAAATATGTAACCACTCACTAAGGCTCATAGTGGTGTCGCGTTAGTGGTAGGGGAGATTTTTCGAGAAGCATAAAATTTATGGTATAAATCATCAATGCAGCGAGCGGTGAGGCCGCCCCATTTTTTGCCACTTGCCGCTGAAATCGAAGCGGGCAATTGCGGCTCAACATTATTAAGACAGGCTTGACATAATAAGTGAGTGAGCTCTAAGCATTCTGACTCGGAGACTGTAAACTCCGTTCTAAATACAGAATCAATGCTGCATAACTTAACAGGCAATGCCGTCTGCATATGCTCAATCCATTGCTGAGGTGAGTTTTGACTTACCAGATGGTCTTGATCCGCATTGGCAATGGGGCTGATCACACATAAGCTCCAAAGCAAAGCGCCTATGATATATTGCATCATTGAAGGCCTTTTATTGTGGTTGAATTTATTAAAGAGTAATTTTAGCATACCCAAATGGCGCAATTAATATTTTTTCAGGGGTGTCAACAAACCTTACATGATGCTTAACCAAGTCATTTTTAGATCCATAGTTTCAGCTATTTCACTTTAAAAAATAGATTTTTCCAATGACTTAGCCAGGGTATCGCTTTATTGGCATGAAAGTTGCATTATCTAAGATTAAGCCAAAAATCTATGCTGTTTATCCTAGTCATTAAAGAGGTAAGCTAAGATTGCGCTTTTATTATGCAGTACACAGGCCGTATAAACAATTAACTACCTGACCGCAAAAGGGAGGGAAAGATGTGGTACCTGAAAACTAAAGTGGGTTTATTTTGGATTGTTGAAGCGGATGCAGAGCAACAACAGTATTATTTGGGTTGTGATGAAGAGCCGCTAGGCTGTTATACCGCGTTGGAAGATGCCTTAACGGATATGGTCAATCAAGAAACCGGCTATCTTAAATGGGACGAGGCGTTACATATTAAGCCACCGCCCAATATTGAACAGTGGGAACAGGGTTCTCCGGAAAATTGGGAGCCGCATTAGCTAGAGCAGCTAAGTTAAGGGTAGATCGTTGAGTGGTTATGCACTAAAAGTTATCTATTTAACTTCAAAAAAATTTATGATTTAGGACTGAAAAGGCCAGCTAACTTGCGCTCACCTGCTAAGTTCGTTATATTCGCGTTTTATTTTATAATAGTTATAATAGTTTCACGAGCTGGCAACGCAAAGTGTATTGCCACATTATTCAGTGGTGTGAGGGAAAAATGAAGGCAGAGATTCATCCTAATTATAAAACAGTCCAAGTAGTGTGTAGTTGTGGAAATCATTTTACAACGCGCTCTACCATTAAAAATGAAACCATCCGGGTTGAGGTGTGTAATGAATGTCATCCGTTTTATACCGGTAAGCATAAAATTGTGGATACCGAAGGCCGGGTAGATCAATTTATGAAAAAATTTGGTAGTACTGCGGCAGCTGCCAGTAACGACCAAAAATAATCAAGATGATGATGGCTTAAATAAAAAAAGGCGCCTTGCTGCGCCTTTTTTTATATTGCGCAATAAAAAATGTATAAGGCCATGGATGACAAAATAATTATTACTTTATTGGTTGGAGATATCCTTTAATGTCTGCTCAAGATGATTTAAAAAAAGCTGCATTGCACTACCATGCCACGCCTCGGCCTGGAAAAATGTGTATTGCGCTGACTAAGCCAACCGAAACCCAACGAGATCTAGCGTTGGCCTATAGCCCTGGTGTGGCTGAGCCAGTTCGTGAAATTGCTCAAAATCCAGATGCCGCTTATTTATATACCTTAAAATCTAATTTAGTGGGGGTAATTACCAATGGCACTGCGGTATTAGGTTTAGGCAATGTGGGGCCATTGGCCTCTAAGCCGGTGATGGAAGGTAAAGCCGTCTTATTTAAAAAATATGCTGATATTGATGTTTTTGATATTGAAGTGGATGCGTCAATGCCACAAACATTTATTGATACGGTAGCCAGAATTGCGCCCACTTTTGGTGGGATCAATTTAGAAGACATTAAAGGTCCACAATGTTTTGAAATTGAAGAAGCGTTGGTAGAACAGTTAGATATTCCAGTATTTCATGATGACCAACATGGCACCGCAATTACTGTCTCAGCTGGATTACTTAATGCGTTAGAGTTACAACAAAAATCCTTATCTGCGGTTAAGGTAGTGTGTTTAGGTGCTGGGGCAGCAGGGATTGCCTCAATGCGCTTACTGGTTAAGTTAGGGGTACCTAAAGAAAATATTTATATGGTTGACCGAGCTGGGATCATTCATTCCGGGCGCAGTGATTTAAATGCCTATAAATTTGATTTTGCTGTCGAAACCGATAAACGGACTTTAGCCCAAGCAATGCAAGGTGCGGATGTATTTATTGGGGTCTCTGGGGCCAATTTGCTTTCTGCTGAAATGTTAATGAGTATGGCTCCTAAGCCCATTGTGTTTGCCTTATCTAATCCTGATCCAGAAATTGCGCCTGATCTGGCGCGTCAAGTGCGCCAAGACTTAATTATTGCTACTGGCAGAAGCGATCACCCCAACCAAGTTAATAATGTGTTGTGTTTTCCTTATGTCTTTAGAGGGGCATTAGATGTACGTGCACGTCGAATTAACCAAGAAATGATGGTAGCAGCGGTAGAAGCCATTCGTAATTTAGCAAAAGCGCCAGTGCCAGATATGGTGTTAACTGCTTATCAATTAGATAAGGCGCCGGTTTTTGGGGGAGAGTATATTTTACCTAAACCCATGGATCCGCGTTTAATTGAAATTGTGCCTGCGATGGTAGCTAAAGCAGCAATTGAAACTGCGGTGGCACGTACCCAATATCCGAGTCATTATCCCGTTGAATTTTCACCTGCTTTAGGAGCGGCTCAAGATCCCGGTCAAGTGATTATTGATAAGGCAACTAAAGTACCAAGCATAGAATATGTAGAGTAACCCAACAATGAAAGGAACATAGCATGGCTAGAAGGAAAATCGCGTTAATTGGGGCTGGCAATATTGGTGGAACTTTAGCCCATTTATTATTATTAAAACAGCTAGGAGATGTGGTGCTGTTTGATATTAATCAAGGGCTAGCGCAAGGTAAGGCATTAGATTTAGCCCAATCAGCGCCCATTGAAGGCAAAGATATTAATATTGAAGGCACTGATGATTATCAAGCCTGTCAAGATGCAGATTTGGTGATTGTCACTGCTGGGATCCCACGTAAGCCAGGCATGAGTCGGGATGATTTATTGGCCACTAATGCAAAAATTATGCAGTCCGTTGGCGCGGGGATCCGCAACTATTGTCCGCAAGCATTTGTTATTTGTATTACCAATCCTTTAGATGTGATGGTTAATGTATTGCAACAAGCCAGTGGTTTACCCGATGATAAAATTGTAGGAATGGCAGGCGTATTAGATTCAGCGCGCTTTAGAACTTTTCTGGCATGGGAATTTGGGGTTGGCGTAGACCAAGTCAATGCCTATGTTTTAGGCGGACATGGTGACACCATGGTGCCTTTGGTGAATATGAGTAATATTGCTGGGATCAGCTTAGCGCAATGGGTTGCCAAAGGACGTATTACTCAGCAACGCTTAGATGAACTGGTTACCCGGACTCGGCAAGGAGGCGGTGAGCTGGTAGGGTTAATGAAGTCAGGCTCTGCTTTTTATGCTCCTGCCGCTGCCGCTATTTATATGGCAGAAGCATTTTTACAAGATAAAAAACGGATTGTTCCTTGTGCAGTGAAGTTACAAACGGGTCAATATGGTGTGCCTGAGCCATTATTTTTAGGTGCGCCTGCGAAAATCGGGGCTCAAGGGATTGAAGCGGTGATTGAAGTAAGCTTGACTACTGCAGAGCAGGCAATGCTACAGGTTTCTATTGATGCAGTAAAAGAATTAAACCATGCGCTTGCCAAGCTTAGTGGCACTTAAGTCATAGGCATGGTTTAGGCGCTTGCATCCCGCCTGAAAAGTAATATAAGGTAAAAGACAGTTTAAGTTAAAGCCTATTGGCGATCACTGTTAGCCTATGTGAGGTATGGATGTCTAAAATATTTGATTCTGCTTTAAAACGTTTAGATAAAGCGATTGAGTTTATTCATATCTCTAAGGAATTACTGCTTAAATTGCAACAGCCAGAATTTATGGCTAAGGTTTCAGTTCCGTTATATCGAGATAATGGCGATTATGAACTTTATAGTGGCTATCGAGTAAAATATAATACGCTACTGGGGCCAGGTAAAGGAGGCACCCGTTTTCACCCCCAGGTTGACCAACATGAAGTCCAAGCGTTAGCTTTTTGGATGACCATTAAATGCGCTATTATTAATTTACCATTTGGCGGTGCCAAAGGCGGCATTGCTATTGATCCTAAAACCTTATCATTACGCGAACTAAAAAGTTTAACCCATAATTATATCGATAAAATTGCAGATTTAATTGGCCCAGACACCGATATTTTAGCCCCGGATGTGAATACTAATGCTAAAATTATGGGTTGGATGGTAGATGCATATTCTAATATTGCCCGTTGTTATACACCGGGGGTAGTAACGGGTAAACCATTATCTTTATTGGGGATAGCAGGTCGTGAGCAAGCAACGGGGCGAGGCGCTTACCATTGTATTAAATTTTTAGAAGCTCAGCAGCAATGGGATCCCCAAAAAATCACGGTGGCCATTCAAGGTGTGGGCAGTGCAGGACGCAGTGTCGCCTTAAATTTAGCCAATGACGGTTATCAGGTTATTGCCATGAGTGATTCTAAAGGGGGGATTTACCATAAAGCTGGATTAGATGTAAAAGCCTGTTTAAGTCAACGAAAAACCAGTATTCAAGCAGTGTATTGCAAAGATTCGCTATGTGAACTAGCTGGGATGCAAGTGCTAGAAAATGAAGCGTTATTGCGTTTGCCGGTCGATATTTTAATTCCTGCTGCCATTGAAAATCAAATTGATGCCCACAATGTACAAAATATTACTGCAAAATATATTATTGAAGTGGCGAATGGGGCGATAACCGCTGAAGCAGATCAAGTGTTAGAAGATAAACGATGCACAGTGGTCCCTGATGTATTGGCCAATGCCGGGGGCGTTATCGTCAGTTATTTTGAATGGGTGCAAAATCGTACTGGTCAGCGTTGGACCGAGCACCAAGTAGAACATCAGCAAAAAGCCATGATTAAAGATGCGTTTGATCATTGCCAAGCGTTAAGTGTTCAATACCAGACTTCATTACGTACTGCCGCGTATATTGCGGCATTACAACGGTTAAAAGACGCAACTGACGCCATGGGCCATTGCATTCATGGGACCAATGAGTAACTATGACTAAAAAGGAGGAGCAAATGGAACATAATACAGGTATTGATACCTCAAATGGTAAAGTGATTAGTCACGATTTAGCTATCTTATTAGCCGAAGAGTATTTCCTTTATTTAAAGACTCTAAATTTTCATTGGAATATTACCGGAGAAAATTTTATTGCATTACATCAGCTATTAGAAAAGCAATATGATTGGTTGCGGGTAGTCATTGATGATTTAGCAGAGCGTATTCGGGCATTGGGCCATATTGCGCCCGGAACCTATAAAGATTACGCTGCGCAAGCCTCTGCAGTTCAAGAAGGTCAAGCCGAACAAAGTGGATTATCTATGATTAAGGCACTGGTTAATTCGCATGAAGCCGTCATTAGAAAAATGCGAGATGCCATTACTAAATTAAAATCGAGCAAAGATTATGCAAGTGAGGATATGTTGATTAAGATACTAGGCCAACATGAAAAGCAGGCTTGGATCTTAAGAAGTCATATTATGCGCCAACCTCAAGAATAAAGATTGCGATTTATCTGCCACGGAGGGCACTTGATTAAACTTCTATGAGTGGAGAAGTTTCTAAGGATCTATGTTTAGTTATCTCGCCTCTTAGCAGCAATACTTTTTGCTCTTTTTGGGTAATACTTTGAATGGTATGGACAAAATGTAACATTCTAAAATAAGTCATCCCTAAAAAAATTAAGCTACCAATATTAAATAATAAAACACTAATAATCACCCACCAACAATAAGATCTTTTTGCATTTTGCATCTATTACCTCAGTTGTTCTATTATAATTTATAAGTTAGATCCCTTTTATTATTAAGGAATGGCTTAGATTAGGCAATAGTTAATTACACTAAAATTTGCTTAAAAAATCAGGGATTTTAAAATACCTACTGTTAGGGACTAAAATAAGCTATCTTCTTGAGTGTCGGCACTTGGAGTGATTGCCACATTACGGGTATTAAACAGCGCTGGGGCCACCTCTAAGGGGACTTCAGCGGCGCGAAAAATCTCAAAAATAGCATTACTTTGACCGGAGCGAGCCAATAGTCCAGTTTCTGGATCAATTTTAACGGTGACCAAGCCAGGCGGTGGATCTAAGTACTTTTCTGGTTGCCCGACAAGGGCGTGTTGCATAAAATCTATCCAAATGGGTAGGGCGGCTTGTGCTGCATATTCTTTTAAAGTATGCGGCTCATCAAAACCAAGCCAAGTAGTCACCACTAATTCTGAGCTAAAACCAGAAAACCAAGCATCCATTTTATCGTTAGTAGTGCCAGTTTTGCCGCCAATATCTTGGCGTTTTAATACTTTGGCACGTCGACCGGTACCCGTTTGAATGGCATCTAATAACATTGAATTCATCATATAAGCAGTTTCAGCAGATAAAATTCGTGGCGCATTATGCTCAGTGGCGGGATCACTTGCGTGTTGTAAATAAGTGGCTAAATCTTTATCACATTCTGGGCAGGCCACATAAGGATTGGCTTGATATAACCATTTTCCTTCATGATTAGTAATTTTATTAATCACAAAAGGAGTGATTTTAAATCCACCATTGGCAAAAGCGGCATAGCCTACTGAAATGTCTAACGGCGTTGTGTTCATGGTCCCTAATGCCAATGAAAGTCCATGCGGCATATCTTGTTTATTAAAACCAAAGCGCGCTAAAATGTCTAGTGCCGCTTCAACCCCAATGCCTTGTAGTAGACGAATTGACACTAAATTACGCGATTTAGTTAACCCAGTACGCAATCGAGTTGGTCCATAAAAACGACGACTGTCATTTTGCGGACGCCAATAGTCTTCTAATGGAGCATCATTATAGACAATGGGGGCATCATTGATAACTGAGGCCGTAGTATAGCCATTTTCTAAGGCAACAGCATAAATAAAGGGTTTAAAATTAGATCCAGGCTGGCGATAAGCTTGGGTAGCACGATTAAATTTAGAGCTCTCATAGTCATAGCCCCCCATTACTGCAACAATGGCACCATTATGCGGATTTAACGCCAATAAAGCGCCACTAATTTCAGGTGCTTGACTGAGTAACCATTGCGCTTGTTGGGCTTGAACATAAATAATATCGCCTAGTGCCACAATATCTGCGGGCAATTTTGGGGTTGCCCCTAAAGTATAATTGGACAACTGTGGACGTGCCCATTGCATATTGGAAAAAGGCACCTCAATGCGCTGACCATTGGCCAGGTAAGCCACTATCATTTGGGGATTAAGTTCATACACTACAGCTGGCAATAACGGCCCTATTTTTTTATAATTTTCTAATAATTTTGACCAATTTAAGGTTTCAGCAGCCGCGTTAAGCGTTATATTGCCAACCGGCCCCCGATACCCATGTCGCTTATCGTATTGCATTAATCCATTTTGTAATGCCAATTGCGCTTGCTGTTGTAGGGTTTGGTCAATGGTGGTATAGACTTCTAATCCTGCGGTATAAGCTTGCTCACCAAATAACTCTACCACTTTTTGTCTGGCCATTTCAGCAGCATAAGGGGCATCGACTTCGACACTGCGACCATGATAGCTTGCGCTAAGGGGCAGCGAATTGGCTTGTTGATATTGCGCATGGCTAATAAAGCCATAATGTTGCATCCGCGTTAATACATGGCTACGCCTACGTAGTGCAGCTTGCGGGTTATTCAGTGGATTAATGGCAGAAGGCGCTTGGGGTAATCCTGCTAACATGGCCATTTGTGCTAAAGTTAATTCAGTGACCGATTTTCCATAGTAGACTTGTGCTGCTGCAGCAACCCCATAAGCTCGTTTGCCAAAATAAATTTTATTTAAATAAAGCTCTAAAATTTTTTCTTTAGATAATTCTTGCTCAATTTTTAAGGCCAATAAAATTTCATTGAGTTTTCGAGAAAAAGTTTTATTGCGAGTCAGGAAAAAATTACGAGCAACTTGCATGGTGATGGTGCTAGCCCCTTGGTCTTTGGTGCCGCGACTCATCAAATTAAGACTGGCTCTGGCTAAGCCTCTAATATCAACCCCAATATGCTCATAAAAGCGGCGGTCTTCTGTGGCCAATAAGGCTAATTTAAAAACTTCGGGGACTTGTTCAATTTTAATGGGGGTCCGTCTTTTTTCTCCATACTCACCAATTAAGTGCCCTTGTTGAGTATAAATTTTTAATGGCACTTGCAAGGGCATATCTTGTAATGCAGCAACACTGGGTAATTTACTATTAAGCCAGAAAACTAATATGCCTAAAGCCACAAAACTTGCTATACCAAGGTATAACAAGCTTTTTGCTAATCGATAAACCCAAATTTTTATACGCATTTTTTAATAAGTTAAATAACTATTGGTTGCCAAAAATTAATATCTACCATTTTAACATAGTGCGTAGTTTAGTGCTTAGCCCGGTTAACTTTGCTTAAAAACTAAGTGCAGATTATGCTATTAACAAGCGTAGAATAAAGTACAGTTACTAGCGAACACTAAAAAAAGGTTATTATGACGTGTTACTGAATTTATTAACTCCTAAACAGCCAAGAATTTTGGGCATTGATTTAAGTACCACTTCTATTAAATTGGTAGAGTTAAGTCAAAAGTCGCATAGTTTATGTATGGAAAGTTATGCCATTGAACCCATTCCCACGCAAGCCATGGAAGGGGCCACAATTCAAGATATTGAAAGCGTTGGTGGGGCAATTAGCAGAGCCATTAAACGTGCACGCAGTGGCGCAAAATTTGGAGCAATTGCGGTACAAGCCTCTGCTACCATTACTAAAATTATTAAAATGAGTAAAATTTTAACTGATAATGAAATTTACAATGAAATTATTTTCGATGCTGAACGTTATATCCCTTATCCTTTAGAAGAAGTGAATTGGGATTTTTATGTATTAGGCACCAACGCCAAAAATCCAGAGTTACGTGATATTTTATTGGCAGCATCGCGCACCGAAAATGTTGCAGCGCGTATTGATGCATTAGCATTAGCTGGATTGAGCCCTAAAGTGATTGATATTGAAGCCTATGCAATTGAGCGTGCTTATTCTTTGATTGCAGAACAGTTACCTGATCAAGGCCAAGAACAAACGGTAGCGATTATGGATATTGGTGCCATGGTAACCAATTTAAGTGTCTTGCATGATGGCAATACGGTTTATTCTAGAGAGCAGTTGTTTGGTGGCAAAATGCTTACCGACCAAATTAAAAGTCGCTATGGAATGAGTTATGAAGAAGCCAATCTTGCCAAACATGAAGGTGGATTACCCGCAGACTATGAAACCCAAATTTTACAACCATTTAAAGCTAATATTGAACAACAAGTGAGTCGGTCGTTGCAATTTTTCTTTTCTTCTAGTGAATTTAGAGAAATCGATTACTTAGTATTAGCGGGAGGCACCGCAGTGCTAGAAGGCTTGCCGCAATTATTAGAGCAAAAATTAAAAGTGCCCACCATTGTGGCTAATCCTTTTGCTAGGATGCGTATTGCCCCCAATATTGATGTAAGCGCATTAAATACTGATGCTCCAGCATTGATGATAAGTTGTGGTTTAGCCATGCGAAGTTTTGGAGGATAAGGTGACAGTTAAAATTAATTTATTGCCTTGGCGCGAAGAGCTTAAAGAATTTAAAAAGAAGCAATTTATTGCCTTAATGGGGTTGGCGCTGGTTATTGCAAGCATTATTGTATTTATTTTCAGTACTTGGGGAGCTTTGAGAATTTCCCAACAGCGTAGCTTAAATCAATATCTTGAATCAGAAATTAGAGTATTAGACGATAGAATTTCGCAAATTAACGCATTGCAAAAGGAGCGCGAAAAATTATTATCGAGAATGGATGTTATTCAACGCTTGCAAAGTAATCGCTCTAGTATTGTTAAATTGTTTGATAATTTAATTCGTGTTGTGCCCAATGGCTTATATCTAAACAGTGTTACCCGTACTGGGGCTCAATTGTTAGTGGAAGGAAAAGCAGAATCTAATACTCAAGTCTCCAAATTTATGCGCAATATAGAAAAATCACAATGGCTAAAGAAGCCACTATTGAGTACCATCGAGGCCATGGATGAAAAAGATAAGCAGGAAATTATTGGCTTTAATTTAAAAGCCATTGAAGTTGAGCCTAATTTATGAAATTTGATATTAATGAATTAGATCTTAATAATTTTGCGGAGTGGCCAGCTTCAGCAAGAGCATTAGCGATTGGCGCATTTTTTTGTTTAATCTTATTTTTAGGGTATTGGTTTATTATAAAAAGTCAACTTTCACAATTGCAACGTGAAAAGAGCAATCAAGTGACATTGCGCCAAACCTTTGTGCAAAAACAACATAGTGCCTCTAACTTAGAGGCTTATCGACATCAAATGCAGGTTATGCAAGACTCTTTTGGCGCCTTATTACGCCAGTTACCTGAAGAAACCGAAGTGCCTGGATTACTAGAAGATATCTCTTATCAAGGTTTGGCTTCAGGTTTAGAATTTCGCTCAATTCGATTGCAACCAGAACAACGAATTGATTTTTACGTGGAATTGCCGATTCAGATTTCAGTCATGGGTGGTTACCATGAATTAGGGGAATTTGTGAGTAAAGTGGCGGGGTTACCCAGAATTGTGACGTTACATGATTTTACCATTCGTACTGTCGACGCCGAAGATAAAAAAATGGGTGAAAAATTATTAATGCAGATCGTTGCCAAAACTTATCGTTATACCTCAATGGGAGATGAACAATAAAGTGAGGTTAAATCTTTACCACAATGTGTTGAGTTGGCTTTTTATGGCAAGCATAACCATGATATTAGGTGGGTGTGCAAATACTGAAGATCTTAATGAGTTACAAGATTATATTAAGCAAATTAAACAACGTCCAGAGCGCCCTATTGAACCATTACCGTTAGTGAAACCTTATACCAATTTTATCTATGAAGCCCAAGACTTACGTAGTCCTTTTATTCCATTAATTATTAAAGAAAAAGTGAAGACCGTGCCCACTTTTAATGGGATTGAGCCCGATGTACATCGGCGTAAAGAAACTTTGGAACATTATCCCTTAGATAATTTACGCATGGTAGGTACTTTGCGAAGGCAAGAACAAATTTGGGCCATAATTTTAGATAATAAAGGGACCATTCATCGCGTGCAAGTGGGGCATCATTTGGGGCAACACCATGGTGAAATCCAAGTGATTACCCAAGAGCAAGTTTTGATTAATGAAATTGTGCCAGATGGACAAGGTCGTTGGCAAGAACGCAAATCTTCATTAATGATGGTTGAATAAATGCAATGCAAAGTACAGGACCAGTTATGAGCGGATTATGGTTTAGGATGAAAAAACCGGCTAAAATTTTAACTTTGGTTAGGGTATTGTGCTTATTATTATTGTATACCGCCACAGTGCAAGCTAATGAACTTAAGTTAGAGAAAATAGATGTCAATGTATTAAAGGGAAATCGATTGCAAATTCGCCTGGGTTTAAATGGGGAAATTGAGGCGCCTAATGCCTTTGCCATTGAACAACCTGCACGGTTAATTTTAGATTTTCCAGGGGTAAACAGTCAATTAAGCAAAGAACAGTTGCGGCAAAACTTTAATATTGGGGTGCTAAGACGGGTTAATATTATTGAAACCCCAGAGCGGATCCGAGTGGTATTAGATTTAAATGAAAGTGTGCCTTATGAAATTGTACAACAAGCGCATAATGTATTTATTAATTTAGGACAACAATCTCATTTAGAAAAAATTGCCACCAAACCATTTGAGGTTACAAGCAAGGCTAAAAAAGTAGTTGAGCATCGTCTAGAAGGGATTGATTTTCAACGTGGTGCACAAGGCACTGGGCGAATTATGGTTGAATTAAGTGCTGCCGATTTGCCTATTGACTTAAAAGAGGAAGGACAAAAAATTTATTTGCGCTTTTTGCAAACGCAATTGCCTGCAGCACTGGAAAAATATTTAGATGTGAGTGATTTTGGGACCCCAATTCAAGGGATCAACTTATTGCGTCAGGGCAGTGAAGTATTAATGGAAGTGACTAAAGTGGGTATTTCTGAAACTATGGCTTATCAAGCTGACCGACGTTTTACCATTGAAGTGCGACCAGTCACTCAAGCAGAAAAAGATGCCAGTGATCAACAACATTTTGAGTATACCGGTGAAAAATTGTCGTTAAATTTTCAAAATATTGCCATTCGTAGTGTATTGCAGTTGATTGCGGATTTTACTGGCTTAAATATGGTTGCCAGTGATACGGTAACTGGCAATGTCACCTTACGGTTAAAAAATGTTCCCTGGGATCAGGCGCTAGATATTATTTTACGCACTAAAGGGTTGGCCAAACGTCAAATGGGTAATGTATTATTGGTAGGGCCGAGCGAGGAATTGGCCGCCAGAGAAAAATTGGAGTTGGAAAGTAATCGACAAGTTGAAGAGCTTGCGCCTTTGCAATCTGAATATATTCAAGTTAATTATGCCAAGGCCTCAGATATTGCAGCCCTATTAAAAAGTGAGAAAAATACCTTGCTTTCTAGCCGCGGATCGAGCTCGGTAGATGCTAGGACCAATATGTTATTGGTCCAAGATACCAGTACTAAAATTGAGCAGGTTCGGGCTTTGGTGCATCGTTTAGATATTCCTATCCGTCAAGTTTTAATTGAGGCACGGGTCGTGTATGCCAATGATGATTTTGAAGAGGCATTAGGCATTCGTTTTGGGGGCGCGTTAAAATTTAGACCAGGGAATGAGCCGGTATTAGGGTTAGCTGGAAATCGCAGTGGAGCTAATGCCATTGCTCAAGGGGGGGCGCCTTCAGCGGCCAGCCTTATAGATCGCTTAGCGGTGAATTTGCCGGCGACTTTATCTTCAGGGGTTAACCCAGCACAAATGGCTTTGTCGGTGGCAAAATTACCGGGGGGCACTATTTTAGATTTAGAGTTGATGGCTTTGGAAGCGGAAGGTTTAGGGAAAATTATTTCCAGCCCGCGTTTGGTTACCTCCAATCAACAACATGCCTATATTTTATCCGGGGAAGAGTTGCCTTTTCAAGAAGCCACCTCTAGTGGCGCAGCTGCAGTGGCGTTTAAAGAAGCGGTGTTACGTTTGGATGTAACGCCACAAATTACTCCCGACAATCATGTGATTTTAGATTTAAAAGTTAATCAAGATTCCAAAGGTGAGGTCACGCCAAGCGGGGAATTTGCCATTAATAAACGTGAGTTGGCCACCAAAGTGTTGGTAGCTAATGGGGATACGGTAGTATTAGGTGGGATTTATACCCAACAGCAAAGCAATAGTGTAAAACGAGTGCCGTTTTTAGGTAAATTGCCTGGTCTGGGCTGGTTATTTAAAAGTGAGACTCAGTCCAATCAACGGACCGAACTTATGATTTTTGTGACGCCAAAAATTATTCAAGAAGGGAGCGCTTAACTGTATGGAGTACAGACTTGGCTTCTTTATCACAAAACCTTGCTAAGTGCTTGATTTGTGCGTTTGAGCTAGGCAAGCTTATTAGAACATCTAAACAATTAGTTAGTTGATGGATTTATTTTTAAAGTTAACTGCGAGATAAGAAAGAAGTTAATCTAATGATGAGACGTGGTTTAAATAATCTTTTCTTAGTTGGCCCCATGGGCGCTGGAAAAAGTACAATAGGAAAGCAGCTAGCCAAAGAGCTTAAGTTGGAATTCTATGATGTCGACCAAGTGATAGAAGCGCGTACCGGCGCAGATATCGGTTGGATTTTTGATGTGGAAGGTGAAAGCGGATTTCGCATCCGCGAGGCCGCCATCATCGATGAACTCAGTGAACAACAAGGAATTGTGCTCGCCACAGGGGGTGGGGCCATTGTTAACTCAATGAGTCGGACTCGATTAGCGGCCAGAGGGGTAGTGGTATATCTTTATGCCACGGTTGCGCAACAAATGCAGCGCACTGCAAAAGATAAACGGCGTCCGCTGTTACAAAATAAAGCGGAACGTTTAGCCACATTGGAAGCGTTAATGGAAGAGCGTGATATTTTATATCGTGAAATTGCAGATATTACCGTGGCAACAGACAGTCAAACGGTAAAAGGGGTTGCCGCATCAGTGATTAGAATGTTAGACGCAGAATAACCTTGTGGCTGCGCGCACCATAATGCTTCCAGCCTTGGATGAAATCACTCAGCTTGAAGTGAGGCTGTCCAAGGCCAGTTATCCTATTTATATTGGTAGCAATATATTGACCACGCCTAGTTTGATCAGCAAGGTATTAGGTCAACAACTGTTAGTGATCACTAATGCTGAAATTGCGCAATATTATTTAACGCCCTATCTTGCGGCATTGGCCGCGCAATATCCCACGCTGCAAATTGATAGCTTATTACTTCCCAGTGGCGAGCAAGCTAAGTCTTTTACGGCCGTAGAAACGGTGATCAATGCCTTGGCTAAACAACAGCATCGACGCGATACGACCTTAATTGCCTTGGGCGGTGGGGTTATTGGTGATATTGTGGGATTTTGTGCAGCTTGTTATATGCGAGGCGTGGCTTATATCCAATACCCAACCAGCCTCTTGGCGCAGGTGGATGCCGCAGTAGGGGGTAAAACTGCCATTAATCATCCATTAGGCAAAAATTTAATTGGTTTTTTTCATCAACCTAAAGCAGTGGTGATTGATTTAAATACCTTAACTACCTTACCGGAACGTGAATTTCGAGCTGGGTTGGCTGAAGTCATTAAATATGGGGTGGCCCTAGATCCGCCTTTTTTAAATTGGGTAGAACAAAATTTAACTCAGCTATTACAGCGCAGCGGCCCTTGGTTACAAGCAATGGTCGGGCAGGCGCTAAGCATTAAAGCCAAGATTGTGGCCCAAGATGAATATGATCAAAACCTACGTCTTGCATTGAATTTTGGGCATACCTTAGGCCATGCTTTAGAAACCCAAAGTGGCTATCAAACTTTATTACATGGTGAGGCGGTAGGGATTGGTATGTTGGGCGCGCTGTATTTATCTGAGACAGTGCTGGGCTTAGCGCCGCAATGGCGCCAGCGGGTCCAAACTTTATTGCAACAAATAGGATTACCCATTACTCTGCCTAAAGCAGTGCAATTCCCAGCTTTATTAGCCACTATGCAATTAGATAAAAAAGCATTACAGCAACAAGTGCGTTGGGTGCTATTAACTGAAGTGGGTTGCCCCCAAATGGTTGAGCAAGTCACGCCCGCTATGCTGGAAAATATGTTAACCGCGCTTGTTGCATAACCCGGATTGGGAAATGTATGCGCTAAAACTAGGGCCTACGATCTTTTAGTTTCAATTAACAAAGAGTGATGCATTTAGGCTAACTAAATTGTAAAATAGGCTCAAAGTGGCTAAAAAAAAGTTGGTTAATTAACATGTCTATTCTTGCTTCCGACCGGTTACTACGGGTATTAAAAGGCCAAGCTGTTGATCATCCCCCGATTTGGTTAATGCGCCAAGCCGGTCGCTATTTACCAGAATATCGTGCCTTACGAGCTAAAGCAGGCAGTTTTTTAGCCATGTGTCGTAATCCTGAATTGGCCTGTGAGGTGACATTACAACCGCTACAGCGGTTTCACTTAGATGCGGCCATTATTTTTTCTGATATTTTAACCATTCCTGATGCTATGGGCTTAGGCTTATATTTTGAACCCGGTGAGGGCCCAAAATTTGAACGGCCCGTGCGTCAACATGCCGAGATTGAACGTTTACCGGTCATCGAACCTGAACAAAGTTTAGCTTATGTAATGCAAGCCATTCAATTAACGGTAAAGGCATTACAAAATCAATTACCTGTGATTGGATTTTGCGGCAGTCCATGGACTGTGGCCACCTATATGGTGGAAGGGGGACCTAGTAAGCAGTTTAGTATTATTAAAAAAATGCTTTATCAAGCCCCGCAAAGCTTAACCTTGTTATTAGATAAACTAGTTCAATCAAGCATTAATTATTTACGGGCACAAATTATCGCTGGGGCCAAAGTGGTGATGATTTTTGATAGCTGGGGTGGGGTACTCAGTCAAGCAGATTACCAAAAATTTTCCTTGGCGCCTATGCAAGCGATCATTCAAGCGTTAAAAGCCGATCCTTTAACCCAAGCCACTCCGGTTATTTTATTTACTAAAGGGGGGGGACAATGTTTAACCCCTCTTAGCCAAAGTGGTTGCCAAGTTTTAGGTTTAGATTGGATGACTGACTTTAAGGTGGCTCGTGAACAAGTGGGGCCTGAATTAATTTTACAAGGTAATCTCGATCCAGCGCTCCTATATGCCTCGCCAGAGGTGATCTATGAACAAGTTGCTACATTGCTCGCACAAGTTGGTCATCACCAAAAACATATTTTTAACTTAGGGCATGGTATGCTGCCCGATGTATTGCCGGAGAAAGTAGCCGCGTTGATTGCCGCGGTTAAAACCTTAGCGCCGCAATATTACCCGCTACCTGACTTAAGTTCATAAGGACTTTTATCTATGTATAATGCCGAGATTGCTATTTTTCCTGGTACCTTTGATCCGATCACTAATGGTCATCGTGATTTAGTAGAACGCAGTGCTAAATTATATTCTAAAGTGATTATTGCCGTGGCGAGCAATGCACGTAAATCACCTAAATTTGATTTAGCTACCAGAGTTTATTTAGCCAGGCAAGTATTAGCAGATCTCAATAATGTGGAAGTACAAGGCTTTGAAACTTTATTAGTGGATTTTGCTCGGACCAAGCAAGCAAAAACCATTATTCGGGGATTACGTGCCGTATCAGATTTTGAATATGAATTTCAATTGGCCAATATGAATCGACGCTTGGCCCCAGATATAGAAACCTTATTTTTAACCCCAGCAGAACAATATTCGTTTATTTCTTCGTCATTAATTAAAGAAATTGCCATGCTAGGGGGGGATGTGAATTCTTTTGTACATCCTCAAGTGGCGCAAGCATTACAACAGATCCCTTAACCCTAATTGCTAAGCGAGAATCATTGTGGCGTTAAAAATTATTGATGAATGTATTAATTGTGATGTCTGTGAACCAGAGTGTCCCAATAATGCCATCTACCAAGGCGAAGAATATTATGAAATTAACCCCGTGCTATGTACCGAGTGTGTGGGCCATTATGATACCCCACAATGCCAACAAGTGTGCCCAGTAGATTGCATTATCACTGATCCAGATATTACCGAAAATTTGGACCAATTAATGAATAAATACCTTAATTTAACCAAATCTTCTTAAGTAACACACCTGATTATATTTAGTGACTGACCAAGTATTGCTTATAAATCAACCGTTTTTCTAGTATACTCATGGAGCACCAGGTAGACCTAAATCGTCCCTTGTGCCTTAATTTTTTGTCAGGTAAGTTTCAAAGTAATAACTTTGAAAAGGGAGAAGAATCAAATGTTTTATGGTATCTATCATTTGCCATGGTGGGGCTATTTGCTGGTGGTAGGAATAGTCACCCAAATTACGATATTTGCAGTCACATTATATCTACATCGTTGCCAAGCGCATCGTGGTTTAACCATGCATCCTATACTCAGCCATTTTTTTCGTTTTTGGCTATGGATGACTACCGGTATGGAAACCAAAGCTTGGACCTCGATTCATCGCAAACATCATGCCAAATGTGAAACCGATGCCGATCCCCATAGTCCACAAGTGATGGGGTTGGCCAAAGTATTATGGCAAGGTGCTGAATTATATCGGCTAGAAGCCGCTAACGAAGAAACCCAAGCGCGTTATGGGCATGGCACCCCTAATGACTGGATTGAACGACATATCTATACTGGTCGTTCTGCCTTAGGTATTAAACTGATGTTGGGGTTAAACCTTATTTTATTTGGGGTGCCCGGTATTGCTATTTGGGCCGTGCAAATGGCCTGGATCCCGTTTTTTGCTGCAGGAGTGGTCAATGGTTTAGGCCATTTTTGGGGCTATAGAAATTATGAATGTGATGATGCCTCCACCAATTTAACCCCATGGGGCTTATTTATTGGGGGCGAAGAACTTCATAATAATCACCACACTTACCCCTCTTCAGCAAAATTTTCCTTAAAATGGTGGGAATTTGATATTGGCTGGATGTTAATTTGTGTATTTCGTAGTATAGGCTTAATGAAAGTCAAACGCGTAGCGCCTAAGCCTAAGCTTATTGCCCATAAACACACCATTGATGTGGAAACGGTCAAAGCGTTAATTAATACCCGTTTTCAAGTGATGTCCAGTTATACCAAATATGTCGTGTTGCCCACTTTTAAACAGGAATTAAACAAGTTGCAAAACCAAGAAACTTTGCGCTGGACTCGAATCAAACGGGCCTTAATTAAAGAAGCAACCCCTAATACTTTAGAGACAGTGGTGGAAAATAACCAAGTGCTGCGTCAAGTATGCCAATATCGAGAGCAATTGCATGCCATTTGGAACCAAACCAGTGCATCTCAAAAAGAACTGTTAGAAGCATTACATACTTGGTGTGCTCAAGCAGAAGCTTCAGGCTTGCAAGCATTAAAAGATTTTTCAAATTATTTGAAAAGTTATGGTTTAAAAGAACCGTTAGCCAGCTAAATTTAATTTCGCTCACTAAAAAGCCCGGAATATCCGGGCTTTTTAGGGTAAAAAATGCGCCTAGCGATAAAGACTTAGCGCATCTTTTCTTCTACAAATTCAACATGCTTGCGGATCACTGGATCATATTTTCTTAAGCGGATCTTTTCTTTATTACGCTTATTTTTATGCGTGGTATAAAAAAACCGTGATTCAGTTGAACGTAAAATAACTTTAATGGAATCAGCAGTAGCCATTTTGAGTGATACTCCCTAAACCTTTAGCCCTTTACCGCGAAGCCTTAGCAACACAGTATCGATACCGAGTTTGTCAATAATACGCATTCCCGCACTTGAAACACTTAAGCGTGCAAAACGATTTTCGCTTGCAACCCAGAATCTTTTCCAGCGGGCATTCACTTTAAAAGTTCTTCGCGTTTTTCTATTACTGTGGGAAACATTATTGCCAAATGCTGTCTTTTTCCCCGTGACCATGCATTCTGCCATGATAAATCGCCTCTGGAAGATTACTGTAAAGAGCGGGTTTTATATCAAAATTTTGCAAAATACGCAAATCCCCGCGTCTTTAAAGTAGGGTTGAAAATTATGTAACTGACATAGATGGGAGTGATAGTCCCTAACTGTAAAGCATGATATCTTACTCCCTAGACCTTAGATGACGCAAGTAATATAAGTTTTTTCAATCTATGCCTAGTGTATTAGCCAATAAAAAAGTGATCCTTGGGGTGACCGGTGGCATTGCTGCCTATAAAATACCAGATTTAGTAAGGTTACTGGTAAAAAAAGGCTGTGAGGTGCAAGTAATCTTGTCCAAAGGAGCCCAGGACTTTGTGACCCCATTAACTTTGCAAGCCGTCAGTGGCAATCCTATTTATACCTCTGCAAGGGATGCGCCTAAAGGCGCGATGTTACATATTGATTTGGCGCGTTGGGCCGATCTGATTATTGTTGCGCCGTTAACCGCCAATCGGTTGGCAGCCATTAGCCAGGGAATGGCCGATGATTTATTGACCACCTTATTGTTGGGCACCCACGCCCCAATTTGGGTGGCGCCCGCAATGAATCGTCAGATGTGGAATCATCCGGCAACGCAAGCCAATCTTAAAAAATTAACCGATTATCATATGCATATTATTGGTCCGGCTTGGGGTGAACAAGCTTGTGGTGAGATTGGGGAAGGGCGCATGAGCGAGCCCAGTGCTATCTTAAATCAATTGGAATCTGACTTTGCTCTCCCCGAACTTGCTACTAAACCGTTGCAAGGCTTAAACTTGTTAATTACCGTTGGGCCAACCCGCGAACCTATTGATCCGGTGCGTTATTTAAGCAATCGCAGTTCCGGTAAAATGGGCATCGCGCTGGCGCAAAGTGCTCAACAATTAGGTGCAACGGTGACCGTGATTGGGGGACCCATTGGGTTACCCAAGCCGCAAGGGATCCATTGGGTAGGGGTACAAACTGCACAACAAATGTATCAAGCGGTATTAGCTCGGGTGGCGCAGATGGATATTTTTATTGCCGCGGCAGCGGTATCAGATTATCGTTGTATTAATCCAACCACCTATAAATTAAAAAAATCGCAGCAGCATACTCCAAAACCGGAGTTATTACTAAAGTTGGTGGCAAATCCTGATATCTTAGCGGCGGTTGCTGCGCTACCAGAGCGCCCTTTTTGTGTGGGCTTTGCCGCAGAAACCGATCATTTAGAAACCAATGCCTTAGAGAAGTTACATCATAAAAATATTGAGATGATTGCCTTAAATGCCGTCAATCAACCTGGAAGCGGCTTTGAAGGGGAAACCAATGCCTTAACTGTATTTTGGAACCAAGGGCAGCAACGCCTTCCTTTGGCGCCAAAATCACAAATCGCCACACAATTATTACACTTAATAGGTGAGCATTTTTATGCAAAAAATAAAACTAAAAATATTAGATAAACGAATTGGCAGTGAATTTCCAGCGCCCCAATATGCCACTGAAGGCTCCGCAGGCTTAGATTTAAGGGCCTGTGTTCCAGCGGATTTATGCTTGGCGCCAGGGCAAAGTACCTTAATTCCCACGGGTATGGCGATGCATATTGCCGATCCAGATTATGCCGCGATGATTTTACCGCGCTCAGGCTTAGGGCATAAGCATGGCATTGTATTGGGCAATTTAGTGGGACTGATTGACTCTGATTATCAAGGAGAAATTTTAGTGTCTTGTTGGAATCGAGGCTCCGAGCCCTTTACCATCACCGTAGGACTACGGTTAGCACAATTAATTATTGTTCCTGTAGTACGTGCAGCTTTTCATATTGTTGAAGACTTTGATGAAAGTGAACGCGGTAGCAATGGTTTTGGTCATACCGGCCAACATTAACTCAGTAAAAGAGGCCTAATATGTTTCAACAAGATGATGCCGTATTAAGCGCAAACCAAACAGCGCTTGCGCTATCCGCAGAAAAAGATTTTGCCTGGTTACTTGCACCAGATGCCCTTATGGTTCCAGAGGCCATTTTTCGGGCCAATGATATTCGTGGCATCATTAAAAAAAGTTTAACCCCAGAGTTAATGTGGTTACTAGGGTTGGGACTGGGCACCATGGCGAGGGAAGCTGGCCAACCAACTATGTTGGTGGCGCAAGACGGGCGTTTGTCGAGCCCAAGCTTAACTCACGCCTTAACCAAAGGTTTATTAGCCACGGGCATTGATGTGGTAGATATTGGACAAGTGCCCTCACCAGTGCTTTATTTTGCCACCCATTATTTAGCCACCGGCACTGGCGTGATTGTTACCGGCAGTCATAATGCTGCAGAGTTTAATGGACTTAAAATGATGATTGGGGGCAAGACGTTATCCCAAACCAAAATTGCGCAGCTCTACCAAGTCACCGCACAACGTCAATTTACCTATGGTCAAGGGACCTATCAAGTTAGAAATCTTATTTTGGCCTATATTCGAGCCGTGGTCTCCGATATTTACTTAACCCGACCATTGCGGGTAGTGGTCGATTGTGGCAATGGTATTGCTGGAGTGGTGGCGCCTAAATTATTAACCGCCTTAAAATGTGAAGTGATCCCTTTATATTGCGAGATTGATGGCCATTTCCCCAATCATCACCCCGATCCCAGTCAACCCCAAAACTTAACGGATTTAATTGCAGCCGTAAAATTACATCAAGCAGATATTGGTTTGGCTTTTGATGGAGATGGGGATCGCTTAGGCGTGGTGACCCCCAATGGCGAAATTATTTGGCCAGATAGACAAATTATGCTATTTGCTAGGGATGTACTGGCACAAAATCCAGGAGCGCATATCATTTATGATGTAAAATGCTCGCAACATTTAGGTCCTTTTATTCAACAACATGGCGGCCAGCCAGTAATGTATAAAACTGGGCATGCACTGATTAAAAGTAAAATGCAAGAATTAAATGCATTGTTTGCTGGGGAAATGAGCGGGCATTTTTTCTTTAATGACCGTTGGTTTGGCTTTGATGATGCCTTATATAGTGCGGCACGGTTGCTGGCGATGCTAGCAGCCAGTAAGGGAGGGGCCGAAGGACTTTTTGCGCAATTACCCAACAGTATCAGTACCCCAGAATTACAAATTGCCATTGCAGATAGCCGAAAATTTGCTTTAATAGAACAGCTACGTACTAGCGCTGATTTTGGTGAAGCCAATATTATTGAAATTGATGGTTTACGCGTAGAATATGCTAAAGGTTGGGGCTTAATTCGGGCGTCAAATACTTCTGCTTGTTTAGTGTTAAGGTTTGAAGCAGATAGCCAAGCTCAATTGCTGGCCATTCAACACTGTTTTAAACAACAATTGTTGGCTTTAGCCCCGGATTTAAGTTTACCTTTTTAATTGGCCAAGCCTGGTGTCCCAGGTTTGGCTTTGATTAACTGAGCCTAATGGTAGAGGCCTTGTTGCTGAGCTCAGCCACTGCTTTGTCATCATGGTTTTGTAATGCCCTCTCGGCGTCTTGTATAAGTTCTGCTACACCGGCTTCAGCAGTTTTACCAGGATTTGGGCCCAGGTTATCCAATAATTGGTTTAAAGTGGTATTGGCACTATAAGCACGTTGGTATTGCGCCGCTTGGGGCGTGTTGCAATCTGGTTGGTTATTGGAGCCCCAATTCCACAATAAATTTTCTGGAAAGCCAAATTTATGAGTTGGCGGCTGTAAAGGGGTTGGGTGGGTATAATATTGATTATGCGCTTGGGCTAATGCTGCGTTGGGCAATAATAATTCATAATGTCCTCCCTCACGGTTTACCAATTCTAATAAGGGTCGCTCTCCTGAAGGCTTATCCCACATTGGAGCAAAATTGTTCCCTTGTAATATATGAAGGTCAATGTTTAAAGCATTGCTCGCTAAATTTAATTCATCGGCGCCTAATGGTACAGCGGCTTTAATTTGCGTGGCTAGATATTGTTCAAATCCGCCATTTTGCCAATAGGTTGCAATTTGGCCTTGATTTTCTTGTAGAAAATCATCGATTGCTTGATCAGTATTAAGCTCATTAAGCATTATAGAGTTAAAGAAATCTGCATAAGCACTGTCATGGATTTTTTGAGGATTTTTTAGCAAATCACGCAGTTCAGGGATAAAAAATGAGGCTTGTGTTCTTTCAATATAGTTGGCATCGTTTTGTAATACTTTGGCCAAAAAAGCGCGATAGGCATCCCCAAATTTTATATCGCGGTCTTTAGGACTAAGGTTTTGCTTTAAATAGGCTTTTAATTGTTCCCAATTTTTTGCGGTTTCGCCGTTAAAGGCCACCTCATTAATGGTGTCTAACAACAATTTATAATTTTCTTGGGTTAAGTGAGTATCTAAGTGCCCTGCTAAAAGTTCACAGTGCACAAAATTTTGTAAGCAATTTACCCCACAATTTTGATTTTGTCCTGAAGCCTGAGCAATTCTTGCACTTAATGCTGAATTTGCTGGCGCATTAGCTACTTGGTCGGTAGATGCAGCATGGGTGGGTTCATGAAACCAGTTGCTAAAAAAATTACTTAAGAAGTTGCTCATCATATACTACGCGGGTTGCTAAATTATGCACAAGTTAACATATTAAGCTTTTTAACTTATTAAAGCAAGATAAGCAATCTAAATGGGCGATTGAGCCGATAACTGGGCACATTATGCGTCTTGACGTGCTTTAGCGGCACTGTAATCCTCTAATAATTGTTGAAAATCATTATTTACTTCAATTTTTTCTTGTGCCTTTTGTTCTAAAAATTGTTTATTAAGCTCAAGTTGGGTTATGGCTTCGTTAATTTCTTCTTGTAATTTGGCGGGAATAGCACGGTTGGAATCCGAAAGTTGCGCTTCACGTTGTTGCGCTTTAGATAATTTTTTATTTAATTTTTTCAAATTGTCTTGGCTTATTTTTTCAATATTTTCAATGGCTTCTATTTTATTTTTATGTACCCGCTTAATGCCTTCTTTACTATTAAACATCTTAAGTAGTAGCTGGTCTTTTTTGCGTTGTTCGGCTTGTTGTTGTTCGATTAATGCTTGTTTTTTTTGCGCTTGAGCGGCTAACTGTTCTTGCGCTTGTTGTTGTTTAATTTGCTGTTTAGATTTGCGCGGCGGTACAGTTTCTATAATATTGCCTCTAGGAGATAATATCTCATAACCTTCATTGACCACATCTGGCGGTAAGTTAGAGCTAATGATTGAATCGCCATTTTTAGTATAACGATACATGGTTTGTGCTGATGCCATAGGGATGATGCCAGCTAAAAATATAAGCAGTATTAATGGATATTTTATCAGAGTGAACATATGCTGGGCCTTGCACTTTATTGTCTTTAATAAAAAAAATAACACATTTTAGTGATTTCAGCCACTGAGCTAGGCACTAATTAAGCTAAAGCTTATTTTAACTTGGCTTTTTTTTATTTTTTGCTTTATCCACTTTTCCGGTGGGTTTTTGGGTGCGCAAAGCTGCTTGTTTGAGCTGCTTATTTTTCCTTGAAGTTAACGGCTCAATTGCAACAGCTGTTGCATTAACCAGTACTGGATTTGAACTTTGGGGGAATGCCAAAGTATAGTCTTTAACTTTAGTCAATAATTGTGACTTATTTGGCCGGGGTTGTTGATAATATTGATTATGTTTATTGGCGACGGTGGAATTTTCTATTAACCATTCAAAATGATTGTGATGTAGATTGATTAAATTTAATGGCCCTAAGGTTGTTTCACAGGAATTTAAGTTATTGCTGATTAATTGGAATTGCTGGCCATAGTAAATATCAAGTTTAATACTTAGGGCTTGCGCACAATTGGTTAGCTCATCACTGCTTAACATTGAGTTGCCTTTAAGTTGTTCAATAAATTGATAAAACCCAAAATTCTGCCAATAAGTGGTAATAACTTGTTCTTGTGTGGTTAAAAATTGCTCAATAGTTTGCTTGGATGAGTTAAATTCAATAATTTGTTGATTTAGAAATTCAAAATATGGATGAGTCTTGGATAAGCTTGATTGCGACTCAAGGGCTTGGACAATAACATCAGGAATAAAATAGGCAATTAATTTAGCCTCTTTATAATTTGCATCCTGGTTTAAAATTTCACATAAAAAATGACGATAAGCTTTTCCAAATAGATATTCATGTTCAATTGGATTGGGATTTTGGCGTAAAAATTGCTTAATATCTTGCCACTTTACCGCGGTTTTTCCATTAAAAGTATGTTGCTGAATTTTTGCTAACAATAATTGATAATTGGGGGTAGCAAGATAATTATCTAACGTGCCCTTTAATAAGCCATCATGGATAAAATGCAAAATACAATGAACGCCACAGTTATTAGCGTGGCCAGTAATTTTTCCTATGTTGGCGTTTAATAATGCTGTACTAGTATTTGGCTGTGGCTGTGGCTGTGGCTGTGGCTGTGGCTGTATTTGTAGTCTCTCATTTGGTCCTGTTTCACTGCTAAACCAGTTAGCATATAATTGATAAAGCACATTCAACATACAATAATCACTCAGCGAATATAGTTAACAACTTGCAGAGTAAGTTAATTTATTAGCTTATTCAATATAAAAGTAATTTTAATGACTAATAGTAGAAAAAGGCAGATTAAAGGGTTGATTGGAAAACCCCACAGTGACTCACTCAGTAAGTGGTTCACTGTGGCGCGAGCAGGGGTTAAGCGTTAGTTGCAATGCCGACTTGATGGCGATAGCTTTTTAAGGCAGGTAAATGTGGTTGCCAAGTTGGGGTTTGCTCAATAAAAGTAATCAATTGCTCAAGATTGATGATGCTATAAATGGGGATCTGATATTGATGGCTAAGCGCTTGAGCGGCAGAGAGTGACCCATTGCTTGGTTCTTGGCGATCTAGGGCAACCAGAATTCCTGCTACTTTAGCCCCAGCATTATGAATTAACTCAATGGCTTGTATTTTAGCGGTACCTGCGGTAATCACATCATCCATAATTAAAACCTTGCCTTGTAACGGAGCGCCCATTAATTGCCCCCCTTCGCCATGCAATTTAGGCTCTTTGCGATTAAAACAAAGCGGCAAAGTTCGAGTATTTTGTTGGGCAAAAGCGATGGCCGTGGCACATGCTAAGGGGATCCCTTTATAAGCGGGTCCCAATAACATATCGCATTGAATGGCGTAATGATCTATCGCTGCGGCAAAGCACTGACCTAATTGCTCAAGGGCAGGGCCATGGTCAAAGTGGGCAGTGTTAAAGAAATAAGGACTGACTCGCCCTGATTTTAGGGTAAACTGACCAAATTTTAAGGCGTTAACTGCTAAGCTGAGCTGAATAAATTGTTGTTGAAAGGGTAACATAAAGTAACCTTAGCCATAAGTGAGCTTTTTAATTTGGTGGCAGTTTAGCATTATGTAGCACTTTTGGCTAAACTGGCGTTTTCTTAAAGGAGTCTAGGGTAATATGCGAGTCATTAGCCTCAACGTCAATGGGATCCGTGCTGCGGCCAAAAAGGGCTTGATTTCATGGTTAGTTGAGCAACAAGCGGATTATATTTGTTTACAAGAAGTGCGTGCTACCAAAGCGCAATTGAGTGCGTTATTAGAACCATTAAGTGCCTATACCCCTTATTGCATTCAAGCCAATAAAAAAGGTTATAGTGGTGTGGCCATTTTAACCCCGCACACACCTAAGGCAGTAATTAGCGATTTAGGATTTAAATTGGCGGCAACAGAGGGGCGTTATATTGCATTAGAAATGCCTGAATGTATTATTGCTTCACTGTATTTGCCTTCTGGTACCAGTGGCGAGATACGACAGCAAGTAAAATATGAATTTATGGATCAATACTGGCCTATTTTAACTCAACAAGTACACTCTAAAAAACCCATGGTGATTGCTGGGGATTGGAATATTGCACATAAGCAAATTGACTTAAAAAATTGGCGCAATAATCAAAAAAATTCTGGATTTTTACCACAAGAGCGTGCTTGGTTAGATGAGCTGATCCATACTTTAGGGTGGGGGGATGCGTTTCGCCTGGTAAATCAAGAAGCTGAGCAATATACTTGGTGGTCATATCGTGGTCGTGCTTGGGACAACAATAGCGGATGGCGTATTGATTACCAATTTGTCAACCCGTTATTACAAGATAAAATTACTAAGGTCAATATTTACACCGCGCAGCGCTTTTCCGATCATGCGCCATTGATTATTGATTATGCTTGGCCTTAGTCGTGGCCAAGCATCATCGAGTGTTAAGCTTTATTATAGATCTAAGATCCGTTTTTGCTGGCTAATTAATTGGCGAATACCTTTACGACTGAGCTCTAACATCTGCTCTAATTCGGTGCCTTTAAACGGTCGTCCTTCTGCAGTACCTTGAATTTCAATAAACTCACCGCTTGCGGTCATAACCACATTCATATCCGTTTCAGCTTTAGAATCTTCAGCATAATCGAGATCTAATACCGCTTGGTCTTGATAAATACCCGCGGAAATTGCAGCAATTAATTGTTTTAAAGGTAAAGTTTTTACCATTTTACGTTTTTGCATATAGCGTAATGCCTCCACTAAAGCAACACAGCCCCCAGTGATACTGGCAGTGCGGGTCCCCCCATCGGCTTGGATGACATCACAATCGACTTGCAGGGTATATTCCCCTAAGGCTTTAAGATCAATACAAGTGCGTAATGAGCGACCAATTAAACGTTGGATCTCCAAGGTTCGGCCCCCTTGCTTACCGCGTACCGCTTCACGCGCCATGCGTTCTGAGGTTGAACGGGGTAACATGGAATATTCTGCGGTGATCCAACCTTGACCACTGCCTTTTAAAAATCTAGGGACGCCATGGATCACCGAGGCGGTACAAATCACTTTGGTGTCACCAAATTCTATCAGTGCAGAGCCTTCAGGATGGGTAATATAATTGCGGGTAATTTTAATTTCTCTTAATTCATTATTAGCTCGAGCGGAAGGGCGCACAGTTTTACCTCTTTGGTCACACAAAAAACCGGATTATACTGAGAGGCCGCCCAAATAGCGATGGCTAGGGCGGGGATCAATAGATCTTTTTGAGCCACTGCGGTATGGTTTTGCAGCAAGGTTAACCATAGCAACAATTAAGTTAGTTAAAATTATTATAAAAGGGCAGTTAGATGATTCAAAGTATGACCGCTTTTGCTCGCTTAGAGACGCAAGGAGATTGGGGCCAGGCGATTTGGGAAATTAGAAATGTAAATCATCGTTATTTAGATATCCATTTTAAACTGCCTGATTTTTTACGTGAATATGAAAGTCATTGGCGCCAAGCCATTCAAGCGGTGCTAGCGCGCGGGAAAGTAGAGTGCACGTTGCAAGTACGTCCCAGTCCTTTATATGAAGCGCCTTTAAAAATCAATGAAAAATTGGTTACCAAGCTAATGGATGCGGTACAACAATTACAACAGCATACTCAACACCCTTTAGCATTGAATGCAATGGATTGCTTACGATGGCCAGAAGTGATGGTGCCCACCATGCCAGCCATAGCGCCGTTAAAAGCGCCCATCACTGAGTTATTGCAACAAACTTTGAGTCAATTACTCAAAGGGCGACTCAGTGAAGGGGCCAGTATCGCGCAAAGTATCCAGCGATCTTTGCAAGCCTTGCAGCTTGAAGTGGACCGGGTGCGGGCTCGATGGCCAATGGTGATGGCCCAACATCGACAAAAAATTCAATCTCAGGCACAAAATGAGTTAGTAGACTTGAATTTAGAGCGTTTAGAGCAAGAGATGTTGTATTATGCGCAACGCTTAGATATTAGTGAGGAGTTAGCACGTTTAGCGGCACATATTCAGCAAGGCCAATTAATGTTAGGTGAAACACAAAGTGTGGGGCGTAAATTAGATTTTTTAATGCAAGAACTCAATCGTGAAGCTAATACCTTAACTGCTAAATCAACCGATTTGCCCATTACCCAGGCGGCACTGGCCATGAAAAGCCTGATTGAACAAATGCGCGAACAAGTGCAAAATATTGCCTAAGATCATCAATTTGACTATTTAAGGGACAGAGTAAGCTAAACTTATTTGCAACCGGATGGTTTATCTTACTAGGTTAAGCTTTATGCTAGATTTCCTAAAGCATCGGTCTATTGAGCAAGTAGGCCACTGGAGTAAAAATAATGGCAATTCGCGGCACTTTATTTATTATTTCTGCGCCCTCTGGTGCAGGCAAAACCAGCTTGGTGAGCGCATTAGTGACTCAAGATCCGCAATTACGGATTTCAGTTTCGCATACCACGCGTGCGCCACGCACAGCAGAAGTTCATAGCCAAAATTATTATTTTATTGATTTGCCAACCTTTAACCAATTAAAAGCAGAACAGGCTTTTTTAGAATATGCCCAAGTTTTTGGACATTGGTATGGAACGACCCAGGCTTGGGTGGAAAATCAGTTAAATGCCGGCTTTGATGTGATTTTAGAAATAGATTGGCAAGGGGCAAGACGAGTTCGGGAAATGTTATCTTGTGTTAATATTTTTATTTTACCTCCGTCTAGAGCCGCGTTAGAGGCGCGTTTACAAAATCGAGCACAAGACCCACCGCAAGTTATTGTTCGCCGTATGCAGCAAGCCAGTGTCGAGATTTCGCATTACCATGAGTATGATTATGTGGTGGTGAATGATGTATTTGAGCAGGCTTTGGCCGATCTTCAAGCCATTGTACGAGCTCAGCGTAAAAAAATGAGTCAGCAACGTGAGCGATGGGCGACTTTAATCAGTCATTTAAGCGCTTAATTGAGTTAGATCCACTAGACCCAGTGCGGAGATCACAGTATGATGATAAACTTAAAAAAGTTTAATTTTTTCCATAAGCAAGAGGAATAAAGTATGGCACGGGTAACGGTTGAAGATTGCTTAGGAAATGTTGAAAATAGATTTGAATTAGTATTAGTGGCCACTAAAAGAGCCAGAGAGTTAATTTTAACCGGTGCACAAGCTTCAGTGGCTTGGGAAAATGACAAAGCCACCGTGGTAGCATTGCGTGAAATTGCCGCTAATAATTTAAATCTTGAGCAACTTGAGGAAAAAGACATTCCTCATTTTTCAGAAAATGACGCTTAATTTTGTTATTCAATTAGCTTAGGTAAAATTATAAGGAGTGGTAATTGTTCCACTTCACTGATCTACGCGAACAATTGGCTCAGTATCTTAGCCAAGAGCAAGTTGAGCTCATTGCTCAAGCTTATCTACTTGCTTCTAATGCACATCAAGGTCAAAAACGTGTCACCGGAGAGGATTATATTACTCATCCAGTGGAAGTGGCCCATATTTTAGCCCGGTTGCGGCTTGATCATCAAAGTATTATGGCGGCGCTATTACATGATGTGATTGAAGATACCAGTGTTCAAAAAGAAGCCATTCGTGAGCAATTTGGGAGCAAAGTTGCTGAATTAGTAGACGGAGTAAGCAAGTTAACTCAGATACGTTTTGAGTCACGTGCCATCGCACAAGCCGAAAATTTCCGTAAAATGATGTTAGCCATGGCGCAAGACATTCGGGTTATCATTATTAAGTTGGCCGATAGATTGCATAATATGCGAACTTTGCAGGCACTTGCCCCAGCTAAACGTCGTCGCACTGCTTTAGAAACCTTAGAAATTTATGCGCCTATTGCTAATCGTTTAGGAATGAACACCTTTAAGGTGGAATTTGAAGATTTAGGTTTTGCTGCGCTTTATCCGTTACGTTATAGAGTATTAAGAGAATCGGTGCGTCGAACGCGCGGCAATCGTCGTGAGCTAATCACTCGCATTGAAAAATCACTACAAAAAACTTTAAAAGAATCAGGAGTTATCGAATTTTCGCTATGGGGTAGAGAAAAAAATCTTTACAGCTTATACCGCAAAATGCGTAAAAAAAAGCTGTCATTTAGTGAAATATTAGATGTCTATGCTTTTCGGATTATTGTTGCAGATATTAATACTTGTTATAGAGTCTTAGGGATTGCACATAACTTATATAAACCGGTACTAGGTCGGTTTAAAGATTATATTGCCATTCCCAAATCCAATGGCTATCAATCTTTACATACTACGCTTTTAGGGCCAGCTGGGGTGCCGCTAGAAATTCAAATTCGTGACCAAGATATGGAAGAAATTGCTGAAAACGGCATTGCGGCCCATTCTTTGTATAAAGAAACGGATAATTATCTGGTTGAGCATCGTCATTCTCGAACTAGAGAATGGTTAAAAGGCTTATTAGAAATTCAAGCCAATACTGGAAACTCGTTAGAGTTTATTGAAAATGTAAAAATTGATCTCTATACCGAAGCAGTTTATGTTTTTACCCCACAAGGAAAAATTCTTTCGCTACCCCAAGGCGCAACCCCAGTAGATTTTGCCTATTTGGTACATACTGATGTTGGTAATCATTGTGTGGCCTGTAAAATTGACCAACGTTTAGCGCCGCTTAGTACCCGCTTAGAAAGTGGCCAAATGGTAGAAATTATTACTGCGCCAGGCAGTAATCCTAATCCAGCTTGGTTAAGTTTTACCGTGATTGGCAAGGCCAGAAGTAATATCCGGCATTGGTTAAAAAGTCAGCAACGTAGTGAATCTCAAGCCCTAGGCAAGCGATTAATTGAGGCGACTTTATCGCAAACCCCTTGGTCTAATCTAGAGCATTTAAGTGTGGTGAAACAGCAACAAATTTTAAATTTGTTACAAGTAGATTCAATCCCTGATCTTTATGAAGAAATCGGTTTGGGTAAGCGTTTGGCGCCATTGGTTGCAGAGCATATATGTGGCAGTATACGAGAAAGTCAATTGCTGGTTGCTCCCAATCAGCCGCCTTTAGTGATCCGAGGCACTGAAGGATTAGTGGTGACTTATGCAAAATGCTGTTATCCCATTCCCGGGGATAATATTATGGGGCATTTTGCCGCAGGCTATGGCATTTTAATTCATGTTGAATCTTGTACCAAAGTACAACAATATATTAAAGATCCGCTGAAATCGATTAATGTGCATTGGGAGAAAAATTTACAAGGTGAATTTCAAGTTCCAGTTCATGTTGATGTGATTAATGGACGTGGCGTATTGGGTATTTTGGCTAATGTGATTTCAGAAACCAATGCCAATATTGTTAATGTTAATGTTGATGAACGAGATGATCGTCACAATACCATTCAATTTATTGTGGCAGTAAGAGACCGAGCGCATTTAGCTAGAATTATGCGCCGGTTACGCGCTATTGGGATGGTCACCAAAATCAGTCGAGGTAAACCTGGCTAAGGCCTATAACCTTTAATTAAAAGAGCTGTGATGTCAAAAATAGCCCCTGCTGTGGTCCCTGACTTTGATTACGCCAAGCCTTTGACTGAGCTAAAGGCGGTGTCGCCAGTTATTGCTAAAAAACTGGCCAAGTGTGGCTTAACGGTGATGCGAGATCTGTTATTTCATTGGCCCATCCGTTATGAAGACCGTACTAAAATTACTCCAATTTGTCATGCGCGTCATAGCAGTTATGTATTAATTGAAGGAAAAATTATTCATGTTCAACGTAGTACAGGGCGGCGTAAATTTTTACAGGTGGTTTTAGCCGATCAACAAGCGGTAATTCATTTAAATTTTTTTCATTTTTCAAGTTTTCATTTACAAACCTTAACTGTGGGACAACAGTTACGTTGTTATGGTCAAATCAAGCAAAGTGGCGGTGAGCTCAGTATGGTTCACCCTGAATTTGAGAAAATTACCAGCGATCATATAGTGCCAGTAGCCGCTTTTTTGACTCCAGTGTATCCATTAACTCAAGGGTTAAGCCAATCCGTATTAAGACGCATGATAAGCCATGCTGTGGCCAAGTTTTGCGCTAGCCAACCAACAGAATTATTACCTGAGTTATTGACTGAAAAGCTGCATTTATGGCCTATTGCTCAAGTGCTGAGTTTTATTCATGCCCCGGAGCCGGGTACGCCAGTCAATGAATTATTAGAAAAAAGTCATCCGGCATTTCAACGCTTAGTGGTAGAAGAGACTTTAACCCATAAATTTAGCTTAAAAGTGATGCGTACCGAGCTGCTTCAAAGCAAAGCTTATCCATTACTGGCCCCGCCCGATTTACTTGCAAAATTTTATGCGCAATTAGGCTTTCACCTAACGGGCGCACAACAACGGGTACTGACTGAAATTTGTCATGATCTGGGACAAGCGCAGCCTATGTTACGCTTAGTACAAGGGGATGTGGGTTCGGGTAAAACCGTGGTGGCGGCCATTGCCTGTTTAATGGCCATTGGTCAAGGTAAGCAAGCAGCATTGATGGCTCCCACTGAATTATTGGCCGAGCAACATTATCAAAATTTTAAAAGTTGGTTTATGCCTTTGGGCATTACCGTGGTTTTTATTTCAGGTAAACAAAAAAAAAGTGAGCGCACTTTAAATTTAGCTCAGCTTAATACCCAAACTCCATTAATGGTTATAGGGACCCATGCCTTATTTCAAGACAGTATGATCTTTAAAGATTTGGCATTAAGCGTGATTGATGAACAACATCGTTTTGGAGTCCACCAACGGTTACAACTCAGGGATAAAGGCCAATATTATGTGCCGCATCAATTAATTATGACGGCCACGCCCATTCCGCGCACCTTGGCGATGACTCATTATGCTAATTTAGAGTTATCTGTGATTGATGAATTGCCCCCTGGGCGCAAACCCATTACTACTTTGGCGTTACCGCAAGACCGGCGTGAGGCGGTTATTGAGCGAATGCGTAAAGTGTGCTTAAACCATCAGCAAATTTATTGGGTTTGCCCGCTTATCGAAGAATCTGAAAAGTTAGAGTGTCAAGCCGCAGAAACCCAAGCCACTTACCTACGGGATATGTTGCCGGAATTGAACGTGGGTTTAGTTCATGGTCGCATGCCTGCAGCAGATAAAGCCCAAGTGATGCAAGCGTTTTATCAAGCGCAAGTTGATATTTTAGTGGCCACCACGGTTATTGAGGTTGGGGTCAATGTGCCTAGCGCTTCATTGATGGTTATTAATAACCCAGAGCGATTGGGCCTAGCTCAATTGCATCAATTACGTGGCCGGGTAGGGCGTGGCGCCAGCGCCAGTTTTTGTGTGTTGCTGTATCAAGGCCCGCTGTCTTATCAGGCCAAAGCTAGATTAGATATTTTACGGCAAACCCAAGATGGCTTTGTGATTGCAGAAAAAGATCTGCAATTGCGAGGTGCCGGTGAAGTATTAGGGACTCGTCAAACTGGGGTTAAATTATTTAAAATTTTAGATTTTAATCGTGACCGCTTAGTGATTGAACAATTAACAGAGTTAACCCAAAAATTCTCGCTCACTGAGCAACACATTAAATTATTACAACAGCGTTGGTTAGGTCAAGCTAATCGATATGGCAGTGTTTAAGCAATTATCCAATTTATTGCTAAGGATTTGAGCGCTATTTGCACCGTTTATCTGATGAGGCTGACAACATATCGTTTACTAACCAAAAGAGGGGAGGGGTAAGTTTACAGGCTATATTTTTGAGGTTACCCTAAGTTTAAGTTAGGAAACAACTTTAATTGGCTGTGCACTATGTTTACCTTATTACCCAAGTTTTTGCCTTTGAATTTTAATTCCACCTGGGATGCTAAGCAACCATTAAAGGTAATGCCAGGATTGGCGATTGAAATTCCCCAAGATCTCAATTTTGAAGTCACGGGAATGCGTTATACTCAAGAGATCCCCTGGTTTAATGACCATGAAATACTAGATGAGCCACCACAAAGTAATTTAAGTTTGGCGGAGCTGGATCAGCTTTTTGAAACTTTGATTGAATTAACTTTAAATCTAGCGCCTCAAGCTAAAGCTGAGCTATTAACCCATCATCCCACGCTAGTGAATTTACAAAACCAGCTCAATCATGCCATTCACCATCAACAAACAAACACCCTGATTAATTTACTGAGCTCAGGCAATTTAGAGGTCAATTTTAAAGGGAAATTTGAGTGGACACCGTTACATCTTGCGGTGTTAATCGATAATGTTGCAGCAACTAAAATATTACTAGCGCATGGCGCCGATCTTAATGCCAAGGCCTATAAAATAGCACCATATTGGGCAGGTTTTTCCCCGTTAGCGTTGGCCATAAAAAAAGGCAATGTGCAACAAGTAGATATTTTAATTCAATATGGCGCATTAAAAAATAGCGATTTTAATGAAGTCTGTGCAATGATCGAAAATGTGTTATTAGATATAGAGAGTCGGATAGCCAAAGATCCGCATGCTGTAAAAGATATCACTATGCTTACTCAGCAATTGCAAATTTTGTGGTTATTAGCACAAGAACATGGCTCAATTTTTGATACCACAGTAGATGCGCTTCCTTTAGATATAGTATTAACTTTATTTAAAAACCAACTAAGTCATCCACCATTGCGTGAAAATTTTGAGCAGATCATTGAAAAAATTAGTGCTTTAGATAACCATGCGCAACAGTATATTCAACTTAAATCATTATTGCATGCCTTAGAGTTGCAGGGCCACTATCCTATTAATTACCCATTAAAAGATGGGACTTATGTACAAGTTGATGTTGATGCCGAAGGATTTTTTAATGACTGTACCGTGCCTAAAGTTAAATCAGAAATAGATAATTATATTCATCATTTAACGGAGCATGGCGAACAATGTGCCGAGCTTATGCTAGATGAGATTGAGCCCAAGCAATTAATCGATACCCTACAACAAGTTTCACATATTTTTGATGAAGCCAATCAATATATCAACCAAATGCCATTAAATGATGCTGCTGAATTAGCATTTGCAAGATTTAATGCCAATCAAACCATTTTATTGCCTAGTGGTTGGCTTGGGCATTCAGTCAGTATTATTTTTAATAAGCCACAGCAATGGTTAATGGTTGCCAATAACGGGATGAGACATGATGAGTTAGACTCTGGCGTCCAATGTTATAAAATAGGTAATTTGCAAAAAGTCGATGCAGCATTAATCAATAAAATATTGGATAATAGCAATACGCAAGATGAGCTTGCTTCGTTCAATTTAGAGGCTGATTTATTGCATTCTTTAGAAGTAGATTTTACGGGAAACTCTATTTTAGAGCCAGAGCAAATGGTGGGAAATTGTAGTTGGCAATCCCAAGAAAGTGCATTGGTGGGTCTATTATATATTGAATTTAAGCAGTTGAATTTATCCAATAAAGCCGCATTAGCGCAAGCCGAAACCCTTTATGAAAAATGGGATGCCTTTCAAACTCAGCGTCAAGTGAGTGAATATGTTAATAGCCATTCGTTAGATGAAAGTGAAGCTTTGGTCCAAGCGTGTTATAACCAAAATCAAAACGCCAGTGCCATTTGTAAAAAAGTGGGTGAATACTTTGATATTGCATTTCAATCATTACCTGCTAATACTTTAGCAGTTACCGATCCCTTAGCTGAGCCTATTGCAATTAATGATGTATTAGGTGATGGCCAAGTGGATCCACAGTTGCCACCAGCTCATGACAGTGAACCGGTAAATACTTTTTATCATGATATCGTCAGCCAAATTTTTAGTTACTTTCCAGAAACCGATCTCTTTAGTTAACCCGGTTTTTTTCATCCTTTAGATTTAAACGCTATATTTTAAAGAGCTTAATGTCTTTAATAATAGTTATATTTAAAACTAAGGTGGTGTCATGGCCTATAAAATAATTGGGGCGGCCTTAGGCTGGGGGGCGCAACACACTCAAACCGCGCAAGGCCCGGCTTATTTAAAAGAGTGGGGCTTGGTACAGCGCTTAGCCAGGCAACACTTTAACGTTGAATGGCAGAGATCGTTGTCAGCGCCAGCTTTAGCCACTGAAAGTTATAATACTAAACTTAATGCCATCATTGAGTTTAACCAACAGCTAGCGCAATGGGTAGAAAAAATGTTGCATGCCCAGCATTTGCCTATTGTATTAGGCGGAGATCATTCTATTGCCATTGGTACGTGGCAAGGGGTATGCGCAGCCCTACCCCCTAAGGCGCGATTAGGATTAATTTGGGTAGATGCGCATATGGACGCGCATACCCCAAGCACCAGTTTATCTCAGGCCATTCATGGTATGCCGTTGGCTACCTTAATGGGTTACGGTGAGGCCACTTTGGTGCAATGTTATAGCAAAGGAACAACCATCTTACCTGAACACCTGGTGTTAATTGGGGTACGTAGTTTTGAGCCCGCTGAAGCGGCATTGTTGCAACGTTTAGGGGTTAAAGTTTATACGATGGCAGATATTGAAGCTCAAGGCTTTACCTCAATTTGCGAACAAGCTTTGGCTTATTTAACTCAGCAAACCACTCATTTAGGAATAAGCATAGATTTAGATAGCTTTGATCCAAAGTGGGCGCCCGGGGTGGGCTCTCCGGAACCCAATGGCTTAGTTCCAGCTAAAGTTATGCCAGGCTTGAGTAAACTTTTAGCCCAGCCATTAACTGCCTTAGAAATTGTAGAATATAACCCACAATTAGATAAAGCCAATAACACGGCACAGCTAGTGCAAGAGCTTATTTGCCAATTACCAAGCGAGCATCAAACTTATGGATAAGCAGCAATATGCAATTACCGCCCAAAATCAATATTGTGCGCAAAATTATGCCCCGTTAGAGGTGGTGTTAACTCACGGTAAAGGGATATGGTTATGGGATATACAAGGCAAACGCTATTTGGATATGATGTCAGCCTATTCTGCGGTCAGCCATGGTCATTGTCATCCCCAATTAATTGCAGCAATGACCAATCAGGCTAAACAATTATGTGTTACCTCAAGAGCATTTTATAACGATAAATTGGGGCCCTTTTTAAAGAAATTATGTGAATTAACTCAGTTAGATATGGCCTTACCGATGAATACCGGTGCAGAAGCGGTGGAGACCGCAATTAAAGCTGCGCGTAGATGGGGCTATAGGCATAAACATATTCCAGCCAATCAAGCTGAAATTATTGTGGCCAGTAATAATTTTCATGGACGTACTCTTACCGTGACCAGCTTTGCCACTGAAGCTGAATATAAAAAAGATTATGGTCCTTTTACCCCAGGCTTTAAAGTGATCCCTTTTGGAGAAGTGGCTGCGCTAAAAAAAGCCATTACGCCCAATACCTGCGCTTTTTTGGTAGAGCCAATGCAAGGAGAAGCAGGGGTCCAAATTCCTCCCTCACAATGGCTCAAGCAGTGTGCTGAGCTTTGCCAACAACATAAGGTATTATTGTTATTAGATGAAATTCAAACCGGTTTAGGGCGTACTGGCAAGTTATTTGCCTATCAACATGCAAATATTCAACCAGATGGTGTGATGTTAGGCAAAGCGCTAGGGGGTGGGATTTTGCCCGTATCGGCGTTTATTGCGCGCAAGGAAGTGATGGAAGTCTTTGATCCCGGCAGTCATGGCTCAACCTTTGGGGGAAATCCATTGGCCAGCGCAGTAGGGTTGGCGGCATTAGAGCAACTAGAGAGAGAAGCTTTAACTAAAAACAGTGCCGTATTAGGTGCGTACTTATTAAAAAGCTTACATGCCTTAAATTATTCTTTTATTCAAGCCATTCGCGGCAAAGGCTTGTGGATTGGTATAGATATAGATCCACAAAAAATATCCGCGCGCGCGGTATGTGAGGTTTTGATGGCACATGGCATTTTGTCTAAAGAAGCGCATCATACAGTGATTCGATTGGCACCGCCATTAATCATTCAACGTAAAGAAATTGATTGGGCCATTGAACAACTGCAACAAGCTTTTGATAAAATTGAGCAAGCCTTGAGCTCAGTGGTTTAATGCTGGGATATGAAAAAAAAGAAGGGGGCTGCATGTCATTCCTTTTGCAGTGGTTAACAAATAGCCCCCAGAGACTACCAGACCTAAAAATTTAGGTCCTTAAATTCAATTTTAGCTTATATTCTGATTTTTTGAGTAAAAAATATGATTTTTTTTAGGTTGAGCTATTAAGCTTGGATTTATCTCAAAATAACCTGCTTAACTTGGTTTTCTCAAATACTATTTAAAACCATACTACGCCATTATTTTTTTATTTAATTTTTATTGATGCCTATAAATATTATAAAATTAGCCGATGAGCTCTGAGTAAAATACTGGTGGCCAATTCATGGCTTAGCCCAATGAAATAAAGGGTTGTGATACGTCTTTAAACCAGGCAAGCTTCACAGCTTAAAGGTTAAATCCGCCATATATTTGGCAAGCAATACAAGAGGCATTGATGCATACTGCAAATTTTAAACCACTTGCTCGGTTACGCCAATATGGGTATTTGATGCGGCTACACCGCCCTATCGGACTATTGCTTTTAATATGGCCGATGCTAATTGCATTATGGGTTGCTGGGTCAGGTCAACCTGAAAAATCGGTGGTGGCGATTTTTATTGCTGGCGCTGCTTTGATGCGTTCTGCCGGTTGCGTGATTAATGATTATGCCGATCGCCATTTAGATCCTTGGGTTAGCCGTACCAAAGACCGTCCTTTGGCCAGCAAGCAACTTGCGCCTAAACATGCGTTGTATGTCTTTAGTGTTTTAATTAGTGTTGCTTTTGGGTTGGTGTGTCAAACCAATGGCTTAACCGTATTGCTGGCGTTAGCTGGCTTGGGGTTAACCGTGTTATATCCTTTTATGAAAAGAGTCACCCATTTGCCACAATTTATTTTAGGGGCTACTTTTGCTTGGGCAATTCCTATGGCGAATGCAGCCTTAACTCAGCATGTGCCACTGGCTTGTATTTGGCTATATGTGGGCACCTTATTTTGGGCGGTGGCCTATGATACTCAATATGCCATGGTAGATAGGGCAGATGATGAAAAAATCGGCATTTTATCGACAGCACGGTTAGTAGGGCGTGGCGACAAAGTATTTATTGGAATTTGCCAATTTGTTATGCTGAGCTGTTATTTTTGCTATGGCCAGCATTATCAATTAGGGCTGAGTTATCAGTTAAGTTTAGGGATGGGGGCCATATTATGTATTTACCAACAATGGTTAATTCGACATCGTGCGCCCCAGCTTTGTTTTAAGGCCTTTTTAAATAACCATTGGCTGGGGGCGATCTTATTTTTAGGGGTTTGGTGGCATTACTTTTTTTGAGGGGTCAAGCAATTTTCAAAGGTTAGCGCTAAATTTTCCATCATTTCAAAATAAGCATTAGGTCCTAAGGCAGCTTGGCTAGCTAAGGGATCTAAAATTTGACTTTTTAGCGAAGTATTTTGGACTAAATTATTAATCATTTTTTGATTAAATTCTGGCTCTTGGAACAAACATTGCACATTATTTTTGTTAATAATGGCTTGGATTTTGGTTAAGTTATGCAAGCTTAATGGCACATGGGGTTGCTGGGTAATAGTGCCTAGCGCTTGTAAATTAAATTGTTGTTCAAAATATTGATAGGCATCATGAAATACCAAAAAAGGTTGGTTTTTTAGGCCTTTCAATCGATTTTGGATAAAAATGGTTAACTGGGCCAAACGTTGGGTTAAGGCTTGGGCATTGGCCGCATATTGCTCAGCATGGATGGGATCTAATTGAGTTAGATGCGCGGCAATGGCATTCACTATATGTTGCGCATTGTCAGTATCTAACCAAAGGTGCGCATCCATATTGGCGCCATCTAGTGCGGGGTGTGGGTGATGATGATCATCTTGGGTAGATTCATGTTTATGTTCATGGCTATGATCATGGCTATGATCATGAGCCGGCCAATATTCATCATTGCGTAGGGGCAATTTTTTAATTTCAGGCAGTTGCGCTAAGGTTAATAAGCGCTTAGGTTGATTTAAATTTTTTAATGGCGTGCTAAGAAAATTTTCTAAATCAGGGCCTACCCAAATCATTAAATCGGCTTCTTGTAACAATTTGGCATGTGAGGGGCGTAATTGAAAATAATGGGGGGAATTAGGCGGTTCCAGCAATAAGATTGGGCTGGCAACGCCTTGCATGACACCAGCGGCTAGGCTATGGATGGGTTTAATCGATACCACCACTTGGGGGGCCGCATAACCAGCAAAACTTATAAAAATTAAGTTAAATAACCAAAAAAAGTGAGTTAATAATAATTTTCGCATAAAGTCACAGAGGCGTTATCAAAAAGAAGATGGTACAATATAGCACTATTGCTTTTTGTCAAGCCGTGATCAGTGAATATGTCGCAAAGTCCATTAATCCAAGGAACGCAGCTTAGCTTATGTCTTAGAGATAAGCTTATTTTAAGCCAAGTTGATATTAAGGTGGCAAAAGGGGAAATTGTGACTTTAGTTGGGCCCAATGGAGCAGGAAAATCTTGTTTAATTAAACTGTTATTAAGACTGATGCTGCCCACTAAAGGGAAAGTCAGCAGTTGGCCTAAACTGAAAATTGGGTATATGCCACAAAAATTGCAAATTGATGCCACATTACCTTTAAGCGTTGCACATTTTTTAAATTTAACTTCCGGGCCAATTTCAGTGCCTATGGCATTGGCAGAAGTGGGAGTGGCCAGCTTAGCCAATCGCGCTATGCAGGCATTATCGGGGGGAGAATTACAACGGGTATTATTGGCACGTGCTTTGCGCCGTGCCCCGGATTTATTGGTATTAGATGAGCCAGCACAGGGCGTGGATTTAATGGGTCAAAATGAACTCTATGATTTAATTGCGCGTATTCGTGCCAAACAAGCTTGTGGTATTTTAATGGTTTCTCATGATTTAAATTTGGTGATGGCAGGGACAGATACTGTGGTGTGCCTTAATCAACATGTATGTTGTTCAGGACATCCAGAAACAGTGGTGCATCATCCCCAATTTAAGGCGTTATTTCATCATGCGGTGCCTAATTTGGCAGTTTATAAACATGAACATGATCACAGTCATTCTGTGACCGGGCCCCCAATCCAGTTAGATAAGGATGAAACAGCAACATAATGACAGGGGTAATGGTTTGGCCTGATTTTATTGGGCGCGCGGTCTTGGCAGGTACGGGGTTAGCTTGGGTCGCTGGTCCATTAGGGGCATTTGTGGTTTGGCAACGTATGGCTTATTTTGGCGATACGTTGGCTCATGCCAGTTTATTAGGCATTACCTTAAGTTTAGCTTTTGAAGTGCATTTATCGGTAGGCGTGGTTGGGGTTGCGTTAACCATTGCAATATTATTGGTGTATTGGCAACGCCAAGCAACCTTAGCCAGTGATACGTTATTAGGAATTTTATCGCATACTGGTTTGGCTTTAGGGTTAATTACTTTAAGTTTGATCCGTAAACCCTCTACCGATGTCTTGGGATATTTATATGGAGATGTGCTAGCGGTAAGCAACGAAGATATTCTCTGGATTTATGGAGGGGGTAGTGTTGCCTTATTATTATTGTTATTGATTTGGCGCCCATTATTATCATTGACCGTGCATGCTGATTTGGCGGCCGTCGAAGGGGTGCCAGTACACCGAATTCGGTTATTGTATGTGGCCATTTTGGCATTTTTAGTTGCAATTGCAGTAAAAATTGTTGGGGTATTATTAGTTACTTCAATGCTGATTATCCCGGCTGCTGCAGCTCGTCGCATTGCTCAAGCGCCAGGTCAGTTGGCGGTAATGGCCTCACTGTTGGGGATGCTTGCAGTATGGGGCGGATTGATTTTTTCTTATTATTGGGATGTCCCAACCGGGCCGGCCATGGTATGTGGGATGGCCTTATTGTTTGTATTAACCACTTTGTTGGGTAAAAAAGTAAAATATTAATGACTCCCCATGCTTAAGATTAGATTTAGGGCAATGTCTTAAATTTTGTTTTAAAAATCATCTCATGTTAGGGTAACAATATAGTTATTATTGTTTATTTTAGGCCAATTGGTATCGTTCTTAGTAAAATAGAGGCAAGCAATCATGTTTAAGGCAGTTATTAATTCTTGTATCAATCGAGCCAATGCCTTCCAGCAACAGCTCCATGGCATCGTAAATCAACAAGTGGCATATGCTGCCCCGGCCATGCGCAAAGCCGAATCTGCTTATGTTAGTTTACAAAAAGAAGTAAACGGGCAATACCAAGACGTTGGCACTTTTGTGATGGGGTTTTATCAACTGGCAACAGCACCTGGCAGCTTAAAATGCCAAATTGAAGAGCAGCAATTTATTGCTAAAAAAAGGCAAATAGATCCCAATTATCAGCATAATACTCCAGAAAATTTAACTTATTTTCAACAGCAGGCGCCAAAATTATTTGCCAAATTGTATATACAAGACCAAGGACAGTTACGAGCGAAAAGTCCCTTTGAATTGGCAATATTAAAGAGTAATAATTTACAAAATATTCGGGATGCAGTGCGCAAAGAATATCAATGGCAACAAGATAATGGGTTATTACCTCAAATTATTTTTAAAAATCGAATGTTAGAAGATTATTTAACTCAACTAGAAGCGGCTGGGTTTGCCATAAAATTACAAGAAGATGGGCAGTCTCAAGCCCAACAAGTAACGGTTAATTTACCTAATCTCGCCCATAAAGCGCGATTTAAAGAAAAATTATTGCATTATAGTGCACAATGGCTCGCGACATTAACCACATTAAGTGCGGTGTTAACCGCATCAGCTTTGACTAATCCTGGCATGGCAATTGTGGCGGGAGGGTTAACTTATTATGCGTTAAAAGCGGCACATGGGTTTGATTTTTTTGATAAAGCGGAAATGCTTTGGTTAGAAGGACGTTGGTTGAGTTCGGATAAATTTAAAGTAGACCGATTTAGTCCTTATCAAGCTGCAAAATCGTTATTTTTCTTATCGGCCATGGCTTTTATTGCCTATCAAGGGGCGGCTGGAGTATTTGCCAGCACTGTCATTCCCGGGCTTAGTGCCTCATTAAATACCGGGTTAGCCGTTGCAATGTCAACTTTCTCATTTTTGGGCACTTGGGCTGGATTATCGGTGCCAGTACGCTTTGCGCATGGCTTAAGCATTAATGATAATACCATCAGTGTTAAGCAATTGAGTCAGGCCAAGGTTGAGTTATTGGCGCCACACCATGATTTACCCAAACATAAGCGTTACAAAAGTAAATTAAGCATTGCAGAACGAAAAATTTGGCAACAACAAATAGAAATTGCCCAGTTAGTAAAAGAAAATTTAAAAGCGCAGCAAGATGGTAAAGCATTAAAAACTGCGCTACAGCAGCCCTTAGTTCCGCTTGCAGAGCAACGTGCAGTGGTAATGCAGTTTAAAGATCACTCAGCAAAGAGCAAATTACCAGCTAATCAAGCGGCTCACTCTGAGCCTGAGTCAGGCGCGCGCCGCCGACATTCTAGCCACGGTTAATCACTGTACTCCCCTGCTTAATTAGGAAGGGGAGGTTTTGGGGTAAATGCGTTGCGAGATATTGTTTATTGAGGCTTTCATCTTAATTATTTAGCCGTCTATCTCTAAAGGTTAGCTTTTTTACTAAGAAACATTAATATGGGGTTTCGTTAACTTTTAAATCGCTAACTTTTGAGGTAATCCTTATGTTAAATAAACTTTTAAATTATGTTGGGCTCGGTACACCAGAGCAAAGTTGTTACAATTCAGATCTATTATGTCAAGCCACCGATGGTAACTATAATGTTGGTCAATATCTGCCTGAAACTATGATGAATGCAACAGATTGGGCTATGGATAATGCAGCGATGTTGAGTGGCGCTATGTTAACCGTTGCTGGGATCGGAGCATTAACCTATCAATATGCCAAGGGTCAAGCCACTAACGATACAGTAAATGCACCAATTCGTAGTCAAAGCATGTCACTAGTACAACGTGAGCGTAGCAATAGCCCTTTTGTAGCTTCACGTTCTAATACGCCAGCATTTGCTCAACAGCGCGATAGCACCAGTGGTTTACTGAGTATTGAACAAGGTCAAGGCCCTGCTTTTTCAACACGTAGCCGAACTGCCACGCCAGCTCCTTAAGCGTGATCAATCCCTCCTAAAAGTTGGGACTAAAAACTTAAATATTTTTAGTCCCAATCCTTATGCTTTATAGCATTGCCTTAATAACTAGCTTAGTTTTTAGCGTATTTTCTGCAGTTTAATGATATTGTTGATAGCGATGCATTAATGATTTTAAATCACGTACAATTGCATTGGGGTTATCTGGTTGAATAAATAATGCGGTTAATTTGCCTTCAGGATTGACTAATAATAAGGTGCCACTATGTTCAATATGCGCGCCATTCATCGGCAGAGCTTGTTGTGCGGCATAGATCCCTAATTCATTGGTTAATTTTAAAATAGCGTCCCCCTCACCGGTTAAACCAATCAGGTTGGCTTTAGCATAAGGCGGTTGCGCAAAAAACTGGGTTAACCGTTCTGGGGTATCGTGGGTAGGATCAATAGTAATAAATACAAAACCAATTTGTTGGCTATGCCCCACTTTTTCTGAAATTTTACTGAGTACCCGTAAGGTCTCAGGACAAATTTCTGGACAATGCGTATAACCAAAAAATAAAAAAGTCCAGCGGTTGTGTAATGCCTCTTGCGTGAAAGTCTCGCCGTGTTGGTCGATAAATTTAAAATCGGGCATGGTTCGAGGTACGGTTAAAATGGTTCCAGCACGTAACATCATTTTAGAAGAAGTGCTATTTTCACCATTATTGCGCCATACGCCAACCAAAAGTGCGATAATGATAACTGAAAAAACAAAGATAAATGCTTTATGATGCCATTTCATAAGGAGTGCCTACAAAAATAAGTTAAATAATGGTCAAGTAATAAACTAATAAATAATGCTAACAGATATAAGATAGAAAATCCGAAGGTTTGCAATGCATAGCGTGTATCGGAATTCATTAGCATTTTACAGGAAAAATATAAAAAAGCGCTGCCCAGTAATATGGCGCTGACTAAATAGGTAATGCCACTCATCCCAATCACAAATGGCAGTAAAGTACTGGCAATCATTAATAAGGTATATAATAAAATACTGAGCTTAGTAAAGGCGACCCCGTGAGTGATAGGCAACATGGGAATTTTGGCGCGTCGATATTCATGACGTCGATAAATGGCCAAGGCCCAAAAATGCGGGGGAGTCCAAGTAAAAATAATTAATACTAATAATAAGCTAGGCGCATCGATATGGCCTGTAACCGCTGTCCAGCCCAGTAACGGTGGGGTCGCCCCAGTAATTCCTCCGATCACAATATTTTGTGGCGTGGCATGCTTAAGAAATAAGGTGTAAAATACCGCATAGCCTAGTGATGTCCCCAAGGTTAACCAGGCAGTAAGGGGGTTAATCGCAAAAACTAAAATTAACATCCCCATGCTACCTAATAGCAAGGCAAATACCCCAGCTTGTGAGAGAGAAATTCGACCTTGAGCAATGGGACGTTGTTGGGTTCGTTGCATATATAAATCAATTTTATGATCTAATAAATGATTACATACCCCAGCTGCCCCAGCTAACGCGGCAATGCCTAAAGTTCCCACGATAAATGCCTGCCAAGGAAATTGGTTGGGGGGGGAGGCCAATAGCATTCCCACCCAAGCCGTGACTAACATTAATAACACCACTTTAGGTTTACATAATTCTAAGTAGTCTTGCCATAAACGAGTTGATTTAATAGATAGCGGATCCGCATGGGTCATGAAGTGGCGTTCCTATAAGGGTGGTGAAGCTCAAAGAGTAAGTGCAATACGCTTAACAGCAATAATGCGGCAATGCCATTATGGGCTACAGCAACGGGTAAGGGCAGTACTGCAATCACATTGGTGATCCCAAGACCAATTTGGCAACTTAATAGAGAGAGTAATAGCCAGGTATGTTTTCGAGTAGACAAGCCCTCTTTGGCATCAGCAGCAATTTGACGTAATTGCCAGATTAAAGTAACCACGCATATCGTAGTGAGCACTGCGCCCCAGCGATGCAACATTTGAATCGACATTCTAGCTTCTAACGACATAAAAGTTAAGGGCTGATCGTGGCTCGAGGCTCCTAGTAAATTCAGTGCTTGCCACTGCCAAGTTGGCCAAAGTTGACCCTGACACCAAGGAAAATCAGGACAGCTTAATGCTGCATAGTTGGCACTGGTCCATGCACCCAACATAATTTGTAGACTCAACATCGTCAAGGTTAACCAACTTAGTTGGGTTAAACGTAAATAAGTTAAGGGGGGTAAAGGCTTTGGGTGTTGTGCAATACTATGTTGAGTTTGCCATAACCACCACAATAGGGCTAAGGTGGAAAATCCACCCAGTAAATGTCCCATTACCACCACCGGCAACAGTTTTAAGGTCACCGTCCACATCCCTAGCAGTCCTTGAAAAATGACCAAGCCTAATAATAGCAAGGCCAAACTGCGTTCTCGAGGCCGCATAGAGCGTGGATAAAAAAGCGCAATTAAGGCCAACCCTAAAATCAATGCGCCTAAAGTGGCTGCAAAATAACGATGGGTCATTTCTATCCATGCTTTGGCCGCATCAACCGGTTGATGCGGGTAGGCTGAGCTGGCTTGGGTTAATTCATTGGCTGAGGTTGGCACGCGCCATTGTCCATAACATCCTGGCCAATCAGGACAGCCCAAACCGGCATCAGTTAAGCGAGTATAAGCGCCTAAAATAATCACTAGTATCACCAAAGCTAATGCTGTGGTGGTTAATAGTTTTTTTACTGCTAGCATAGGTTATCCAATTTTAGAAAATTTCATTAGCCGTTTTAGATCTTTTAAAATCGCTTTAGGTGCCATATCTCCTGGGTAACTTAAGATAAAGTGACCTAAAGGATCGGCCACCAAAAATAAACCTTGTTCACCTGGGGCGCCCCAATTGCCAAATTCTGCTTGATAAGCGTTAATTTCACAACCCGCAATGACTAATTGTGGATAGCGCTGAGTTAATTGTGCAATATCCAGCTTAATGGGTTCGGGGAGCAGCGCCAATCGACGTAGCCGGGTGCGTTCTTTACCCAAAGAGGTATGAATTTGCCGCATATGATAAAAGTTACGTTGACAGGCCGTATCACAACTTGTTGGCGGGACATAAGTGAGCCACCATTGGCCTAATAATTGAGATGTATTTAGTGGCTGTTCGGCTGGCAGCTCTACTAACGGTAAATCAGTGATAGAGCGAGTTGGCATAATTAACGTGCCTGCATTGGTATAATCGAACGCAAGATGTTCGGCTTGATGATGTAACAACCAAGCCAATAAAAAAGGACCCAAAAAAATAACCAGTAACAATACAATCACCAGTTTGGATTTGGTTTTTGGGGTCAATAAATGCGATTTTTTCATATACGCGGCCCTCTTAGTTGGCGTTTTAGCATTAATAAATAAATAATGGCAACGGTTATAGCAAGCGCGAGCCATTGTACGGCATAACCTTGATGACGCTGGGGAGAAAGCCCACCAATGCGTGGTTTTGACAAGGCAGGGTATTCATTGCTTTCAATTTGAACATAAAGCGGCAACAGAGGTTGCCCTAATTTCGATTCAATTACTGTCCAAGTCAATTGTTGCACCCTTAATGGCCAGCGATGATCGGGGGCTTCAATGGTTTGCTGGATAAAACGATTGTTCGATCTTTGGTCTAAATACCCAGTTAAGCTTAAAGGCACATTGAGGGTGGGTAATTGTGGCAGTACATCACGGTGGTTGCCTCTGGGTAACCAGCCTTGGTCAATTAAAATGGCATAGTTATTGTCTTGATTGATCAAAGGGGTCAATAAACGATAACCAACTTGGCCGGCCTCAATTTGATTATCTAATAAAATATGATGCGCATTATCCAAAGTGCCCTGTAGTTGAATGGGATGATAACGAAACTTTTCTGGGGTGAGCGCAATATCGGGGAGATCCTGTTGGGTTAGCGGTGGGCGTTGACGTTGCGCTTGGTAGCAAGCGATTTGCTCAATTTTGGTTTGTGCACGTTGCCATTGCCAATGACTTAACTTCAAAAATAGAATAAATAGTAATAAAAAGGGTACACTAAGGGCGATCATTGGTCCCAAATAACGAAAAGGATAAGTAATGCAGGTAAATCTCATAATGTATGTCGTCATTGGGTTATTGATTGGGTTGATTTTTTGTTCGCTGGCTAGAGCATTATATTTTTTATTATTTAAGCGTCAGCGTCCTGAGGCCACGGTCAAAGCGCTTACTGCTCGTATTGTGCTGTCATTGGTCTTATTTATATTTTTAATCGTGGCCTTTATGAGTGGCTGGATCCGGCCACATGGTTTAATGATAGAGGGATAAATGCCCTCATCTATGGGGCATCCTTTACAGCCAATACACTAGGACAAACAGTAATAGCCAAACAATATCCACAAAATGCCAATACCAAGCACTGGCCTCAAAAGCAAAATGTTTTTCAGGGGTAAAATGGCCTTTACAACTTCTGAATAAGATCACTATCAGCATAATTGTGCCTAAGGTGACATGTAGACCATGAAAGCCAGTTAGCATAAAAAAGGTGGTACCGTAAATACCCGAGGTTAATTTTAAGTTAAGCTCATAGTAGGCTTCATGATATTCAATGCCTTGTAAAATTAAAAATGTAATGCCCAAAGCAATGGTTAATAATAGGCCACCAATGAGTTGGGCACGATTTTTTTTCATTAATCCCCAGTGTGCCCAAGTAATGGTCATACCACTGCTGAGTAAGATCAAAGTATTAATCGCCGGTAATCCCCAAGCTGAGATGGTGGCCTTGGCTTGGGTAAACATACTGGGATCAGGTAATTTTAATAATGGCCATTGTGGAACAAAGCTGGGCCATAAAAATAGATGGGTTGCTACTTTATGGCCTTCCCCGCCTAACCAGGGAACGGATAAAAAGCGCGCATAAAAAAATACCCCAAAAAACGCCATAAATAACATTAATTCTGAAAAAATAAACCAGCCCATACCCCAGCGAAAAGAGCGGTCCATTTGGGCGCTATATAATTCTTGATGACTTTCATGAATGACATCTCGAAACCACCCATATAGCATATAAATTAAGGTGGCACAGCCCAATAAAAACAAGAGATAGCCAAAATTTTTACCTTGTAATAAATTTTCCCAACTTAAGGGCTTGCCTTGGATCATGTGACCCAGTCCCATGGCCATCGCCCCTATCCCAATTGAGCCCACAATTGGCCATGGGCTTTGTGCCGGCACATAATAATGTTGATACTGTTCTGCCATAAGTAAAGCGCTCCCTAGCTAAGTATGGGTCACATCGAATAAGGTATAAGAAAGGGTCACGGTGTTATATTTTTTAGGTAATTCTGAGGCAACGGTAAATCGTAAGGGCATTTTCATCACTTGGTTAGGGCCTAAGTCTTGGCGTTGAAAACAAAAACAAACCACTTTTTTTACATGTTTAGCTGCCAGGCCTGGTGCCACACTGGGAATGGCTTGGATCACCACTGGCTTATCGGTTAAGTTTCTTACCCAAAAAGCAGTATCGATATATTCGCCAGGGTGAGCCATAAATTTTTCTTTTTGGGCATAAAATTCAAATTGAATATTTTCATTAATGGAAGCCAATAATTCTAAATTTAAAAAGCGCGAAGTATCAATATGAGTGACCGGCATGGCAATTTCATTTTCAGTTTTGCCATTAAGGCCGGTTACTTTACAAAAAGCGTTATAAAGTGGGATCAGCGCAAAGCCAAATCCAAACATGGCCATTGCCACCATAACCATAATACATACATGTTTTTTTAGGCGTTGTTGCTGGGATATGGTTTGGAGCATGGCTAATCTATCCGTGGTGGGGTGGTATGAGTATGATAGGGCGCAGGGGAAGGCACGGTCCATTCTAAGCCTTCTGGATTTTCCCAAACTTTAGCACTAGCAGGTTGCCCACCTTTAACCGTGCGAATAACATTATATAAAAAAATCAATTGTGCGCTGCCAAAGAAAAAAGCGCCAACCGTGGCAATTTGATTAAAATCAGCAAATTGTAGGGCATAATCTGGGATCCGTCGGGGCATGCCAGCCAGGCCTAAAAAATGCATAGGGAAAAAAGTAACATTGACTGCAATCACGGATAACCAAAAATGTAATTTGCCTAAGGTTTCACTATACATATGGCCAGTCCATTTGGGGAGCCAATAATAAGCTGCGGCTAAAACCGAAAAAACGGCACCAGGAACCAATACATAATGAAAATGGGCCACCACAAAATAGGTATCATGGTATTGAAAATCAGCTGGAGTAATGGCCAACATCAACCCCGAAAAACCACCTAGGGTAAATAAAAAGATAAATGCTAAGGTAAATAACATGGGGGTTTCAAAGGATAATGAGCCTTTAAACATAGTGGCAGTCCAATTAAATACCTTAACCCCCGTAGGTACTGCTATCAACATGGTGGCATACATAAAAAATAGTTCAGCTTCTAAGGGCATGCCAGTGGTAAACATATGGTGTGCCCAAACAATAAAAGATAATAGTGCAATAGAGCTGGTGGCATAGACCATTGAGGCATAACCAAATAAAGGTTTACGGGTAAAGGTGGGCAAGATCTGCGAGACAATGCCAAATGAGGGTAAAATCATAATATAGACTTCAGGATGACCAAAAAACCAAAATACATGTTGAAATAATACCGGATCGCCCCCGCCTGCCGCATTAAAGAAACTGGTACCTAAATGGCGATCGGCCAATACCATGGTGACCGCGCCAGCTAAAACTGGCATCACTGCAATCAGCAAAAAGGCGGTAATTAACCAAGTCCAACAAAAAATGGGCATTTTCATTAAGGTCATGCCGGGGGCGCGCATATTTAAGATAGTAGCAATCACATTAATGGCGCCCATAATAGAAGAAATGCCCATAATATGTACCGCTAAAATAAAGAAATCGGTACTGGGTGGTCCATAACTGGTGGATAAGGGAGCATAAAAGGTCCAGCCAAAGTTAGGGGCTGAGCCTTCCATAAATAAGGTGCTGATTAAGATAAAAAAAGCAACCGGTAATAACCAAAAGCTCCAGTTATTCATGCGCGGTAATGCCATATCGGGCGCGCCAACCATTAATGGGATCATCCAATTGGCTAAGCCAACAAAAGCCGGCATCACTGCGCCAAATACCATAATTAAGCCATGCATTGTGGTCATTTGGTTAAACAGCTCAGGGTGCACTAATTGTTGTCCGGGCTGAAATAGCTCTGCGCGGATCAGCATGGCCATCATGCCACCCACTAAAAACATGGTAAAACTAAACCATAGATACATTGAACCAATATCTTTATGGTTGGTGGTCAATAACCAACGTTGAAAGCCAGAAGCGGGTCCATGGGCATGGTCGTCACTCACAGATCCTTGGATATGATGGGGGGTATCCATTTTAATGCCTCGCAAAACTTAAAACTTGACTCACTTTAGGGAATAACTCCTAAGTAAGTATGATGGGTTAAATGCGCGGTTAAAACTGCTTACCGCGCTGTGAAAAAATGCCAAATTAAGAGGCGGTCATATCATGGGTTAACCCTATTTTTGCCTGTTTTTGTTCATTTAGCCACACTAAATAATCAGCTTCGGATTTGGCTTCTACCACAATGGGCATATAGCCATGTCTGGCGCCACATAGCTCAGCACATTGACCGCGATAGGTTCCTGGTTTGTCAATTTTGGTCCAGGTTTCATTAATAAAGCCGGGAATGGCATCTTTTTTTACCCCTAATTGCGGGACCCACCAGGAATGGATCACATCACTGGCGGTTACCAAAAAACGAATTTTTTTGCCAATGGGTACCACTAATGGGCGGTCCACTTCTAGTAAATAATTTTGTTGTTTGGGAGCTTTATTTAAAAATTGGTCTTCAGGCGTGGAAAGATAGCTCATAAAACCAATATCTTGGTCAATATAATCATATTGCCAATGCCAACGATAGCCAGTAATTTTAATAGAAAGATCAGCTTCGTCTACATTTTCCATAAAATTTAAGGTATAGGTCGCAGGAACTGCCATGGCAATTAAGATAATAAACGGAATAATGGTCCAGATAATTTCCACGGTGGTACTTTCATGGAACGAGGCGGCATGATAGCCCCTGGATTTGCGATGGCGAATAATGGAATACAACATAATGGAATACACAATGGCGCCAATGGCTACACAGATCCAAAAGATCGTCATATGTAGGGTATAGATTTCACGACTAACTGGCGTTACCCCACTGGTCATATTTAAGGTATAGTCCGCTAGAACATAGGGGCTAAACAAGGCCATTGCGACGGTTAAACAGGCACGTATAGGCCAACGTAAAGTCATGCGACTTCTCTCCATTTGTCTCATTACAAGTCAGCAATTTAAATAGATTTCCCAAGTTCAACACCCTAGTTAGTGATGCTTTCCGTTGCGAGATCAGCAATATATTTTGGGCCAACACCTATTGGTGTATGCTGGGCGTACTTTACCGCGAAATGGCGCTGAAATGAATAGCTTAATTTAAGTTGCATCGCCATTGAAACAGTTTTATAGCTTAGGGTTAAAGGAAATAAACCACTAATGTCGAACAAATCGTGCCTAATAAGGCGGTCATTAATGCTAATGGCAGTTGAGTTCGTACATGGTCCATTAAATCGCAACCGGTAAACATACTAGATAAAATAGTGGTATCTGAAATCGGTGAACATTGATCGCCAAATACGGTTCCACCCATGACAGCCCCAAAACACACCAATACAAATTGTGGATCGGCATTCAGGCTATAAGCCAAAGGTAGGGCAATTGGAAATACCACGGCATAGGTTCCCAATGAGGTGCCAGTGGCAAATGCCACAATCATACATAACAAAGTCAGTAACCCAGGTAAAGCAATCGGTGAGAGCATATCTTGAGTCATTAACATAAGATAGTCTGCGGTGCCTACCCGATTGGTAACAATGCCTAAGGCCACGGCTAAGCCAATAATAATGGCGCCTAAGGTCATGGATTTACAGCCTCGACTAAAGCCATCTAGGATTTCACTTAAGGGCATACCACGAATAAAGGCCAGCAACATGGAAGAAACCGCGGCAGATAAAAAGGCGGCATTGATCCAATTGGCATTTTCTGCTCGGATCATATCCCATTTCCAGAGTATAAATGGGATCACGGTCATACCTAATAGTAAGCCAATAGGAACGATAAAATCCCAAATTGAAGGGGGATAATTAGCAACTTGGGTAGTTTGTGGATTACTTGGCGTCAGTAACGGAGCGGCGTCTGGTCCATCTAAGTTCCCTGTGGTACGGGCTCGGTGGCGGGCGCGATACATTTTTTTGCCCACCCAAGGCAGCAATCCCAAAGAAAAAAGTAAAGTAAATAACAAGGTAAATAGCGCGTAAAAGTTATAGCGAATGGCACTGAGATAGAAGGTGTAAGCAGTAATATTGTCTGGAATTAAGGGAATGGTCCCAACCACTAGGCCGCCAACATATAATGGCCAAGCATTTAATGGGATCAAGGTTGCAACTGGCGAGGCGGTGGAATCTACCACATAGGCCAACTCTTCATGACTGACTCGATGTTGGTCGGTCACTGGTTTAACCGTAGTGCCGGCTAAGACGGTACTGACTGTCCCGCCTTGATGAAAAATTAATCCCACTAACCAAGTAAATAATAACGAAGCCCGAGGGCCACGCGCAAATTTAGTGCCCAATACTTGGGCAAAATGATGGGCGCCCCCGGTTTTTTCCCACATTCCAATAATGCTACCTAAAGACCATAAATAAACCAGTAAGATAATGGCAAAGGTTCGAGAGCCTAAGGCGGGCAATAAAAAATTTTCCACGATACTGGCTTGCAATAAATTGCCAGTTTGAAAAAATAACACCACGCCCCCGGTGACAATGCCAGAAAATAGGGCCAAAATAACCTGTCGGGTGGTGAATGAAAAAATCAGTGCCACCAACGGGGGGAGTAATGAATACCAACCTGGCGTAATACTATTAAACATATTTAGTTAGTTTATTTTTTAACTTATTAATAATGATTAAGTTTTACAGTCTATATGGAAACGTTGTTGCGTTTCCAGACATAAAGCTGTGAGTTGTTCTCCCCAAGCACAGCCCGTATCGAGTGCATGCAATTGAGGATAAGGACAATGTCCTTGTAATGCCGCCCAATGACCAAATGCAATCAAGGCCCCTTGCCAAGCTGGTTTGGGGTAATCAAACCATGCGACACAGTCTACAGGGGCTTGGTTCAGTGGGCCACTGGCGGTGAAATCTAATGCCCCATCACTGCGGCAATAACGGATCCGAGTTAATACATTGGTAATTAACCGCGCTCGTGGCCATCCGCTTAAGTCGTCTTGCCATAAGGCTGGCGTATTGCCCATTATCTGTTGCAAAAATTCTTTATAATGGGGACCTTGTAGCAATAATTCCACTTCTTTGGCCAAAGCGCGGGCTTTGGCAATGGTCCATTGTGGGGCCAGTCCAGCATGCACCAAAGTGAATTGCTGGGTTGGTGAATGATGCAGCAATGGCTGATGACGTAGCCAAGTGAGTAATTGCTCTTTATCGGGCGCCTGCAATATTTCCGCCACTGGGTGCTCAGGCTTAAAATAGGGACCAGATCCTTTGACATCGGCAGCTAATAAGGCTAAATCATGATTGCCTAAAACCGTAATGGCTTGCGGCAGCTGCTTAATAAAACGTAAGCAATCTAAAGAATGCGGTCCACGATTAACTAAGTCGCCACTAAACCATAATTGGTCGTTGGCAGGAGAAAATTGAATTTTCTCTAATAAACGTTGTAACGGTATTAAGCAGCCATGGACATCGCCAATCAAATAAGTTGGCATAATAATTAATGCACAACGGCAGGCATGATAAGACTAAACGGGGCAATGATGGCTTCAAAGTAAGTGCCATCGGTGGCCACCATTTGATAACTGCCTTGCATGGTGCCAAGCGGGGTATCTAAAATGGTGCCACTGGTATATTCAAAACAAGTCCCTGGAAGCAGATGTGGCGTTTGTCCTACCACTCCGGAACCATGAATTTCTTTGGTTTCTCCATGACCATCGGTAATGATCCAATGCCGACTGATCAATTGTGCGGCTACAGTGCCTTTATTGTGTAAGGTGACAGTGTAGCTAAATGCATAGCGTTCTAGATCGTCTTCCATATGGTTAGCCAAAAATTGGCTATGCACCGTGACCGCAATATTGTACTCAGCAGAAGTCTTTTGCATAAATAATTCCTAAAGTTTAGGCCTCCTAGCATAATTATTGCGCGTGTGAGTTGCAATAATTTTAAGTAGATAACCACGGATATGGCAAAGTTAATCTATTAACTGTTAAACATAAGATGTAGCCAGTGTAATGAACTTTTAAGGCTGTTGTCTAGAGCCTTTAGGGGTTAGGCAATGTATGCTGTGCAATATGTTGGGTAAGTTGCACAAATTGATGACCGCTAATATTTTCTGGGCGTGCTTGAGGGTTAATGCCCAAGGAGGCCCAATTTATTTTTGCTCCCCAAGTTTTTAATGCATTATTGATGGTTTTACGTCGCGCTGAAAAGGCAGTGGCCACCAGTTGTTGAAATAAAGATAATTCACTGCGGTTAAGGACTCTTTGAGCTACCGGGCGAGGAGTTAAATGTACTAATGAGGACATTACCTTAGGTTGCGGATAAAAAGAGTGTGGTGGAATATCAAATCCGGCTTGGGTATAACAATAATATTGCAACATAATGCTTAACCGGCCATATTCTTTACTATGTGGGGTCGCACAGATCCGCTGAATCACTTCTTTTTGTAACATAAAGGTCATATCTTGGATATGGTCTAGATATTGCATTAAATGAAAGAGCAGTGGGGTAGAAATATTATAAGGTAAATTACCAAAAATTTTTAATTTATGGTTTGAGCTAATGAGTTGGGAAAAATCAAAGGTTAAAGCATCGGCTTCAATTAAGTTAAACTGTTGTGCAGTAGGCAACTTTAATGCTTTTTTATTTAAATAATTTACTAAATCTATATCAATTTCTATTGCGGTGAGTTGTGCGCCTGTAGCCAAAACTGCAAAGGTTAGGGCTCCAAGGCCGGGACCAATTTCAACCAATTGCTGGTTGGCTTGAAGCCTTAAAGCCCGCGTAATTTTATGGATCAACTCATGATCTTGCAAAAAATTTTGCCCAAAACGTTTACGTGGCGTATGTGATTGACTCAACGGTGGTTCCTCAAGGTTTAAGGTTTGCTAAGGCAGGGGAAAGGGCGTGTAGTAAACACGCCCATTGATTGGTTTACGCGGTTGTCGCGTCACTAAGAATTTTTACATACGCTTCATCGCGCAATTGGCGTAACCAAGTTTCTAATTTTTCTTCGACTTTACGTTTTTTAATCATTTGTTGTGCTTTTTGAGTGAGTAGCCACTGTGCATCATCTTCTATTTGACGGTCTAGCACTTGCACAATATGCCAGCCAAAGGAGGTTTTAAATGGAGCACTAATTTGCTGTTTGGCTAAATTTTGCATCACTGCATTAAATTCGGGCACCAAATCGCCTTCCATTACCCAGCCTAATTGCCCCCCTTTGCGGGCCGAGCCCAAATCATCAGAATAGGTTTTGGCAAGTTCGGTAAAAGACCCTCCTTGTTCGATCTCAGTTTTTAGCTTAGCTAATTTTTGTTGGGCTTTTTCATCTGAAACCATGGCATTAGGCTGCACTAAAATATGTTGCACTTTGGTTTTTTCCACCAAAGTTTGCTCTTGCGGGTTAACTCGGGTTGCTACGAGTTGGATCAGATGAAAGCCACTGGGGCTACGGATTGGGCCCTCGATTTGCTTCACTTGCATATTCGGTACTAAATCGACAAATAAAGTTGGTAATTCAGCCAGTTTTCGCCACCCCAAATCACCGCCATTTAAGGCTTGGGGGCCACGAGAATGTTGAATGGCCAAATCGGTAAATTTTGCGCCTTGTTTGAGTTGTGCCATTAATTTAGTAGCACTCTTTTGAGTAGCTTCAATGGCCTCTGGATCAGGATTTTCAGGGACTGGCAATAGCAGATGTTGTAAGTGATATTCCATACCTTGGGCTAGTTGGCCAGCACGCGAGTGCAAAAATTGTTCCACTTCTTGTGGAGTAATTTCAATCCGATTGGCAATATCTCGTTGTTGTAATTGGGCAAGTAGATACTCTTTTTTTATCCGTTGCCGAAATTGTGCAAAATCTAATTGTTCTTTTTTTAGCTCTGCTCGTAACTGATCAACGGTCAATTGATTACGCTCAGCAATCGAGGCCACCAATTGGTCGAGGGACATCTCATCTAATTGGATCCCGGTCATTGCAGCATATTGCAGTTGCAATTGCTCTACAATAAGTTGCTCTAATAATTGCTCACGCAGCACAGTGGTTTCGGGTAGGGATAAGCCTTGAGCTAACATTTGCTGTTCGCGAATGGAAATTTCGTTGGCTAATTCATTTTCGGTGATTATATCATCATTGACCAGGGCCACGACTTTGTCGAGTTTTTCAATTTGGGCGGTTACCGTCCCGGTTACCCCAACAAGGCATAGCAATATAAACGCTTGGCTAAGTAATCGCATAAAGTTATCCATCATGATTTAAGTTTATTGACTTAAAATTAAGCAGTTCATTATATCATGTCTGTTTCAGACAAGGATCAGCAATCCTTAAGGATTACCCATCAAATAGTTACTTTTTTAAATCATTATTTGCAAAATGTAAAAAAGATAGCAGTTATTATAAAAGTTATATAACTAAAGTAATGCTTTGTTGTTTAACTTTACTATAGTGTTTTAGTGCTAGAAGTAAGGCGATGCATCAATAATGATATAACTATTAGTGGCTATACAGGGTCATTAAATCATGATATGCCTTTTTATATTAAATAATTAAAATACACTGCAACTTAAAGTTACTTATCATTTATTCAAGGAATATCAATATGAAAGAATTAACCACAGTGCAATGCTCGCAGATATCAGGTGGACGTGCTACCGGGGTTCTGGTGGGTTCATTAGCCGCAGGCTTTTTAGTGGGTGGTCCCTTTGGGATGGGCATCGCGCTAGGTGGGACATTAATGAAGGTAGGGCATAGTAAATGGAATAAAAAGCACAAAAAGTAAGGGGTAGTGCTCTAGATATTTTGAGTATGTAAAATGTTTTACATACTCTTCAATTTGACCATTTTTAGGGTTAACGGCTAAATGTAGTTTACGCTAGGTTCGTCGTTTACCAACACCATGCTGCCTAACTTTCCACTCACCTTCACCGTAAATTTTTAGCCCGGTTGAATCAACAGCAAGGTGAAGTGCACCTTGAGTCTTGAGCTGCTCTAGCGTGATAGTTAATTACTTTAAACGACGTGATACCGTTGAGTAATGGGGCATCCATCAGGTTTAGAATGCTTTCTAATAGACCTATCGTCGCCCTGTACGGTAGGCCATAAACTGTTTTAAGCATGAGAATCGTTTCTATGACAATATCTGAATAAACAACAGATCGGCCTTTATCTGAACCATCTTCACCCAAGCTGTACCATTGTTGATGTATTTTTTCATCTATCCAGATAGTAAGGTAAGGCCTCTTCTTTTGACCAAAGATTGGTTATAATCTCTCCAGTTACGGATGCGGTGCTGCTGCTTGCTCATGCTCTTTCCTTGAACTACTTGTTTTTGTCGACAGCAATTCTAAAGAATCAGCATAATAAAGCCAAGTAGCTAACCGCAGCGTAACTATTTATGCAACAACGCCGGTTGATACTAAAAGTAAATAGCGTTAATTGAATATTGTGGTAAATAATTGTTGTGGTAAGAGCTAACCGGCTACATGGACAGTTAATGTAGTGTGTTCTTAACCAAGGATTAAATATATAATAATAGTTATTAATTGTAGTCGTGTCATTACCAAGGCAAACTGTCAGATTAATTACCAAGCGACTTTGTCGTAAGAGGTTACCAGCTAGGGTGGATTCTGGCAAGGTGCTTGGGGCTTTTGGACTCGACCTGCATTTTGCATTCTCAAGGCGGTGGTTTGCATCTCAGCTCTAAGCGACACATTTCTAACACCACCCAGGCTGATTTCTAGCCGATAAACTTTTTTCATCTGCAAGGCAACTTGAGCTTGGCCAAATGGTGACAGTTGTTTTAACCTATCGGTTTTTGGGTTTGTTATTTTGCGCGCTATTATCTGGTTCTTGTGGTTTTTTTTGTGAATTTTTTCTTTGTTCTTTTTCTTGTTTTTTGTTATGAGAAAATTGTTGGGTTAAGCTTCTAGCAGGTTTATCTTGTTTAATTAGATATTTATCTTCTGCTTTGTTTTCTGTATTTTTTGGGGAAATACTTTGAAACTTATCAATCAATTTAGCAACTTGCCCTGATTTTGCTTTATCGTTATGCTGGAGATCAGAATAAATTAACTGGTCATCATTTTTATTTTCTTTTGGTTTTTGATGATCAATGTTGGCATAAGTTAACTGTTCATCATTTTCATTTTTTGGATCTTCATCTGGGGTGTCGTAGATAGACTCCACATCTTCATAAAGAT
>Ga0306912_1000040_pt1 | contig 76351 bp, 65 predicted proteins | sample AntRauFillE10628_FD_190443 | JGI IMG/M metagenome (GOLD analysis project Ga0306912, IMG submission 190443) | Saline lake microbial communities from Rauer Islands, Antarctica - Metagenome Filla E10 #628 (v2) (version 2) | ecosystem: Environmental > Aquatic > Non-marine Saline and Alkaline >...
TCCATTAGAGCCAACCATATTTAGTGATGAAAATGATTTATTAGGCTTTGATTTTGCTTCTTATAATTTTGTAGAATCCTATGAACATGCAATAAATAACGGAAATGGTTTGTCGTTACGTGAAGCGGTGATTTTATCTAATAATTATGACTTAGAGTTAGCGAATACCCTTTATTTATCCGAAGGGAACTATACCTTATCGCTAGCGGGGGCTTATGAAGATTTTGCGGCAACTGGGGATTTAGATATTTTATCTAACTTAACTGTGCAAGGCGCAGGAGCAGGGAAAACCATTATTGATGGCGGTGGCATTGATAGAGTGTTTGATTTATATGGTATTGACGCCCAATTAAATTTAAATGATTTAACCCTTACCGGTGGTAAGGTAACTCAACAAAATAATGATGATGACCCTTATGCTCAATATGGTGGGGGCATTCGTGCATCTAATCAAGCAACGTTAAATTTAGAAAATACAGAGGTAGTGGGCAATGAAGCTAAGTTTGGTGGTGGGATTAATGGAAATATCAGCGCTGAAATTAATATAAATAATAGCTCTATTGCTAATAACTTGGCATCGCAGCGCGGCGGGGGATTTTATGTCGCCAATAGCAGTGATTTAACCATAAATAATAGTACTATTGCCAATAATGAGGCTTTTGTATCAGGCGGAGGAATTCAAGCTTTGGTGCCAGGGGATATCACTATCAATCAATCCACTATTTCAAGTAATATTGCGACATATTCTACTAGCACGGGAGGTGGTTTTTATGCTGAGTATACCAATATTACACGTGAATTAGAGATAACGAACAGTACTTTTTCTTATAATGAAGCAAATCAACAAGGGGGGGGATTTTACATTATAAATAGTGGCGATACCAAATTAACAGTGGGTAACACTTTGTTTACGGAAAACAGCAGCAGCGGTTCCGATCTTTGGTCTCAAGCTGAGTTGCAATCTGCAGGTTATAATTTAGTGGATGCAAGGGTAGATGTTAGAGGTGCGTTTGATGGGGTTGGAGATATGCTTGCCACATCACAGAACCCGATTGAGGTAAACCTAGGCGCATTGCAAGATAACGGTGGACCGACCTTAACTCATGCCTTATTAAGTGGCAGTGCCGCCATTGATGCAGGTAACCCTAATAATTTAGAGGCTGACCAACGTGGCGCGGAAGTTTTTGGCGATACTCGAGATATTGGGGCTTTTGAAGTTAATCCTGAATTTTTAGCACCGATTATTATGGATCTAGATGGGCAAGGCGTGGATATTGCCACTTTTGCTCCAGAAGAATTAGGGTTTGATGCCAATCAAAATGGGATCACTGATTCCATGTTAAGTTGGGCCGGAGTGGGTAGTGGCTTTTTGGTGTATGACTATACTGGAACAGGTTTGGTCACTCATGCCGATCAACTGGCTTTTGTCAACTATGCCGAAGGGGCGCAAACTGATTTAGAAGGTTTGCGTATGGCCTTTGACTCAAATAATGATAGCATTTTTAATGCTGAAGATGAGTTATTCTCTAAATTTGGGATCTGGGAAGATAAAAATCAAAATGCTATAACGGATGCAGGTGAATTTGCAAGTTTAACTGAGGTGGGCATTGAAGCAATTTCATTAGTCAGTGATGGACAAAGCGCAGTGTATGATAGCCATATTGTATTTGGTTATGGGGATTATTTACTAAGTGATGGCACAATACGTAATTTTGCTGATACTGCATTAGGCTACCTTGAAGGGCAAGAAGATAAGCCAAAAGTTGAGGCTAGTGAAGCGCTAATCGTCAATAACGAGTATAGTCTCAATGATGATGCTGAGCTGATTGAAACTGCAGATGTTATTACGCAAGAAGATGATAATTTGTTATTAATGGCAGAAGAGGAGCCAACATTAATCACTGATAATGAAGAGCAAGAATACAGCGCTAATGAGGAGATTTACTTAACAGATAATCAATTAGAAAATGACTTGTTATTATCTACTTCTAATGAAATGGAAATGCTGTAAACAATCTGGTTACTTGGCTTTAATCTAGGGCTTATGCCTTAGAGCTTAAGGCCGTGTTGCTTGAAGTTTAAGCCATTTTAAAACCGTAACCGCGGTTTTTTTTATTGGTCGCATAAAGACGGAAAAGTTATAAGGTTAACCCAGTAATTAAGCCTCGTTTAAACCAATATTGCAGCTGTTGTAATAAGGTTTGCGCAGCATTTGCTGGATCTAGTGATTCACATAATGACTCAGCCAGCTCAGCAAAACATTGGCCTTGCAAAATGCCTTCGGCAATAATCTTGGCTGTATCGCTACAAGATTCAAAATAACATTCAATTTCTTGACGCCAAATTAACCAGGTGAGCCTTTGGGGGCGTGGGGCAAAGGGGGAGGCATTATCCTCGATGGCTTTCCATAATTTAGGCACAGACCAGTGATAGTGGCGCAATCGTACACTGGGATGAAAAGTAAAGCTCAAATGGCCCCAATGCTCAGGGGCTATGTTAGATAATTCGGTTACAGATAAGGTGGGGGCATCACTGGCCTGCATGGCTTGCATTAACTGCCATTCAAAATCAGCCATTTCACTTAAAAAACCACGCTGTGAGGTAAGGGCGGCGCTGCTTAAAAAAGTACTAAAGTGTTGGCCTAATTGCGTTAACGAGGCCGATTGCGAGGGATAACGCGCGATATAACTGGCACAAAGTTGATTAAAGTCTTGCGCACCCATTAATACTTGAGTTTTAGGGAACTCACTATGTAGGGCTTCTTGGAGACGCAGTTGATAGGCATTTAAATAAATTTCCAGTTTGGCGCTAGCGGCTAATCGCGGCCCATCGGTAATGATGGTAGCTAATGAGTTATTGCCCTGTAATAAATAAGCTTGAAATTGTTGTTGCAATTGGGCGAGTTTCATTCGCTGATTTCATATTGGGGTAAATTGGCGTGAGCAATATGTTTGGCAATATTCAATTCTGCCACTAACTCTAAAAATGGTGGAATATTATCATCGCGCTCAATCATGGTGGAGATAGCACCAAAGCGTTGTATGGCTTTAGCATATAATTCCCATACCGAGGCAATCACTGGTTGGTCATGGGTATCAATAATATGCGTATCAAAGTGACGATGGCCTGCTAAATGAATTTGTTGTACGCGTTGAATTGGGATGGCATTAAGGTAAGTCATGGGATCAAAACCATGATTAAAGGCACTGACATAAATATTATTGATATCCAGCAAAATGCCACAATCGGCGCGGGTGACCACTTCAGTTAAAAATTCCCATTCACTCATTTCAGAGTGGGTGTAACTTAAATAACTGGAGACATTTTCAATTAAAATCCGTTGCCCCAGTACTTCTTGGACTTGAATAATTTTTTGCGCAATATGTTTTACCGCCTCTAAAGTGTAGGGAATGGGCAATAAATCATGCATATTTAAGGGTTTTAACCCAGTCCAACATAAGTGATCGGAGATCCAATAGGCATTAACCCGTTTGGCCAGTGCTGCCACTTGGTTTAAATAAGGCAGATCGATGGGCGAGGCGCTGCCAATAGATAACGAGACGCCATGCATGACAATAGGGTAGCGCGCTTGAATTTGGTCAAGATAATAAAGCGGTTTGCCGCCAGGGACCAAATAATTTTCGGTTAAAATTTCAAACCAATCTACTTTAGGTTCATTGGCTAAAATTTCAGTATAATGCGGCGGGCGCAGGCCTAAGCCAAAGCCTAAATAGGGTTTTGGGTACATGATAACACTATCAATTGGGTGAATAAATTTAAGTTCCCTAACTTTGTAGAAAGCTAGGGAACAGTGGTTGTCTTATTTGTGCACCACGTGGCCACCGCGAGCTAGACATTGCTCTTGTGACATATGTACCCAGCCTTGGCCTTTGCAGCTGTTATGCCCTTTACAGGCACTTTGTGGAGTGGCACAAGAAGAGCTGCCTTTACAAGCATTAAGGCCAGCACATTTTACTGGGGCACTTTCTGCCTCGCTACATAGGCTAGAACACCCGGAGGCCAATAATGCGGCTGCGGCTGCGGCAACCGCAAAGCCGATATTTTTTGGTGAGGTCCCTTTCATAATTTTAACTCCAATGGTTAATAATAAATTTTATTTAGTTGGTTAACAATTTTATTGTAGATCAAACGCTATTGATCCCATACATAAAAACCATAGCGGACAATGAGCGTGCAGTACAAGTTTATTTTAAAAGTTTTAGTTAAAATTTGTTGGCTTGCTACCAGAGTGGTAAGATAATGGCCACTGGCCAATCCATGGTTGAGGTTGGGGATAAGTGAATTCTTTGGATCATAGAGAGAGTATGGGCAATATGCATGCAAACTACCTAGATTTTGAACAGCCGATTGCCGAGCTGGAAACAAAAATTGATGCATTAAAAGTGGTTGACTCCCAAGGCGATTTGAATATTGAAGAGGAAATTTCTCGGCTTAAAGCCAAAAGCCAGGAATTAACCCGTTCGGTATTTAAATCGTTAAGTGCCGCACAAATTGCACAATTGGCGCGCCATCCGTTAAGGCCCCATGCCAAAGACTATATCCAAAATTTATTTGAAGAATTTGAAGAGTTGCATGGCGACCGGGTATTTGGCGACGATCAAGCCGTGATTGGTGGTATTGCCCGTTTTGCAGCACAACCAGTGGTGGTGATTGGCCAACAAAAAGGGCGAGATACCAAAGAAAAAATTCAGCGTAATTTTGGGATGATGCACCCTGAGGGCTATCGTCGTGCCTTGCGGTTAATGCAATTGGCAGAAAAATTTAATTTGCCAGTGATTACGCTGATTGATACCCCAGGCGCTTATCCTGGGATTGAAGCCGAAGCGCGTGGACAAAGTGAAGCCATTGCGCGCAATTTACGCGCCATGGCACAGCTTAATACCCCGATTTTAAGTTTGGTGATTGGCGAGGGCTGCTCAGGGGGCGCCTTAGGGATTGGCGTGGCCGATCGGGTTTTAATGTTACAATATAGTTATTATGCCACCATCTCTCCCGAAGGCTGCGCCACGATTTTATTTAAAAGTGCCACTAAAGCGGCTGAAGCGGCGGAAATTATGGGCATTACAGCCGATAAATTATTGAGCTTAGGGTTAATCGATCGTATTGTTGAGGAGCCTTTAGGCGGCGCGCACCGTGATTTACCTAAAATGCTGGAAACACTACGTGGCGTTATAGGCGAAGAATTAGCCAATTTGCAAAAACAGGCCATTGCGCCGTTATTAGCGCAACGTTACGAACGCTTAATGGCCATTGGTCGACCCAGTTAAGGGCATGACATCTAGGGTTGAGCAGGCGCTGGAAAAATTTTTTCAAAGCAACCTAAGTCCTTGGCCCAGCGACGTGATAGTGGCTTATAGTGGGGGCATAGATTCCCATGTTTTGTTGCATGCCATGGCGCAATGGATGCAACGCCATGCTTTTCCCTTTTCCTGCCAAGCCATTTATATTGATCATCAACTGAGTCCCTATGCCGCTGCTTGGGCCAAGCATTGCCAAGCTATTTGCCAATCCCTTAATATTGACTATGGCAGTTTTAAAGTTGAGCTCAATGCGCAGCGTGGCCAAAGCTTAGAGGCATTGGCGCGCGATGCCCGTTATCAGGCGTTACAACGTCAAATGCGCTTAAACAGCTTGCTACTGACGGGCCAACATAGTGATGATCAAGCAGAAACAGTATTGTTACAATTATTTCGTGGGGCTGGCCCGCAAGGGCTTGCCGCGATGCCTCGACATAAAAAAATGGGCCCTGGGCATTTAGGCCGGCCCTTATTGGGGTTAACTCGAGCACAATTGCTAGATTATGCCCGCCAATATCAATTGCACTGGGTAGAAGATGAAAGTAACCAAGTACTGCGCTTTGCGCGCAATCGGGTGCGTCAGCAAATTTTGCCTTTAGTGCATCAGCACTTTAAGGGCGTTAAGCATTGTTTGGCACGCAGTGCTCGGCTTTGCGCACAAAGCCAGCAATTACTGCAAGATTTGGCAGGTTTGGATTATGCTAAGGTAGCTACCCCAGATCAGCAATTATATAGTGCGCCATTGCAAGCACTAAGCCGAGCACGGCAAGCAAATTTAATTCGCTATTGGTTGCAACAACATCATTTGCCTTGCCCTACAGAGCGTAAATTAAATGCATTATTGGCGCAATTAACGGCACGTGAAGATGCGCAACCTTGTATTGAGTGGCCTGGAGTTACAGTGCGGCGCTTTCAAGGGATATGGTATGCCACTACAAAGTTAGCCTGTCCCTCGCATTATTTGCCTAATGTTGCACCACATTGGGATTTGAGGCAGCCTTTATACTTACCAAATGGTCAAACCCTTAAGGCCCAATTGACCCAAGGCACTGGACTCATTCAACAGGCCATGCCGCTTAGGGTGGGTTTTCGTCAAGGCGGGGAGCGCTGTAAGCCAGCAGGTTATGCGCATTCTCGTCCTTTAAAAAAATGGCTACAAGATTTTAAAGTCCCACCATGGCAACGCCATAGTATCCCGTTGCTGTATTATCAGCATACATTGGTGGCGGTGGTGGGGTATTTTATTTGCCATGGCTGGCAAGTTAATACCGCAAAACAGAGCGGGTATATGTTTTATTTAGAAGAATAAGCCATAAAGCTTATTGAGCTGACTAGGGATTGTTTGTTACAATATCCGCCCGTCTGTATTGTAATCTCAACACATCAAATAAGGCGATTATGACACGTTATATCTTTGTGACAGGCGGTGTAGTTTCTTCTTTAGGCAAAGGTATTGCTGCCGCCTCTTTAGCTGCCATTTTAGAGTCTCGGGGCCTGTCGGTTACCCTGATTAAACTCGACCCTTACATTAACGTTGATCCAGGAACGATGAGTCCATTTCAACATGGGGAAGTGTTTGTGACCGAAGATGGCGCGGAAACTGATTTGGATTTGGGCCATTATGAACGCTTTGTTCATGCCACCATGGCCACTAAAAATAATGTCACCACCGGTCGCGTTTATCAAAGCGTGATCCAAAAAGAACGCCAAGGCGAGTACCTAGGGGCGACGGTGCAAGTGATCCCCCATATTACCGATGAAATTAAAAGTCGGATTATGGCGGGGGCCCAAGGTCATGATATTGCCATGGTAGAAATTGGTGGCACCATTGGGGATATTGAATCCCTGCCCTTTTTAGAGGCCATTCGCCAATTAAGACTGACTTTGGGGGCGAGCCATACGTTATTTATGCATTTAACTTTGGTCCCTTATTTACCGGTGAGTGGGGAGATTAAAACCAAACCTACGCAACATTCTGTCAAAGAGCTGCGCTCAATTGGCATTCAACCTGATATTTTAGTGTGTCGCAGTGCTGAGCCATTGCCCAAAAGTGCCCGTCAGAAAATGTCATTATTTACCAGTGTGGAAGAAAAGGCGGTCATTTCATCGATTGATGCCAGTTCTATTTATCAAATTCCACAGTTGCTACAAGCGCAAGGGTTAGATGATATTGTATTAGAAAAATTTGGACTTAAGTTAAATGAAGCCAATTTAAGCGATTGGGCTAAAGTAGTGCAACGTCAACGCCAGGTTGAACATAAAGTGACTGTGGCTATGGTGGGTAAATATGTTAATTTAGCCGATGCCTATAAATCGTTAAATGAAGCATTAGTACATGCTGGGATTGAAACGGCAACTCAAGTTAATATCTTGGCCATTGCCCCTGAACAATTAGAAACTCAAGGCGTGGCCAGTTTGGCACATGTTGATGCCATTTTAATTCCTGGTGGGTTTGGTGAACGCGGGATAGAAGGCAAAATAGTGGCGGCCCATTATGCACGCGAACATAATATTCCTTATTTAGGAATTTGTTTGGGTATGCAAATTGCGGTGATTGAATATGCGCGAAACCGCGCGAATATGCTGCATGCCAATAGCACCGAATTTGACCAAGATACGCCTTATCCAGTGGTGGGGTTAGTGACGGAATGGTTAACCCAAAGTGGCACCGTAGAACAACGTGCTAGCACTTCCCAATTAGGGGGCAGTATGCGCTTGGGAAGTCAAGCATGTCAGCTTAAGCCCAATACGTTGGCAGCACAAATCTATGCTCAATCAATGGTGATGGAGCGTCATCGGCATCGCTATGAAGTGAATAATGTATTATTGCCTTCTTTATTAACCACCGGGTTGGTAGTATCTGGCACTTCCGCAGATGGCAATTTAGTAGAGATTATTGAGCTTCCAGGGCATCGTTGGTTTGTAGGCTGTCAATTTCATCCAGAATTTCGCTCCAAACCGCGTCATCCGCATCCGCTGTTTATTCACTTTGTACAAGCGGCATTAGCTTATCGTGAAAGTACTCAACCCAGTATTGAACAAGTTGCATCCATATAACGTATAGCAAGAGGAAGGGCAGTTGTGAAACTATGTGATTTTGAAGTAGGGCTTACTCAGCCCTTATTTTTGATAGCCGGTCCTTGTGTCATTGAAAGTGAAAGCTTGGCCTTAGAAACCGCCCATTATTTAAAAGAATTAACCACTTCGCTGAACATTCCTTTTATTTATAAATCTTCATTTGATAAAGCCAATCGTTCCTCATATCACAGTTTTCGTGGATTAGGTATAGAGCGAGGGTTGGCGATTTTGCAAACTGTGCGCGATAAATTAAAAGTGCCCATTTTAACTGATGTTCATGAAGACACGCCATTACATGAAGTGGCTAATGTAGTCGATATACTGCAAACCCCAGCTTTTTTATGTCGCCAAACTAATTTTATTCAAAAAGTCACTAGTTTTAATAAACCGGTCAATTTGAAAAAAGGCCAGTTTTTAAGTCCTTGGGAGATGCACAATGTGGTGCAAAAAGCCAAAGCTCAGGGCAATCAGCAAATTATGGTATGTGAACGGGGGGTGTCGTTTGGGTATCAAAATTTAGTCTCTGATATGCGTTCTTTATCAGTAATGCGCAACACTCAATGTCCGGTGGTATTTGATGCCACACATTCGGTGCAGTTACCGGGGGGGCAAGGACATGCTTCAGGTGGACAGCGTGAATTTATTCCGGTTTTGGCGCGGGCTGCGGTGGCCGCAGGGGTTTCAGGCTTATTTATGGAAACCCATCCTTATCCTGAACAAGCCCTAAGTGATGGGCCAAATGCGTGGCCATTGCATTTAATGCAGCCTTTATTGGAAGTATTACAACAATTAGATAGAGTCACCAAAAGCCAAGGATTAATTGAAGATAAGCTCGCCACCGACAATACTTCAGTCACCGCGGAGCGGTTAAATGCCTAACATTAAGCAAGTGCAAGCCCAAGAGATCTTAGATTCCAGAGGGTATCCTACCATAGAGGCGCAAGTGAGCTTAGATAATGGGCTAAGAGCACGTGCCTCAGTGCCCTCAGGGGCTTCCACCGGACGTTTTGAAGCCATGGAGTTGCGCGATAACGATCCGCGGCGGTATTTGGGTAAAGGCGTATTAAAGGCAATAGCGCAGATTAAGCAATGGATTGAGCCGGTATTACAGGGGCAATCGGTACTCAATCAAAGTGAGCTAGATACTATTTTAATTGAGTTAGATGCTACGGATAATAAACGCCATTTAGGCGCAAATGCCATACTTGCCGTCTCGTTAGCCATAGCCAAAGCAGCGGCTAAAAGCCAAGCCCTGCCTTTATATCATTATTTGGGGCGTGAGTTTCAAGTTGGTGCTTGGCAAATGCCAGTGCCATTAATGAATATTTTAAATGGTGGCGCTCATGCCGATAATAATGTGGATATTCAAGAGTTTATGGTGGTTCCAGTGGGGGCCAGCAGCTTTGCTGAGGGCCTACGTTGGGGGACGGAAACCTATCATGCGCTAAAATCGGTACTTAAAGCCAAAAAATTTAGTACGGCAATTGGAGATGAGGGCGGTTTTGCGCCGAATTTACCTTCAAATCAAGCGGCAATGGATGTGATTTTACAGGCCATTGAATTAGCGGGTTTTACTCCTGGTCAAGATCTGTTTTTGGCGTTGGATGTGGCCGCTAATGAATTATATGATGGTCAATATTATCATTTAAGCTCTGAAGGACTTAGGTTAAGTGCAACCCAATTGGTGGATTATTTTGAGCAATGGGTTAAAGATTATCCCATTTTATCTATTGAAGATGGGATGGCAGAAGACGATTGGACGGGTTGGCAGGCGTTAACCCAACGCTTAAGTGATACTATTCAATTGGTAGGGGATGATGTTTTTGTCACTAATTTATCCCGGTTTCAACGGGGGATAACGCAACAAGTGGCCAATGCAATTTTAATTAAACCCAATCAAATTGGTACCTTAACCGAAACCTTGCAGGCGCTAAAACAAGCCCATATTGCCGGGTATCATGCCGTAATATCCCATCGTTCTGGTGAAACAGAAGACACGACCATTGCCGATTTGGCGGTAGGCACTGGATGTGGGCAAATTAAAACCGGGGCGCCGTGTCGCAGCGACCGAGTAGCAAAATATAATCGCTTATTAAGCATTGCTGCCCAAACCCAAGCCCCTTATGCGGGGCGTGCGCTTTATCGCCGGTGGTTACGGTGAAAGGATTAATCGTTGGATTAATGCTGCTATTGGTGGCGTTGCAACTGCGGTTATGGCAAGGCGATGGGGGGATTGTTGAAGTTTGGGCATTACAAGAACAACTCATCCAACAAACTCAAACGGTAGAGACGTTGCAACAGCGTAATCAATTGTTAGAAGCTGAAGTCCAAGATCTAAAACATCGACTGGGCGCTTTAGAGGAGCGGGCTAGAACCGATTTAGGCATGATAAAGCAAGGCGAAACTTTTTTTCAAGATCTGCATTAATGCGCTTTTATAAGTTTAATTAGGAAATCATGATGTTGCAATCAACGCGGCCTTTAGTTTGGGTAGTGATCCCTGCTGCAGGTCAGGGGCAACGTTTTGGGGGCACTTTACCCAAACAATATGCCCCATTAGATCAAAGCACGGTGCTAGAACATAGTGTCAGTGGTTTTTTAGATCTCAGTTGGGTTGCAGGGATTATTGTGGCATTGGCTGAAAGTGATACCCACTTTGATAAGTTAGCGCTGGCTTTACACCCTAAAATCCATCGGGTGATGGGCGGTGCCACTCGCGCAGAGTCCGTTTGGCAAAGTTTGAGTTATTTAACCAATATATCCCCTGAGTCATGGATTTTAGTACATGATGCAGCTCGTCCGGGGCTCACTAAAGCAGATATTATTCGGCTTTATACAACGTTGCAAGCACATCCGGTTGGCGGCTTATTGGGGGTGCCGCTAAATGATACTTTAAAAAAAGTCGAGCCTAATTTAAGCATTAGCCAGACGCTGCCACGCACTGCATTGTGGCAGGCGCAAACCCCTCAAATGTTTCGTTTAGCCTTATTAAAACAGGCGTTACAACAGCAACGAGAGAGTAATATTGCGCTGTCTGATGAAGCCTCAGCAATTGAAGCATTGGGCTTAAGCCCCCAAATGGTGTTGGGCACCACACAAAATTTAAAAATTACTTATGCCACAGATTTAGCTTTGCTACGGCAAAGCTTGGCATCGCCCAAGGAAGCCGTTATGCGTATTGGTCATGGTTACGACATTCATCGCTTTATGGAAAGTGAGTTAATACAACCCAGTTTAATGTTAGGTGGGATTGAGGTGCCTTATCATCAAGTCCTTGCAGCCCACTCGGATGGGGATGTGGTGATCCATGCCCTGTGTGATGCCCTGTTGGGCGCCGCTGGGTTGGGCGATATTGGACAACATTTTCCCGATACTGATCCCCAATATTATCAGCAAGCTAGCGACTTTTTTTTAATAAGGGTGATGGAGCAATTAACTGCTTTAAACTATAAGGTAGGCAATGTAGATATTACCATTATTGCGCAAGCACCTAAAATGAGCCCTTATCTTGCTGCGATGCGTGAAAATTTAGCGCAGCTTATGCAATTGGCGGCAACGCAAATCAATCTGAAAGCCACCACGCATGAGCATTTAGATGCCATTGGCCAAGGTCAGGGTTTGGCGGTGCATGCGGTGGCAATCATTGATGCCAGTTAACCCGCCCAATTATCGTCAAGTATTGTGGCCCAATGCCTGGGGCAAGCCATTAACCCAGGCCGTTTTCAAACGTTACCCTCAAGCTTTTTGTGTCGAAGAACATTTAGGCTATCAGTTGGCAGGTCATGGTGAACATTTATATTTACAGATCTATAAGATCAATCAAAATACCTTTTGGGTTGCTCAGCAGTTGGCCAAATATTATGCGGTTGCTACGATGGATGTCAGTTATGCAGGATTAAAAGATCGCTATGCTGCCATCAGTCAATGGTTTAGTATTTATTTGCCTAAAAGCAATTCGTTGGCATTACCAGAGACGATTTTAGGAGTTAAGATCTTACAAGCCACTCGACATACGCATAAATTACGTCGTGGTCAATTTGCCTATAATCGTTTTGCCATTACCTTAGATTTATGGGACTGTGATCCCGAAGCTTTTGCCCATAGAGTGCAACAAATTGCCACTTTTGGAGTACCCAATTATTTTGGGCCACAACGCTTTGGGCATGGCGGCAATAATGTGCCCTTATTTTTGCAATATAAAGCGCAATGGCGACGTTGCCCACGTCATCAACGCGGGCTTTATCTTTCTGCAGCACGTGCCTTTTTATTTAATGCACTGTTAGCGGCCAGAGTGCATCATAAAAATTGGGACCAACCGCTCCTGGGGGAGTCATTAATTCATAGTAAAAGCAAAAAATGCCTACAACAAGTCTTTCCTTTAGCACAATTACAGCAATGGGTGGCAACACAAATTTGGCATCCCAGTGGTCCATTATGGGGGCGTTCACGGTTACCTTTAATGAGCCTTGCCCAAGCAAGGCTTGAAACTCAAATCGGCGGTTATTATACTGAATTATTCGAAGCGCTGCGCCAATTTGAGGTAAAATTAGAACGCCGAGCGTTGCGTATGGTCCCTTGGGCCTTTAATACTATGTGGTTGGGCGGGCAAGCAATTCGGCTTTATTTTACGTTGCCACCAGGTGGCTTTGCGACCTCGGTATTAAAAGAATTGGTTACCCTAAAGCGAGAAGATAATGCATATTTTAGTGAGTAATGATGATGGGGTGAATGCCCCTGGGATCCGGGTATTGGCCCAAGCAATGGCATCATTGGCCAAAGTGACTGTGGTGGCGCCGGACCGTGACCGCAGCGCAGCCAGTCATTCTTTGACCTTGGAAAATCCATTACGCATGGTGCCATTAGACAATGGTTTTTTATCCATTAATGGCACGCCCACAGATTGTGTGCATTTAGCGTTGACCGGTTGGCTTGCTGAGTTACCTGAAATGGTGGTTTCAGGAATTAATGCGGGGGCGAATTTAGGGGATGATGTGTTATATTCGGGGACAGTGGCGGCTGCCATTGAGGGGCGATTTTTAGGGTTTCCTACGCTGGCGGTTTCTTTAGTGGGCAATCATAATAAACTGGAAAATTATGCCACAGCTGGAGAATGTGCACGGCGCATTGTGGAGCATTTATTGGTGAATCCATTGGCCAAAGAAACCATTTTTAATGTTAATGTTCCCGATTTGCCCTTATCTGAGGTTAAGGGGATCCAAGTGACTCGTTTAGGCGCACGGCATCGGGCTGAGCAAATGGTGCGTAGTCATGATCCACGGGGGCGGCCCATTTATTGGTTGGGGCCAGCGGGGGCTGGGCAAGATATTGGTCCGGGCACCGATTTTTATGCGGTCAATCACGGTTATGTTTCGGTCACCCCATTGAAAACAGATTTGACGGATCACCATGCTTTAGACGGCATGCAGCATTGGTTTAGTCAATTTCGTTTAGTGCCTGTATAACGGTTAACAAGGAAGTCTCCTTTGGTATTTTTTGGATTGGCGCCAATTTATCAGCGAATGCTTCGCTGGGCAAAACACCGTAATGCGCCTTATTATCTCGGTGGTTTAAGTTTTGCGGATGCCTCAATATTACCGTTGCCGCCTGATGTGATGTTGGTGCCGATGGTGTTGGCGCAACCGCATTTGGCGTGGCGTTATGCGTTTATTACTACTTTAGGCTCTATTTTAGGTGGCTTGGCGGGCTATTTGATTGGTTATTGGGCCTTTGAAAGTTTTGGTATGTCGCTATTGCAGCAATTAGGGCAGTGGCAGCATTATCAGTGGGTAGTGAGTGCTTTTAAGCAGTGGGGAGTGGGGATGATTTTATTAGCTGGGATCACTCCTATTCCCTATAAATTATTCACTTTGGCGGCAGGGGTGGCACATATGTCGCCTGGATTATTTTTAATCAGCGCCATTATTGGACGGGGCACGCGGTTTTATTTGGTGGCGGCATTGATGAAAAAATATGGGCCAACCTATGTGCCGGCACTATTTTTATGGCTGGAAAATAAGCTATGGTTAATAGTGGGCCTAATAGGGCTAATTGGTCTGGGATGGTGGTTATCCTAATTTGCCCGCATCCAGTGCAAGAACAAGGACTAACCGCGCAATGCAATATCGGGTCAAACAATTAAAAGTCAGTGGCTTACTGATAATGATGGGGATATGTCTTAGTTGTACCCCTTCTAATTCTGCGGCGCCAGTTAGCAGTTTAAAAGCGCTGCATCCAGTGACCTGGGGGCAACATACAGTGGCGCCTAATGAGACATTATCTAGTATTGCTTTTTTATATGCGCGTGATGTGCGCGATTTGGCACAAGTTAATGCCTTGTCGCCTCCTTACCCGCTTAAAGTGGGTCAATCTTTGAGTTTGGCCTCTGCTGCCCCGGTGGTGCCAAGAGTGATGCAACGTCATTTACCGACTCGCGCTCGGGTTCCTGCGGAGCAAGCAGTGAAACCTCGTTGGGGATCGGACCATACGCTAAAGTCACCCCCTGCTCGTGCAGCAACTACTATGGCATGGCAATGGCCAGTGCAGGGTCAATTATTGAACTCAAAATCCAGTAAAGGGATCCAAATTCTGGGTCAATTGGGCACCCCGGTGGTGGCCACTGCCCAGGGCAAAGTGGTTTATAGTGGCAGTGGGTTAAGAGGTTATGGGCGGTTACTTATTATTAAACATAATGAGCACTATTTATCGGCCTATGCGCATAATCAAGCACTTTTGGTTAGCGAAGGCGAAACGGTGCAAGGTGGACAAGCCATTGCCAAGATGGGCAACAGTGATGCCGAGCAAGTAAAATTACATTTTGAAATTCGCTATTTAGGCAAACCGGTTAATCCGCTGGAATATTTACCTATGCCGATGCCGCAAATGGCGGCGGGCTTAAATTAACTATGGCGTAAGGTTCTCCTGAGCTGCTGAAATAAGTGGTAAATAACGGGTAAAATCAATAAGGTCATTAGCGTGCCCAAACTCATACCCCCGACAATGACCCAGCCAATTTCTTGGCGAGCTTCAGCGCCTGGACCTTTGGCCAAAGCCAGTGGTAGGGCCCCTAATACGGTGGCCACGGTGGTCATAATAATGGGCCTTACCCGCTGTAAAGTTGCTTGGTAAATGGCTTCTTGCAACGGATAGTGCTGGCGTAACGTGTTGGCAAATTCAACAATTAAGATCCCATGTTTGGTAATTAAGCCAATTAACGTAATTAACCCAATTTGGCTAAAAATATTTAAACTACCTTGAGAACCATATAACACCACTAGCGCACCACCGATGGCTAAGGGGACAGTTAATAAGATAATAAAAGGATCGTAAAAACTTTCAAATTGCGCAGCTAATACCAAAAAAATCACTAATAAAGCTAAGCTAAATAACCAAAGTAAAGTATGGTGACTTTGGATAAATAAGCGAGTGGCATCAGTATAATCGGTTTGAACTTTATGCTCGGTAATGGTATCGATGGTTTGTTGGATATCCAATAAGGCTTGTTGCATCGGATAGTCGTCGTTTAAACTGACATTTAATTGAAGGGCCGGTAAGCGATTAAAATGAAAGCGGCTCATGGCAACGGTACTAAGGCTGGGTGTGATTAAATTAGCAAGCTTCACCATATCGCCATTTTCAGCACGCAGTGCAACCTGCTCTAGATGGTTAATGCGACTGCGAAAGGCATCACTGGCGGTTAAATAGACTGGATAGCGTTTGCCAAAATATTCAAATTTATCGACTTCATAGCCGGCAAATAACACTTGTAAAGTTTGCGCAATGTCTTTGAGTCCTATCCCCATTAAAGCAGCTTGTTCGCGGTCAATATTGACTTCAATTTGCGGCTTATTGTTTTTTAAATTTAAATCAACTTGGTTTAATTGCGGATTTTGTTCTAATTTATTTTTAATTTTTTCCGCAAAGGTGGCTAATTCAGCATAAGGACCTGGGTATTGTAATACCAGATTCACTTCCCCAGGGTTGGAGTCATCACCTAAAGAAGAAGCAGGATTATAGGCAAAGACATTGATCCCAGTCATAGAAGTTAATTTTTCGGAAAATGCTTTAACTATGGCTTGCTGTGAAGTATGACGTTGTGCCTTTGGTTTTAGCAAAGCTAGGGCAAATACCTGACGGGAATTGGGGTAACCAATGCCCATAAAATAGCCAGTGACTTCCGGGGTATCACTGAGTAACTGTTCAATTTTTTGGGCATAGGGATGAATATAGTCAAAGGTGGCATCACTAGGGCCATGCCCCCAAACAATAAAGTGACTACGGTCTTCATCAGGGGTTAATTGACTGGGCAAGTTAGAAAATAGCCAGCCATTACCCACTAAAATTAAGCCTAATAGCCCAACAATGGTAATGGGGTGACGTAATGCCCAGCGTAAACTGGTGGCATAATATCGGCTTAGGGCTTGGGTTAGCCGTAACCCAAACTGAAATTTGCGCGAGGGCTTCAAAGGCGCTTTCGGCGCTTTTAATAATTGGGCACACATCATCGGGGATAAGGTGAGTGCGGTAAAACCAGAAATTAAGACGGCCCCGGCTAATACCACGGCAAATTCAGTAAATAAACGGCCAATTTCTCCTTCGGTAAAAGTAATGGGGACAAATACCGCCACCAAGGTTAAGGTCATGGCCACGACAGCAAAGCCAATTTCTTGCATTCCTTTAACGGCAGCATGGAATGGGCTTAAGCCTTTTTCAATATGCCGAACAATGTTTTCCAAGACGATAATGGCATCATCTACCACCAAACCAATGGATAACACCAATGCCAATAGGGTTAAGGTATTAAGGCTATAATTGAGCCACCATAACAGGCCTAAGCTACCAATTAATGCGACTGGAATGGTAACAATTGGAATTAAGGCAGCGCGTAGCGATTTTAAAAATAAGCACATCACTAAAGCCACTAATAAGATGGCCTCAATTAAGGTTTGGTAAACTGCATGAATGGAATGCTCAATGATTTTAGTGGCATCATAGGCAACTTCTAGCTCAATTTCAGGGGGTAAATTGGCTTTTAACTTGGGGATAAGGGCTTTGATATGCTTGGCCACAGTTAATGGATTGGCCGTGGATTGCTTAATGATCCCTAAGCCAATGGCCGTTTGTTGGGTATAGCGAGCTAAAAACTGAGTCGATTCTGGGGCAATAGTTACCTTGGCAATATCTTGGAGTTTTAATAAAAATCCTTCCTGTTGTTTTAAAATAATTTGGTTAAAATCATTGACGGTATTTAAATGACTGCGGGTATGGATCAGCCACTGCTTATGTGAACTTTGAATACTGCCACTTGGAATTTCTAAGTTTTGTTCTTTTAAAGCTTGAATAATTTGTTGCGGCGTTAGGGCATAGGCCGCTAATTTATCATTATCTAGTTCAATATGCATCGCTGGAGTGCGTTGTCCCAGCATTGCCACGCGGCCCACACCAGGCACCATATCTAATTGATCTTTAAGCTGTGCATGAATCAAGCGACTCATTTCCATTAATGAATACTGCGAACTGGTTAAGGCCAACCATAAAATGGGGTGCGAATCCGCATCTTCTTTATGGATCTGCGGTGAGGTACTTTCCTCGGGTAAATGACTTTGCACGGTAGAAATTTTATCGCGCACCGTATTGAGCGCTGCTTCAATATTATAGTTGGGCAAATAATATAAATTGATATAACTTTGTGCGGCACGAGTGGAGGAGGTTAAATAATCAATACCCTCTAAGCCAGCTAACGCCTCTTCTAAGATTTGTGTGACTTGATGTTCCACGACCTCCATACTAGCGCCGGGTAAGTGGGTACTAATACTGATTACTGGCGTATCGATTTTGGGATATTCGCGAATGGGCAAATGAAAAAAGGCAGTGATTCCAATTAATATAATTAATAGGTTAAGTACCAGTGCCAAAACTGGACGTTGAATACAAATGGTGGATAACTGCATGATTTAATCTGCTATGATTTGAACTAAAGCTTGAGGATAAAGGCGCATTTGCCCTCGGTTTACAATAATATCCTCGGGCTGCACTCCCTCAAGAATTTCTATCATCCCTTGTTGCGTGTTCCCAATTTTAACTGGAATTTTTTGCGCCTTATCTGCGTCGATCCGATAGACATAATAACTGGCTTGTTCTACTATTAATGCCGTTTCTGGGAGCACTAATGCGTGTTCGTTGACGCCAAGGATAAGTTCAACTCGGGCATAGAGTCCTGGGCGCAATAGATCGGTATTATCTAATACGGCTCTTACGGTAAGATGATGGGTGATAGGATCGGATTGGCCATCTATGGCGCTGAGGTTGCCGTGAAAAGATTGCCCTGGATAGGCCGCGATATGGGCAATAATTGGTTGTCCCAGTTTTAATTTAGGCAGAAAACTTTCAGGCAGCTTAAGATCGATTTTTAGCGGCTCAAAGTCAATTAATTCCACCAGTGGTTGCCCAGGGGTAATATATTCTCCTACCGTTACTTTGCTTAACCCTAATTGACCACTAAAAGGGGCTTTAAGTATCAGTTGAGCAAGTTGGCTTTCAATTAAAGTTTGCTCGGCTTGAGCCAGTTGGCGTTGAGTTTCAGCTTTTTCTTGTTCATAGGCAATACCGCTGCCTTGTTTCACTAATTTTTGAGCGCGTTGATAATCTAAAGTGGCTTGTTGATAATGAAGCATTGCTTGCTGCCATTGTGCTTTTAATATCGTATCTTCTAGCTCAATTAACACTGTGCCCAAGGTAACCCGATCATTGTCTTGAAAATGTAGCGCTTTGATTCGACCACTGGTTTGCGCACTAATTTGAATGGCCTGGTTGGCTTTTAAGGGGCCGCTTGCATTTACACTATGTTGCAAACGCATAGTCTGGGGGGAGGTAACACTCACCGGCACGGCTTGAGTTGTGGGTTGGGCAAATGCCATAGCACTACCCAGCAAAAAAAATAGCCCTAAACTACGTATTATGCTATGACCTATCCAGTGCCAACGTTGAACTTGCATTAAACCCCACTTTAGGCAAAAGATTACCATAGCATAAAGTCAATGAGATGTGGCAGAGAAAGCCAGTCAATTTTTTTAGATCTAATAATTATTTTAAGGAACATAGGGATATGCTTTATACTTAAGGCAAATTACCCAACACATCAGCATAAAACAGGGAGTAAAAAGATGGGATGGTTAAAAAAATTAGGAATACTCTATGGAGTATTTCTGGGGTTAATTATCCTCTTGGTGCTAGGGGCGCGAATAATGTTACCAATATACCCCACTTTGAGCGATGGCTTATTTAATGCACTTGCCAATGAGGACTATCCTGAAGCTTACCAGATGTTGTCCACAAAATTTCAATCTCAGTTTACCTTAGCGCAGTTTCAACACTTGGTGCATTTACGGGGCTATGATGAGTTTCATAAAGGACAATGGGAGCCACCTATGGTTGAACCAGAAAAGGCAAAAATGCGTGGCGCATTGCTGCTTAAATCAGGACAAAGAGTGCCCATAGAACTCTATTTTGTTTATGAGCCAGACAATAAAAGTATTCATGATCCAAATCTATGGAAAAAAAAACTAACTGATTGGAACATTTATCGTTTGGCGTCTCCCTGGAAAATTCATGCCATTCGTGAGCTTTAACGTTGACTTGGTTTACGCCTTGCACGGGCTAAGGTTGGCTTGGGGTTACTTGAAGTAGATTGTAAAGTGACTTCACTAAACGTATGGGTTGAATGCGGTGTCGCTTTATCAGAACGAAGCTTGCGTTTAGCCTGATGATATTGATGATTAAACCAATGCAGATATTCAGTCGGGGTTAGCTTGCCCAGAAACTGAATAAGCTGCATAGCTTGATATTGCAGTACTTGTAACTGCGCAATTCGGCGCTCGCATTGCATAACCGTCATTGCTGGGCTTTGATGACTGGTGGCTAAATCGGTGAGTGAATCTTTAGCTTGCGCCTTTAGTTCAAGTGCTAGCTCAGGATTTAAACTTTTTTCAAACGCTTGTAGCTCCCCTTCATTAATAAAAAGAGGACCCATGGGATCACTTAAAACCTGCGAGACACTCATATTAAGACCTATTAAGACAGTTAAATTTAAAAAACCTAGCATAACAAATTTATCGATATTTAGCTTAAAAACTCGACCATTGCCGTGATGGCTTGACTGAACAGTTAAAACGAAAGGCATGACAATGGCTTAGGAAAAGGGTAGAGTAGTTGCATTTTAGCCAGCGCATTGGTGAATAAGTCTAATGGAAACTCTATACGCTCAACTTCAAAGGGTATTTAATCAAGCGTTTCAAACCCTGTACCCAGATTTGTCGGTACAAACAGCCTTGTCGCAAGCAAGCGCCCCGCAATTTGGGCATTATCAATGTAATAATGCCATGCGCTTAGCTAAACCACTGAAATTACCGCCCCAACAAATCGCACAACAAGTATGTGCTGCGGTAAATGCACAACTTAATTTTGAGCAACCTAATTTAATTCAAAAAATGGAAGTAGCGGGCCCTGGCTTTATTAATATCTGGTTAAGTCCGTTGCTGATTGGGCAACAATTAGATGAACTCTTTAGTACAGCAAGTTTGGGCATCGCCCCGGTTCGGCCACGCCAAAAAATCGTAATTGATTTTTCTTCCCCCAATACCGCCAAAGAAATGCATGTCGGCCATTTGCGTTCCACGATTATTGGGGATTGCTTAGCTCGGATTTTTGAATTGCTGGATTATGAAGTGCTGCGCTTAAATCATATTGGGGATTGGGGAACGGCCTTTGGTATGTTAATTGCCTACCTTAAACAATATGTAAAGCCAGCAGTCGCGGATTTTGAGCAAATTCAATTGGCCGATTTGGTGATGTGGTATAAAGCGGCCAAACATAGGTTTGACTGCGATGCAACCTTTAAAAAACAAGCGCAATTAGAAGTTGTGGCGCTGCAAGGGGGCGATCCTTTGGCTCTGCAATATTGGCAACTCATTTGTAAGATTTCTGCTCGCGCCTATCAACAGATTTATACCACTTTAGATATTAAAATCACCAATCGTGGGGAGTCTTTTTATCAGCCCATGCTGGCCGAATTGGTAGCAGATTTACAACAACAAGGGTTAATCGAGTTATCCGACGGTGCAAAATGCCTTTATCTTAAAGGCTTTAACAACCGTGAAGGGGCACCTTTGCCCTTTATGGTTCAAAAATCTGATGGTGGGTACAATTATGCCACCACCGATTTGGCCGCGCTACGTCATCGCATCGATGTGGAACACGCCTCAAGATTGATTTATGTAACCGATGCGGGGCAAACCACCCATTTTCAAATGTTATTTGCTGCAGCTGAACAAGCAGGATATTTAGACCGTCGCCAAGTCCGCTGCGACCATGTGGCCTTTGGCTTAGTGCTGCGCCCAGATGGCAAAAAATTTAAGACCCGCTCTGGGGACACTGAGCGTTTAAGTGATTTACTAACGCAAGCCATTACCCAAGCAGAAAAAATTTTAGAGACTCGAGCCTCTCCTGCATTATCAGGCCCTGATAAAGCGAAAATTGCCCAAGCTCTAGGGCTGGGGGCGGTGAAATACGCCGATTTGTCGTGTCATCGAGTCAATGATTATGTCTTTAGTTATGAGCGAATGTTGAAATTTGAAGGCAATACCGCAGCTTTTTTAATGTATGCCTATGTTAGAATTTGTAGTATTAAACGTAAAATTAACCATAAACCAGATGATTTATCTGTAGTCCCTTTAGTATTGACACATCCTGGTGAAATTGAATTAGCCATTCAATTGCGCCAATTTACAGAAGTGCTCTATGCCATCACCGAAGACTTAAACCCACATCGATTGTGCGATTATTTATATCAATTGGCTGAAAAATTTAACGCTTTTTTTAGAGATTGTCGGGTTGCTGGTGTCCCCGAACAAAACCCAAGATTAAAATTATGCGAGTTAACCGCACAAGTACTAAAAACCGGGTTCTCTACATTAGGCATACCAGTGATTGAACATATGTAGCGCCATATCTAAAGACTTGCTAAGGCGCCGGAGAGTAAGTACGTAACTCCGGACTGGAACGCAAGGCCTCATCCAATGATGGTGGAGCTCCCAATGAGAACTCAGCGCTATGCTGATTTTGCCAGGCATAAAGTATGCCCACAGTAGGGGGAAGCGAACTAGAGACTGGAGGTGCCGAGCTTATCTCTATGCTGGGTTCAGATTGGCGTTGCCACCAGCAGTTTAAAGTTTGCCATGGATGGCGCAAGCCTTGCCAGAGGCTAAGTGTCGGTTCGCGAATATAATCTTGCACAAAGGTATGGCAACGGTAGATGGCATTTTCTAGCCATTCGCCGCTGGTACGCAATAAGGGATGAACTATCCAACAACCAATAATTGCCGTGAAAAAACTAAGTGGTAACCCTAAGCTTGGTCTTAAGTTAGAGGTTAGCAATATGGTGCTAGCTAAAGTGTATTTAAAAGGTGCAATAAATTCCCAAAAGGTGGCACTCAATGCGCGCAATATAAAAAAAGCCATCCTTGAAAATTGGGCAGGGAAAAGGTTTAAAGACAATAGTGAGATTATAAGTATTGAAGAAAAAGAAATACTTGAAAATAAAATTACCCCTAAACTGGCTAAGGTAATCAGTTTATTTTCCAGGCGTTGGACATCACGCAAAGTCAAAGGAGTAATGCCAGTGACACCTTGCGGCATTGGGCCTTGCAAATGAATTGATTCAGGCATATTCCTGCTGCTCCATTGACTTAAATAATAGTGCTAAACAAAGTCTTTAACCTAATATTATTAATGACATTATGTTGCTATATAACATAATGAAAAAAATTATGGAATAGTTATAACTTAAATGGCAGTGGCTCAGTGGGATTGGTTTTCATCTTGAGGTAAAACATGTACTGATTCACTCCGTTCTGGGAGCAGCAAGGGGCTTAAAAATTGTTCCAAGCGTTGCCAATACCTCGGGCCTTCTAAATAAATAATATCATTATGGCCCGCTTGCGTTATCCAATAGGATTGCTTAGAACTTTTTAGGCTCTGGTAAATTTGTAAGCCATGTGAAAAGCTAACCACTTGGTCTTGTTTGCCATGGATCACTAAGGTCGGCACGGTGATCAAGGGGGCTTTGGCTAAATTATTAAATTTATCCCCAAATAAAATCGGCCAGTGCGTAATGACTCGATAAATTGAAGTAAAGGGAGCCTCTAAAATTAATCCAGCAACGGGTTGTCGCAATGCTAACTCCATGCTTGGGCCAGTTCCTAAGGAACGACCATAGATCACAATTTGTTGCGGAGAAAGCTGTTGCTCTTTTCGAAGATATTGATAGATGGCTTCAATATTACGGTATATATTGGTTTCGATAGATTGCCCTGAACTTTTTCCATAGCCCTCATAATCATAACTGATAACTGCATAACCCATTTGATGATAATGATGTAATAAAGGCAAGATGCTTGCTAAGTTTTCAGCATTGCCATGGCTATAAAGTAAAGTAAAGTGCGCTTGCGGATTAGGTAGATAAACAGCATGGATATTAATCTCAGAAGTAATTTTTAGATAAAACCCCAAAGAGGCAGGCAATTCGGGATCTAAGCCTGGTGGCTGATAAATTAAGTTATCGGAAAACCAATGCGCCATGAGATTTAGCAGCGCCCATAGTACGGCAATGATCCCTAAAGCATAATACAGCATGGTTAGTTTAAGCCTTGGCATCGGTTAATTTCTCTATGAGTCATCATCACGCTTATTTTCTTTTGCATCGAGCTTTACCTGTTTACTGATAGGCGCTAAATCCAATCTGGCCTGATTGGGCTTGTCTTTATTGGGTAATTGGCCATCTACAGTGTCTAAAGGCGCCTGGGGAGTTAAGGAGCTGCGCTCATCCCAAGGTAAATCTCTATACAAACCATAATCATTAAAAGTAATAAAAGGATATTTGATGATTTCAAAATAAGGCGAATAATCAAAATCACTGGGAGTATATAAGCGTGGATTACGCTTGGTCAATGCAATCCCAGTTTCTTCATGACGTTTAATGATCGGTAAAATAGGGAAATTTACCCCATGAAATGCCTCAGCAATCATGGTGGAACATACCGTGCGTGCAGAACTACTGTGGGTTGAAGTAAATAATGAGGAACGCCAACGACGAGGTAAAATGGTTAATGGAAGCATAAAACGCCATAAATCCAATATCTGGCGAACGTCGTAATCCGACCCTAGCCGACTTAAGGCATAACCAATAATGGCTTGTGCATCTGGTCGGGATAACCCCCGGGGGCGACAGATCCGAATATGCGCATTTCGATAATGCTCTAAATTGACCGCAATAGTACCTTTGCCTAAATAACTTTCAATAATCAATTGTTCATTAGGCTCACCCTTGAAATATTCCTTTAACAAAGTTTGTTGTTCAGATGAATCAATATCATGTAACCGTCCCAAATATAAGCAAGCATGTGACCAGGGACTTTGAGTGATCTGTTTAATCACCTCACTAACGCGACCATGCCCTTCAATCAGTAATACATCACAAGGTCGAACTTCATAACGGATCCGCTCAAAGTCAGACAGAGGAAACTCTTGACTATGATTTTCTTGAAGTAACCAATGAATAAGCCATTCTTTAAATTTAGTTAGCATGCTAATATTTTTTATGAATCATAATTTAACCCCTCTCACTATAGTTTAGAACAGCTTTTGCACCTTGCAGGGTTTTGGGTTTCTTAGAGAAAAAACTGATTCAAAAATTACTTTAAACAGATAACTTAAATAAAGATTCTGACCAGCTGTTGAAAATCACTTTGCATCATTGATATGAGTTCGTATAATAAGCTAAGTAAGTCATTAGAAGCGGGCAAGTCGTGACACGCGATAATAATAATAGACTCAGTTACAATGCCATGTCTCAATCTGCCAAACCCAAGCCGGCTTACCAAAGCCCCATTATTGCACAGCAATGGCGAGGCGCCGCGTGGAAACTATTTGCTTTTGCTTGTTATGCGGGACTCAATACCTTGGCACGTTACTTGTCGGGTGGGGTAGGTGTAGCAAGTCAACTCTCGCCTTTACCAGTCAATGTTATCGTTTTTTTTCAAGATTTACTGGCGTTAGTGATGTTGTTGCCTTGGGTGATAAAGCGTTGGGACAGCTTATTTCCCCCCAGATACCTTAAATTACAATTATTTAGAACACTTTGTTCCGCATTAGCCATTATTAGCTGGTATTTTGCACTGTTTTATATGCCCCAAGCAGAAGCCGTGGCATTAAGTGTATTTAGCCCTATTTTGGGGGTTTTGGCAGCACGTTGGTATTTAAAGGAAACCATCAATGGCCCTCGATTACTGGCTTTGGTATTAACCTTTGTCATTGGTTGTATTGTGGTGCATCCCGGTGCTGCCCTAACCACCAATAGCCATAATTTAATGGGCATTTTGTGTGTGGCCAGCTCAGCAGTGCTTTTTGTCTTGGCTAAAATTTCAACTCGGCGTTTGGCCTCGTTAGGTGAATCCCCTACGAACTTAACCCTTTATTTGCTATGCTTGATGGTTCCGGTGTCGTTGGTTCCTGCACTGTTGGTTTGGATCACTCCAAGTTGGCAACATCTGCCTTGGCTTTGTTTGGCTGGATTACTCACCGCTACGGCCATTTATGCGGTGAGCTCCGCCTTAGCCTATGCAGAAGTCACTTTTCTTGCGCCGTTTGATATCATTCAATTTATTTTTAATGCGCTGATTGGTTATTGGGTATTTATTGAATTGCCATCTTCTTGGGCCATTTGGCTGGTATTGGCTGGGATCTTGTTTAGCTTTAGTGCCGCCCAACGTCAGTATCGCTAATTTAATCGTGCACCTCAGAATCAGGTTTGGATAATGTATGGTTAAGGTTAGCCTCAGTTAAATCCACTTGCTCGATTTTATGAAATTTGTCAGTGATTTTACGTGCTGAAATATGAACATCTTCAACATCTTGATTGGCTTGTTTTAAATGTTTCGCTAAATTGTCCATTCGCTTTTCAAAACGATGGAAATCTTGTGCTAAATGACCAAGGTGCTTTTGAATAATATGGACTTGTTGTCGGGTTGCCGTATCTTTTAATACCGCTCGAGCCGTGGTTAAAATAGCCATCATAGTGGTTGGAGAAGCCATCCACACCCTAAGTTTAAACGCTAACTCAACTAGTTCAGGGAAATGTGCGTGAATTTCAGCAAAAACTGCCTCCGCTGGAATAAACATCATTGCGCCATCTGCCGTCTCTCCCGCTATAATATATTTTTGGGCAATATCATTAATATGCTTACGAATATCTTGGGTAAACGCTTGTTTGGCCTTGATGCGTTCGGCATCACTTTGGTTAAAATCCGTAAAGCGCCGATAATTTTCTAAAGGAAATTTGGCATCAACCGCTAAATGACCCGTGGGATCTGGTAAAAATAACATACAGTCAACCCGGTGAGAATTGCTTAAAGTAAATTGAATTTGATAAGCCTCAGTAGGTAATGCATTTTGTACTAACGCATTTAATTGAATTTCACCAAATAATCCCCTAGAACGCTTATCTGCCAAAATTTCTTGTAAACTCACCACATTGTTAGATAAATCAGTGATTTTTTTTTGGGCATCATCAATAATCGCTAGGCGCTGAATAATACGGCTAAAGGTTTCACTGGTTTTGTTAAAACCTTCTGCCAATTTTTGCTCCACAGATTGGGTAATTTGAGTTAATTTTTGCTCAGTGGTTATATTGAGCTTTTCAAATTGATTAGATAAGTCAGTTTGGGTCCGTACTAATGAATCTTTAAGTTGAGAATCTAAATGTAAAATTTGTTCGCGCAAATTACTTTGTAATCGATGAAATTCGGTTTGAAATTGGGATTGCTGACTTTGAGTTATTTTTTGGGTATGTTCTGCATAAGTTTGCTGACTTTTAATTAGGTTTTGGAAAAGTTGTTCACGTAAAACATGATGTTCACTGCGGATATCTTGCATTAAACGATCGAAGCGATTGGCTAACTCCGCTTGACTTTGCTGTTGCCAAGTTTGAAAAGCTGGGCTATCAAGCAGTGATGCTAATTGCTGGGTTAATTGTTGAAATCGTGCGTAGATTAGTTTTAGTGCGTAACTGCCACCAATGATCAGTACTCCACTAAGCAACAGCGTTATCCAATTTATTGTATGATGTATCATTTATTGCCCCCAAGCCATGCATCAAGCCATTATGGTGAGCAAAGCGTCAAGTTGCAAATACCTATAGGGGCAAAGAACCATTAATTAAGCAAAGTTTCATTATCTTCGCCATCTTGTTCAATCACACGGCGCAATTGTTTTAATGCATCTGCTTGGAGTTGTCGAACTCGTTCTCGGGTAATGCCAATATCTTGGCCAGTTTGATCTAAGGTTGAGGCATGATGTCCTTGTAAGCCATAGCGGCGTAATACTACCTCGCGATGTTTAGGAGTTAAGTAAGAGAGCCAGGTTTGAATTTTGTTTTTTATATTTAATTCAGAATATTGACCATAGGGATCATTTTGTTGCATATGAATTAAATCGAGTAGTGGACGTTCCGTTTCTGGATTAATTGGTCGGTCTAAAGAAAAAGTATTATCTTGTAAACATAACAAAGAGGCCACTTCTTTACCAGTTTTATTTAATGCTTGTGCAATATCATGCGCTTTGGGTTCATAATCTAATTGTTGAGATAAATCTTTAGTAACTTTAATAAATTGATTTAACTTTTTAGCAATATGTACCGGTAACCGAACAGTGCGTGATTGATTCATAATGGCTCGCTCAATATTTTGTTGGATCCACCATGCAGCATAAGTAGAAAAACGAAACCCCTTATTTGGATCAAATTTTTCTAAGGCATGGATTAATCCTAAATTACCTTCTTCGATCAAATCTAACAGCGGGACATTACTTTTTATATAACGACGAGAAATTTTTACTACTAGGCGCAAATTTGAAACCACCATAGTATTACGTGCAGCATAGTTGCCATTTTGCGCAAGTTTGGCATAATAAAATTCTTGATCTTTAGTTAGCAATGGTGCGGCGCGAATTTCCTTTAAATATTGTTGTATAATATTGGTATAGTCTGTGTAATAAGAAGAAGCGGGGGGAGCAATTACCGGTTCGGTACTCTCATTTTTCTCCTTGGGTAAGTTATCCGTTGATTCTATAAAGTAATTTTGAGTAATTTTCCAATCATTTTCCATAAATTAAACAATCAATTTGACCATACTTAACTACTAATTCGGTGGTACAGCTAAAAACTTTAATTTTGTAATATTGATATCACTTAAATAACTCATAACCCATCAATTAAGTGGGGGGGTAATACCAGCCCCGGTTTTTAGATCCCAAATGCCTAGCAATTTATGCGTTGCATCCGTAATATAAATTTGGTCTTGAATACGGTGATAAAATAAACAGCCTTTGACATCAATTTCTAAAGATTGAATATATTCATTGTAGCCTTGTAGGTTACGCATATTTACCTTAAGTTTAATTAGCTTTAATTATAAGTTAGTTGATAAAGTAATTTTTCTCAATACTTTTTAGCGGAATATCAGCTATTTTAAATAGCACTGATTAATTTTATCCCTTGTACCATAAGACACTGTCATTGATGGCGGTAATATAAGGCACTCATCTAATAATATCTATTATTGGGCGGGGGGGGGGCTTTTAAATATAATCATGCATGTATTGGGGCCTTTTCGCAGCTACCCACAAAGTAGCTAGGTGACCAAAATACGCCAACCGCAAAATAAAAGTATCACTTGTTGGGGTGCGCATAAAGATCAGTTTAAACCCTCAAATAGAGAGGTTTCACGGTATTGCTTGTGGTCATAGTGAGAACGCCGATATCAATGCAGCAAAAAATATATTAACCAGGGCATGCCGTATTAGCCTGTAAAGAAGAGGCATTAACAACTTCTAAGAAGCAAAACCGCCACTAAATCGTGAGAGATTAGTGGCCTAGCAATAGGATTGCCCTCGTTGAGGTGGGTGAGGATGTCAAGCGACTGTGTTAATGATTTCAGTATTTAGCTTAATCAGTAGCTTTAAGTTCACTATAGGTTTTAACGCTATTTTATACCATTATCAAATAAAACATAATACTGTCTAAAATTACCCCTGATTTAAAAAAGCATGGCAAGATAAATTTAAAGGAATTTTTATTAATGGTTTTTTTCTGCAAAAAAGATCTCAAAAATCAGTAAAACTAACAAAGGAAAGGTTCTAAAATCATAGCAATTGTAGAGGCTTATGGTTTGCTTATCGCCTTATGCACAAGAGTGCTCAACCCTATGAAATTAGGCTTGTAGCGCCAACAGTTAAATCAAATTTTGTTGCTGGATCTAAAAATTAGCGATGGTGCCTAAGATAGCGATAAACTTAAATTTTTTATTTGAAAAATACGGTCTCTCTATGTTTGCGCCATATAAAAAAATCGTATTATACCTAAAACACAAGATGGTCGAACTTGCAGATGATAAAAGATCGAAAGATCCTTTGCATGGTTCTAGAACTTTCGATTAACCGTAGTTAGATATGAAAGACATATTCAAAATTTTAAGGGCTTTGTTTAGCTTGCATACATTAAAATCTTATTAAGACGTTTTGAGATGGGTTCTAATTAATTTGCCTAAAATTTAATGTTTTCAAGTAGCTGAAGTAATCTTAACTAGGAAATAATGCAATACGCATTTGGGAATAATTTAACCAATATTAAGTACTAATATTATAAAGTATTTTTTAAAAAAATTTCGCTAGCGCTACAATGGAAAAAAAGTGTTTAATAGTTAACTTATTATGCCGTATTTCATCCGTGCCTTTTAAATACAAAAAGTTTATAGATAAAATTAACAATTCTTTATTGCACTATGTAAAATTAAAATTATTGCGGTAATAACTACATGTTGTATTAACTTTTTTTATACCATTATCATAATAAACAAATATAATACTATATTAATTTAAAATATTGTAGCGTATCATTTTTAGGTGAGTTAACTTTATTTTTATTAAGTTATCATTTAAAATTTTATTTACCAAAATATTTAGCTATTGCCAAAAAAAATTTAAAACCGTATCCTTTAGCAAAAAAATTGAACATATTAAATTAAAATAAAAATTTTTTAGCAGATCAACTGGTTTTTTATTGTAATATACTAGAGCATTTAAGGTGAGTGCTTATGGTAAAATCACCAAGTTTAAAGTCTACAAAATATGGTTAAATTTCCCCAAAAATATTTATATATGTAATGAAAAATAAGATCATTATATAAAATTACTAATGCACTAGATTGAAAAACGGTTCAAATAGTATACAAAGTGATGGTTAGATTAAGTAGATTAAGTAAATTACAGTAATTATTTAAAGTTACTTAAACGATGAGTTTTACTAAAGAAAATACAAAGTTAACTTAAACTACTGTAAATTGATGGTATAACATAAAAATAGTTGATTAAATAGGAAATAACTTTATGCGTTATGTTGATGAGTACCCACTTTGGTATGGTTTTTTTAAGTGGGTATTGCCACTTACTATGGCAAGTGCTTCAGGGTTATGGGTATTTTTAACCCTCACTGGAGCTATTCCAGTTCCTGCTGTATTAAGTGCTTTACAATGGGCTCCTACCTTTTACCAATCTTTACATGGGCTAAGTGCTTTTTCTTTAGTTTCATTAGCTATGCTTAAAGTGAGTGCCTCAATTGGTTTACTAGTAAGTGGATTGGCTCGAGCTACCATTTTATTTAATATAAATGAAACTAAAGCCGCTCAAGGCTTAAAGGCCCAAGAAGTGATTGATGAATTTTCTGATAAAATCACTGATCAAACTCAACAACTTAATGAATTATACAGCAAAAATATTGCGCGCGAAGAAGAAAATCGTGATCTCAAAGAAGAAGTGTTATTTCTACAAAAAAAATTAGATAAACATAAACAAAAAAATGATAAGCCAACCACTTATCTACCAGATAATCTACGTCATCGTGAACCTCATCATCTTTATGTCCCACCTTACCTACATTCGTTTCATCATCCTTATTGGGAGCATGCGCATGCGCATTCGCACTACCCACATCCCCAACACTTTACCGAACACCCTGAATATAAGCCAGTAAATTATCCAAGATAGTGTTGCAAAATTAAACCTGTTAATATAAAGCCTTAATGTTTAATTTCACTTCACAATAAGTTAATCCATGTTATTTGTTTAACTATCAAAAAAAGGGTGCATTCATGATATCTCAACGGGAAGGGGAGGCTAGTCATTTCTACCTAAGTCAGACTTTACCCCGACACCAAACGGTCCCGGTACAAGTTGGTACACTTAGCATTGGTGGCCATTCACCCATTGTAGTGCAGTCTATGACTAATACCGATACCAGTGATCAAGAGGCTACGGCGCAACAATGTTTTGCATTATGGCAAGCTGGTTCACAATTGGTGCGTATTACAGTAAATAATGCAGCATCAGCGGCGGCAGTGCCTTATATTTATGAGCGCTTACAGCAATTAGGTTGGGATAAGCCCATTTTAGTAGGAGATTTTCATTATATTGGGCATAAACTTCTAGTCCAATATCCTGCTTGTGCTCAAGCTTTAGCTAAATATCGGATCAATCCAGGAAATGTGGGTTTTGGTGACAAACACGATCCCAATTATGCTCAAATGATTGAGGTTGCACTAAAATATAATAAACCAATTCGAATTGGGGTTAATTGGGGCAGTTTAGATCAAGCGTTGTTAGCTGAAATGATGGACCAAAACCGTCAATTATCTCAACCCAAAACAGCAAAGTTGGTGTTACGTGAGGCCTTGATCCATTCTGCACTGGGCTCTGCTAAACAAGCCCAACAAATGGGCATGCCCGCCAATAAAATTATTCTTAGCGTTAAAGTCAGTCAAGTTCAAGAATTAGTGGCTATTTATACTGAATTGGCTAATCGATGTCATTATGCCTTGCATTTAGGGTTAACTGAAGCTGGATTAAGCGCAAAAGGAATGGTCTCTACTGCTGCAGCATTTAGTTTATTATTGCAACAAGGTATTGGAGATACTATCCGTGCCTCATTAACCCCAGAGCCAGGTGGCGATCGTACGCAAGAGGTAAGAGTTTGCCAAGAAATTCTACAAGCATTGGAATTAAGTGCTTTTACCCCATCGGTGACGGCGTGTCCCGGTTGTGGTCGAACCACCAGTACCGTCTTTCAAGCCCTAGCACAACAAATAGAAAGCCATATTAAGGTTCAAATGCCCAGTTGGCGTCAAAAATTTCCAGGAATTGAGCATTTAAAAGTGGCAGTAATGGGCTGTGTAGTTAATGGTCCAGGTGAAAGTAAGCATGCTGATATAGGGATCAGTTTACCTGGAACTGGAGAAACGCCCGCAGCGCCAGTATTTATAGACGGTAAAAAATCAACAGTATTGCGCGGCAACGATATTGGTCAGCAGTTTATTGAATTACTCAATCACTATATTCAACAACGATATACGACTACAGCATAAGTTTATTGACCCAGTAAAAACTCGTTTCTATTCTCAATACTTGTTGCTATCCTATAAAGGTAAGCATGGTTTGCTTTAAAATTATACCATTATAATATTGCCAAAACGAGGCTATAGATGTTTAAAAAGGATTTAACTTCACCATTAATTTTTAGTTTTTGCTTACTAAGCATACTATTTACCATCATCCCTAATGCGTATTGTCAAAATTTAGCTAATAATGCAAACTCTGAAATTCTTGATCAAGAAATTACGCCGGAAAAACTAGAAAAAATTAAAAATCAGGCCCAATCTGGAGAAGTAGAAGCTCAATATTTATTGGGCGTTTTGTATACTGAAGGTAGAGGCGTAGATAAAGATCCAAGGCTTGCAATTAGATGGTTTAGAAAGGCTGCATCTAATGACAACAGCAAAGCACAATATAACTTGGCTTTGGCTTATGCTCAAGGTTTAGGGGTTCCCACTTCTTATTCAAATGCCTATCGTTGGTTTAAATCGGCTGCTGAACAAGGGCATGTAGCCGCTATGTATAATTTAGGCTTGAATTATATGTATGGTGAAGGAACTCAGCAAGATTTTCGCAACGCTAGAAAATGGTTTGCAAAAGCAATTAACGCACAAGAATATGGACCTGCTAAATATGCCATGGGGATGATGTATCATCAAGGAATGGGGGTACCATTTGACCAAGCGCATGCCTTAAAATGGTTTAAAAAAGCGGCAGCTAAAGATTATGGTGCAGCCAATTATATGATCAGCCAATATTATAAACGCGGTATTGTATTGGAAAAAAATTCACAACAAGCTTTTGATTCGCTTAAATTAGCAGCAGAACAAGAACATCCACAAGCAATGATTGAATTGGCTTATGCTTATAAAAATGGGGAGTCAGTGAAAAAAGATGAGCAACAATTCGGAGAATGGATAAAAAAAGCAGCGGATAAAAATGAATTGGAAGCCATTCATCAATTAGGCATTATTTACCGTGATGGCTTGGGCACTATTGATAAAGATGCTGAGCAATCTATAAAATTACTGCAAAAAGCTGCAAATGCAGGTTATGCTCCTGCTTATTATGATTTAGGTATTAATTATCGACAAGGGATTGGGGTTTTACCTGATAATTATCAAGCTTATGATTGGTATAAAAAAGCAGCAGAGCAAAATTACGGGCCAGCAGAGTATATGTTAGGTCAGCTTTATTTGGAAGGCGTGGGAGTTAATGTTGATCTTAAAAAAGCGCTAGAATGGTTTAAGTTAGCAGCAAAACATGGGTTTTTAGACGCCTATTATACTTTAGGTGAAGCTTATGACACTGGGAAATATGGATTGCGCCGCGATCCAAAAATGGCTTTTAATTGGTTTGAACAAGCACACCTTAAAGGACATTCACTTGCCACCTTTGAGATGGGAAAAAGATTACTTGATGGACGTGGCACCAATAAAGATATTAGCAAAGGAACTAAACTAATTAAGCAGGCAGCACTGGAAGATGTGCCCTCAGCTCAATTTGAATTAGGGGCTTTATATAGTGAAGGTATTGGGGTTGAGCGCGATATTAATGTATCTAATAAATGGTTCCTTAAAGCCGCTGAAGCCGGAGAGCCCCAAGCACAGTTTAATATTGGTTTACGTTATAGTGAAGGTCAAAGCTTTAAGCAAGATTTTAAGGAAGCCGCTAAATGGTTTGAATTAGCAGCAAAGCAAGGAAATGTTGCAGCTCAATATAATTTAGGGGTATTTTATAATCAAGGAAAAGGAGTTGAAAAAAATCCAACTGTAGCGTTTGAATGGTTTAAGCAAGCTGCCTATAATGGAGACCAAAATGCCCAAATGAATACGGCAATCGCCTATCTCAATGGAGATGGGGTTGAGCATAGCTTGGTGGATGCTTATGCTTGGCTAGTTATTGCGGCACAAGGCGGTGATATAAAAAGTCAAGCTAAACGCGATGAAGTACTACCAAACCTTTCACCAGAGCAACTATTAAAAGCCAATACATTATCTAGAACTATTCAGGATAAATTACTATTAAGTGAAGAGTAAACTAATGTGGGATAGATTAAAAAAATGAGTCCAATTTTAGTTATTTTAAATGCATTAGCCTTGGTCTTTGCAGTGCTACTTTGGTGCTCTATAGAAGTACGTTATCAGCGTTTATTTATTACTGCTGCAACTTTACCTATTATTATTTTTATTTTAATTATTATATTGTCTCCAAACCAATGGGATGCAATTACTATTTTTATGTTATTATTGCGCGGAGTTTTTGTATTTAGCATAATTTCTGGTAGTTTAACCTGTTATTTATTTACAAAAATCGATAAAAACAAATTAGAATAAAGGAAATTATAGTGGCAGAAACTATTGATGAGCTGACAATTGATTATCATGAAGGAGATACGTTAACTGTAAAACAGTTAGCCAAGGAAGTATTAACTAAAGGTGCTTGGACTACCATCTTATTTAAATACCAAGATTGGGATAACAAACTTCAACAATATGGCCCAATAAAGTACACCATTCGACGTTATCAAAAACGTAATAATGAATATAAAGCCAAATCAAAATTTAATATTTCTAGTATCGATCAGGCTAAAAAAATTATCACTATATTACAAACCTGGATTAAAGATGATAGCGAAAAAATTTAACTAATTTTTATATTATGGTTGAATTGTTTAGGGAGAAACATTCCATTGATTAATATCTATATTATATTGAGTTATGTTTAATTCACAAAAAGCTCCAGTTTTGACTTTAAACTGCTGAAAATTTTGCGCAACTTGGATCTGTGGCCATAATTGATGAGTTAAGGCTAAACAACTACGAATAATGCCATTGCTAGAAACCGCAAATACGGTTTCTTTAGGCTGATGGCATTGAATTAATTTTTCAATCCAACACTTTAATAATTGGTAATGCGCGTCCCAGCTTTTTTGAAAAATTTTAGTCGGCCAAATCGCCGCATGATTCCATTGTTCAAACTCATTAGGCCATTTTGTTTTTATTTCAGTTTCAGTTAGGCCTTCCCATGGGCCATAATCAATTTCTTCTAACGGCAATTGATTCGCTTGAATTGGCACTTGGCCTAAATATTTTGCTAAGATTTCAGCAGTAAGACTCTGACGTTGCAAAGTTCCACAATAAATTAATTTAGGTAAAATATGTTGTGCTTTAAAATACTTAGCTAAATTTAAAGCTTGCTCTTGTCCTTGTTGGGTTAAGGGTAAATCAGTCTTTTTTCCAATGTGTACCACCCGATCTCCTGGATTAAACGTATTTCCATGCCTAATCAAGATCAATTTAAACCCATTATCCCTCATTTTAGCTCTCCTTGTTGCTCGATAATGCGCTCGATAAGCAAAACGTCTTCAGGTCGGTCAATTGAGCCTAATGTTTGATCGGAAATTTTTACTGGTACAATTTTTATGGGAATATTATTTTCTAGAGCACGTAATTGTTCTAATTTTTCTACTTTTTCCAGTTGCCCTTCGCTTAATTGAGTAAGTTTTAATAAAATTTCTGGGCAATATGCATAAATACCAATATGTTTATAAATTTGTCTATCTATTGCTGGGATCCCATCTCGATAGAAGGGCAATAATGACTTTGAAAAATAAAGCGCATGCATACTTTGATCAAATACGACACAAGTACCGGTAGTGCTCCCTGCTTGCTTTTGTTGAACAAAATCGTGTAGTGCTTGGCCAGTTAATTTAATTGCTGGTGTGGCAATAGATAAGGTAGGCTGGGTAAGCATAATATCAATTAATTCATCTATGATATGTGCTGGAGTTAATACTGCATCACCTTGTAAATTAATAATGACTTGAAAAGTTTGTGCTTGTTGTTGATAAGCTTGAGCAACACGATCAGTGCCACTTTTGCAGTTAGGTGAAGTAATAATTGCTTGTGCCCCAAAACTTTCCACATAATTTTTTAAATTGGGATCTTCAGTCGCAATTACCACTGCACTAGCAAATTTACAGCGCTGTGCAATATTCCACACCCGCTCAATCATGGTGATCCCTTTCACTTTGGCCATAGGTTTGCCGGGATAGCGTGATGAGCCCATACGGGCTGGGATCACAATTAAAGCTTTATTGTCCATCAATTGCCTATTAACCATTAAAAATTTGCCCTAGCATTAAGTAGTGCGTTATTTTCCTTAATGCTGTAAACCTACGCTAGTTTAATCAAAACCCCAGCGTTAAGCAAAATTGCAGGGCATAACTTAGTGGTTATTGCAAAGTTAATCAATAAATTTTACTTAGTTACCTCAATTCTTGTGTCATGAAGTTTAACAAAATCTTGATTTAACCATTTTGCATCATCTAAAAAGACTCGTACACAGCCTTTACTGGCATGATAGCCTGGAACGACTTTAGAGCCATGTAATGCATAACCTTTATAAAAATGCATACAATAGGGCATAGGTGCGCCACCTGTGGGTAATGGGTATTTACCCGATACACAAGCTGCACCTTGGCGACGGTGAAATTTAAATTCCCCAGTTACCGTTCCACAGTGACGATTTTTATCTGAGCAATAATTTGCTCCGCCAGACATGGGTCCCCATTTTACTAATTCTCCTTTTTTATTATAAGCACCCCAAGCAAATTGACTTTGATTTACCTTAAGTTGCTTGTAATCTTGTGGGGCGATTTTTTGTGGAAAAGGACTAATATCCATTAAATTTAAGCGCGACAAGTGCTCAGGAACTGCAATAATATCTCCAGGTGAAAGTGCAGTATTATTTCTATTTAATCTTTTAACTAAATTTCTTTGTCCATCATTTTCAAAAAGACTCCCCCAACTTTGCCCTTGGGCAACGGTTAGACAAGAATACCCTGATTTTTTACAAATCTTTTCGGAAAAAGTCGCTTTAGCATAAGATTGGGTACTAAACAATAAAGTACCACAACAAAAAATGCTAATAAGATATTTATTCACCATTGCCTCCAATAATTTATCCCTGTAAATTAAAAATCGATATCACCATTAACTTGACTCAAATCAGTGGAATAAGTTCCATATTTATTGCATATAACGCAATGCAGGTTAAATATTCACAACCTTTAAGTTAAAGCATTTACTTTAAAATATATAGTAATTTAACTAAATATCAAGAGAAATTAAAGGGATCTTTGGTTTAATGCTTTTTTCTTTTAACTAAATTGCTAGAATACGGATAATTTTGAATAAGCAGGCTGCTTAAGCTGGGGTATATGATGCGCGATAAAACTAAGGCCAAGGCCAAAAAGGTATGGGTTGAAATAGAAGTCAACAAATTTAATGAAGGGCTGACGGTCTTTCGCGGGCAAATGCTGCGCAGTGAATTAGAAGGGTGGGCAACAGGTGAGTTGGTTGACTGCGCTATAAAGTTGGAAAATACCTACTGGTTTTTAAGGGACTCGATTTGCTTTTTGGGCAAAGAAAATACTAAAGCAAAATATTATACTGGGGAAATTTACATTCGCTACGATACTATTATGCTGATCTATTTACTAAAAGAAGACAGTTATCCTGGTGAAAAAACTATTTCAGAAGGTAAAATTTTTCCATTCCCTCAAAAAGAATAATTTACTATCTTTTATATACCTGTTTTTTTATAGGGGTTTTTGGATTAGGGGCATTATGTCCAATAAAATGAGTTTGAGTTATTTCGGTTAACGGCAAAAAAGCTTCAGATGTAACTACATTATTGCTTGGTGATGGGAGTGCGCAGTTCATAACCAAAGAGGTTATAGGTGATGAAGTATGCGTAAAATTAATCAATGTTATTTCTAGCAGTTTTGCTGCAACTATTTGCGTATAATCACCTGAAGGATTAATTGGATTTAATGATAATTTTTTATAAATTTTTTGTTTTTTTAAAAAAATTATAAATTTATCTAAAGTCTCAAGTAGTTCTTTTTCATTAGCACTAACATGATTAATATTAATTGTTACTAAGGTTTTATTTTCATTTAAAAGATTTAGTAATTGATCAAAGCATAAATTACTTAAAGATAGATCACCTAAAGTTAATTCTACTAGTTTTAAATTGGTTAAACTATTATATAATTTTCGCATATTGCTTTTGCATAGGTTACATCCAGAGAGATCAAGTAACTGTATCTCACGGTTACAAGTTAAAATAGCCGAAGTTATTTGATCAATATTTTGATTGGTAATAAGTGTCGTAGCATTTTCTTTATTTTGCTCGATTTCTAACTTTTTAACTGAGGTAGTACTAATGATATGTGCAATTGCCCCCCCTCCTTGCCAAGTTGCATGACAATTTGAAATGTTTAAATTTTTTATTTTGGTAAAATTAAGCCATTTGCTTAGATGGTTAATCCCTAAATGAGTAAATAAATTATTGCTTAAATTTAATGTCTCTAGTTCGTGTAGTTTCGAAGGATTAAATGTAAATAATGTATTGATATCTTTATCAGTTAAATTAATTCCATTTAATTCTAATTGAGTTAATGGGTAATTTATATCATTTAACACTAAATGAATACTTTGAATAAGGCTTTGCGGCAAATTACAATTATTGGCAGTAATAATAAATTTATTTATTTTAAAATAGGGTAATTTAGGTTGCGCAGCAAAAATACAAGCAAATTGAATAGCTAAATAAAAATCATGTAAGCTATTAAAATTATTTTGATTAATCACTAAATTTTTAGAGGTATTAAAGTAATTTAAAATCTCTATATGTCCAGTTTTTTCTAATAAAACTGTATATCCATATAATAATTTATTAAATAATATTTTATTTTTAGTGATTAAATTTATGTATAAAAATAAAGGTGATCTAAATGCTACATTTAGATCAATATTAAATTTTTCAGTTAAATACTTAGCAACCGATAAATCATTGCTTGCCAGAATTACCAGACATTGGAACAACCCAGAGTCAAATTCAGTAAAATTATGCAGATTAAGATTAAGATTAAATTCATGCTGAATTATTTCTTTAGATGGGTGCTGTTTATCTAGCCATAACCAGGTATAAAAAGCATACCATGTCGCTTCACTTAATTTTTGATTATAAATATAATTGATAAAAAAAATTTTATGCTGAAAATCACTATTTAATGCAATGTTTTGAGCCAATCTGATTAAAGCATGGTTATTAACCGTGTTTTTGCTAAATTCAACTGAAAACTGAGTTTTATAGTAATTTGGGATCTTTAAGAAATCTAGAATAATATTTTCACTGATTTTATTGCTACGTAAAGAAAATCTTGCTTGAGGAGCATGTGAGGTATTTGCAACTAAAGCTACCAAAATAATTAAAGCTTGTTCATCATTTAGATTAAAATTGTCTAATTCAATTTCTTGATAAGGTGGCAAATAGTCAATTTTTTTTGAAGATTGGGATAAATAGTTAACTAACTCTAAACGTATTGATGGGTATTTTAAACAGATTAAAATAATATTTTTAAGTAATGCTATTTTTTTTTGGCTAAGGCTTTGGGGCAAATGCTGAGAAATAATATTGTAACTATTAAGTGCCTCAATTAACCAAGGGATTGCTTGGCTTTTTTTTAAAAAAGTTAATATACGTTTCGCGAAAACATTAGCTGTATCTTCATTGTATAGTGAATCAATTGCCAATCTTTCTGTTGAGAAAAGTTTTATAAAGTAGCTTATTGCTTCATTGGCAACTACTTCTTGATAAATAAAATTGTTAGCTAATTTTTTAGTTAATAATTCTTGAATAAAAATTATTAACTCAGGTTTAGCTACTAGCAACATTATAATTTTACTAATATTGTTTTTATCTATATCTAAAAAATCAATTGATTGAGTTCCCAGGTAAGCAAAAGAATCGATTGTTGATGAAGTAGACAGTAATTTATAAAACCATACTTTACCATTTTCACTTAAATTTTCGATAGATTTAATTAAATAATTTTCAACTAATGTATTTAATTTATTAATACTTTGTGGAAAACAGTGAGCTAATTGCTGTTCAATTATTTTTGTTGCAAAATAGCGAAGGCTAGGTGTTGCTGAAAATTTTGATAGTAAATTATTAATATGCTGAGATGTTCTAATGTTAGGTTTAATAATATTTAATTCATTGTTTATTTTTAAATAATCTTTAATTCTATGATCAAATATTAAAGCAAAGTACAAGTAAAATTGAGCATTGCTGTCTAAACATTTTATTAATTTTTCTAAAGTATATTGAAGATACAAATCAAGTGAGGGAAAATCAGGTATCTTGTTTTCTACATAAAAATTTTTAAGTAATTGCATTATGTTGATTTTATTAGTAGGAGTTCTATAACTATAATAAATTAATTCTTGCATATTATTGCTTATAACCCTAGGCTTTTTTACTAAACTAATGTGATTTGATTGGCAATTAAAATCACTTGAAAAATCACCTAAAGCTAGCGACAGATAAAGCCAGGCAATGTCTTTAATTTCATATTCATTTAATACAACATCAATTATTTTTTTTAAAATTTCTTTTGTTTTTTTATTTAAAAATTGCAAGTGCGATGGATCTATATTATTAGTAAATGCTTTATTTATCATGTGAAAAAATATAGGGCTATTTCTACTGGCTTGCAGTATTTGTAATAGCTCAGGGTTTATGGGAAGAGTTTGTAATTTATCATGCGCTTGTTTAAAATTTAATGCGATATATATCCAATAAATTTCTTTAATTGGTGCATGAGCAATGATATGGTTATAATAATTAATTAATTGTAGTTCTGTTTGCGCACTTGATTTTAAATGACGCATGATAATAGGAATCACTTCATTTTTTTTATTTTCAGTGTCACAGATAGAATTTATTTGTTCAGTTAATTTGTTTAGATAAATTTGAGTTGATATCTCTAAATTACTATAATTATATTGTGCTTTACCGTTAGCTAAATAATATAGGTTAATGACTTCTTGCGAAAAATTACATAAAATTTGATTAATTGCTTCCGCATTTCCTGAAAGTGGTTGTTTAGCTGAAAATTTTAAGGAATCACTAATTTTACATAGTTGGTAATGTATAATGCTTTTTTTTTCGTAAGGTAAATTTTCATCTGGAAAAAATTTGTTAATATAAGGAGTAACAATAGTTAATTCCAAATCTGGATGATAAGCAATCACTTTTATTATATTTTTTAACTTATTTTGAACGATAATATCTATGGATAAAAGATTTGATTTAATACTTTTCACCATATAAGAAAAATTGTTTATTTTTTTATATTTAAAATAATTGGCTAGCCATTCATTAACCGGAGTTGGAATAGACTCCAGTAAAGTGGTTAAAAAATTTTTTGCAACTTGATGATTTATGGCGGCTAAGCGCATTATTGTCACTAAGCCAAATTGATCTAATAATATTTGGTTATTAGCTGAATCTGCGCGCCATAATTTTTTCCAAATATCAATATAACGGTTCAGTTCTTTTTCTTCAAAGCTACACATAATCAATTCACCCATATGGGCACGAAATTTTATCTGTAGTTGTTGTTGTTCATCAAAAGTTGCCGTTAGCCAAAGTTGTTCTATTTCTTTATCTGCTAATACTAGCTTAGAAAATTTTCCTGTTTCATCTAGTTCTAATGTTACAATTTTAAAAATAAAATCTTGCTCAAAATCATGGATAGAATAATTTAAAATTCCTTTGAATTTTGGCATAAGAGTTTTAGAAGTTTGCATTAAATTTACTCTATTTAGGTATTACTTTTTAAAGTAAGTTATTTTTATAAATAACTTTAAAGGTGAATTGAAAATTACTCAAAATAGCAAAGGCAAAAATAACTGTGCAATCCCTTTTTATTTTAGCTGTGCAATTTTAATATAAGTTAACTAAATTACTTTTTTAATTAATAGAGTATTTTTAAGAAATACTTGGCGTTACTGAGTGTGCGTGATATCTTTTCGCGCAATGGTTCAATTTATCGTTCGTATTGATTCACGAACCATAGTCGACCCCAATAACGTCTATTTATCTGTTAGCTTGATAAATAACAATTAAAAGGATACCTGCATGTCTAAGATAAAGGGTAAAAATAAGGAGATAGTTCTGTGACAAGGAACTGGCTTCAATATTTAAAACCAGCGCCTTATCTTGATCCTGTCGGTGATCCTAAAAAAATTGACCACGATTATCGTTATTGGCGGATCAGGATCTGTTATTCGTTATTTATTGGTTATGCACTCTTTTATTTTACGCGTAAAAGTTTTACTTTTGCAATGCCCTATATGTCTATTGAATTAGGCTACAGCAAAAGTGAATTAGGTATTTTGGCTTCTGTTTTATATTTATCTTATGGCATTAGTAAATTTGTTAGCGGGGTAATGTCAGACCGTTCAAATCCACGCTATTTTATGGCAACTGGCCTGATTATAACCGGCATTTTAAATATTTTATTTGGTTTATCCTCTTCATTATGGACGTTAGCGCTATTTTGGGGCTTAAATGGGTGGTTTCAAGCATGGGGTTGGCCCGCTTGTTGTAAATCATTGACTTATTGGTTTAAACAATCAGAACGAGGGCTTTGGTACAGTATTTGTAGTACTTCACATAATGTAGGGGGGGCACTCATCCCCTTAATTTGTGTATTTTGTGCAATGCATTATGGTTGGCGTTGGGCGATGTTTGTCCCTGCAACACTAAGTATTAGTATGGGATTTTTTTTAATCAATCGACTTAGAGATGTCCCGCAATCTTTAGGGTTGCCTGCAGTAGAAGATCATAAGAAAAATAGTGCGCCTAATTTTAATCCCCATCCGGCTAAAGCCCATTCTTTATTATCTTTACGTGAAATTTTATTTAAGCAAGTATTAAGCAATAAATATGTGTGGATCTTTTCTTTATCTTACTTTTTTATCTATGTAGTGCGCACGGCTATCAATGACTGGAGCGTCTATTATTTAATGGAAGCTAAATCTTTTCCTGAATTTTTAGCCAGTACTGGTGTATTTTGGTTTGAAGCAGGTGGGCTGCTCGGAATGATCGCTGCAGGCTGGGGATCAGATTTCTTTTTTAAAGGAAATCGCGTTCCCTCTATGGTGATTTCAGCACTTGGCTTAATTTTTTCAGTATTGGCTTTGTGGTATTCGCCCCCGAATCATACCGCTTTGGATTTAGTCTGTTTAACGTTTATTGGATTTTTTGTTTTTGGGCCGCAAATGATAGTAGGGCTAGCAGCAGCAGAACATGTCGATAAACGTGCGGCTGCTGCTTCAAATGGTTTTGCAGGAACTCTTGGTTATTTTGGCGCCGCTTGCGCAGGGTATCCTATTGGTAAAGTGATTGATATTTGGGGTTGGAACGGATTTTATTTATTACTAGTTATTTGTTCAATTATTATATTTGGTATGTTATTACCACTTTGGTCAACACAAAGCCAAGTCAATTCACCTAATAAAGCACAATGGTTAAACAAACCAAGAAAATTTGAAGAAGCTTAACAACTAAAAGTATTTTAAGATAGAAGCTTGCTATGTAGGCCTGGCTATATAATCATTTAATTTACTTAATAGTAAGCTTTATATTGATCCTTATTTTTCAGTAGCAAAGCCTAAGTGCTGCTAGGTATCTTGGGGTAGTGCGCATTAAGCTAAAAATTTAAAATTAAATCAACTAACCTAAAAATATAGAATATATCATAAACTCAGCTATTATTATAAGTATTGTAGACAATAAAAGAGGTTATTATGAAAGGAACCTATCTCGTTACTATGCTTATGCTGATACTACTCTGTGGCTGTGCAAGTACGGTCCAAACAACTGAAGATAGATATGCTAAATCTTATGCTCAAGGTTACACCAGTGGTTGTAACAGCGGTAAATGGTATGATTTAAACCTAATCAAAGAAAAAGATTACAAAAGAGTCACTAACGATAAGGGCTATGCAAAAGGATGGGATGAGGGGTTCACCAATTGTCGTTATACCCATTCTCCCGAGCAATAAGGGCTAAGCTCGGGGACAAAGTTGTTGATCTAGTTTAGGTGAGTTGCTGAAATTATTGATTGCCGTATAAATATTGACTTTGGTTAGCCACTGTAGCGGTTTAATAGGGTGATAAGTGATACTTTTTGATTCCGGGAAAGGGACGGGTAAAATAAGTTGCGCATCAACTAACTTGCTTAAAATAAATTTAGTGGCCAATAAAGGCAAGTTTAATGTATGTGCTAATTGTTTGGCATTAAATGCGGGCTTTTGCTGAGCAAAGTTTTCACCAATTTTTAGCATGATTGTTTCACTCAGTTGATATAAGGTCTTATCTGAAATTTCAGCAACTTGCAGTTGCCAACTATGTTTAATTTTGTGTTCCAACACAAAACATAATTCTACCCCAAATATAAAGACAAACCAATTAAGATAAATCCAGAGCATAAATAACGGGATTGCGGCAAAACTCCCATAAACAATGCCATAACTGGCAATAAAATATTGAGAGTGAATATAAAAAGCTTGTAAGGCATGAAATAGCATGCTGGTAGCTAGCCCCGCAACAATACAAGGCCTAATTGCAATAGGTTTTTCAGCCAGCATATAAAAGCCTGAGCCTAGCATCAAGCCAACTCCAATCATAGATAGCATTTTTAACATGACATAACTTTTGATTGCAGTTACATCAGATATTTGCGCAACATAAGGCGAAATGGAACTTGACATGTAATTTAAAAAACTCCAAGCAATCATTAATAAAATAGGAATAAAAAATATAAAAGCTAATAAATTAGGTAAACGATAAATAATTTTTTTATAGTTATGGCTTAACCATACTTTTCTTAATAATCCATCTAATTCACGAAGTACTTTCAATATACTCCAAACCAATATGACAATTCCTACTCCAGCAACAATTTCTTGTTGGGTTTTTTGTAGCAAATTAACCGCAAATTCACTTAATTGCTGTTGAACTTGCTGCTGACCTTCAAAAACATTAGTGAGTAAATCTTGCAAAGTGCTTTCTAATCCAAAGCCTCTTGCCATACCAAACAAAATGGCAAAAAAGGGTGCTATTGCAAATAACGTATGAAAAGTTAACGATGCAGTATACAGTGCCCCATTATCGAGCATAAATTTTTGGTATGCGACCCAAAAGTATTTACCCCATAAAATTCTTGTTTTCATTGATCGATCCTTTGCCCGCATTTCCAATCACTTATCATATACTAAGTAATAAGCGCTTACTTGTTTAAATTCAAATAGCTAAAGAACTTTAGCTATTTGAGTTTAAATGATAGCTAAGTTATCATATTACATATGTTAAATGTGTCACAGTATGAAGTAAAACATGGTTGAATCTCTAACACCAGTCTTTCCTTACCTTAGCCAAATGCTGGTTAATGCTTTAATTTTAGCAATCTTTTTGCTATGGCTAAGAAAAGATTTCTTGTATTTTCCCGAAGCGGCAGGTTATTGCACTAAAACCAGAGATTATATAAAACTTTTGGTTGCTTGTTTTTTACTGTTACTGAACTTCTCTCTTTATAATTTATCTTTCTTACTTTTAAATTTTTCAGCTGATCCTAAGCAAGAAGAACCAACCATGGTGACCTTAAATGAAGCAGCGGAAAAATCCATGGAAAGTCATGCTGAGATAGATATCCAAATTATACCTCCCAATAAAATAACCACGACTTTTCAAGATATTGCCGGCTTAACCGAATCTAAAAATGAATTAAAAGAAATAATACATTTTTTACATCACCCTGAAAAATTTAAAAATATTGGGGCCACGATGCCTAAAGGCATTATCCTTTATGGTTTACCGGGAACTGGTAAAACGTTATTGGCCAGAGCTATCGCTGGGGAAAGTAAAGTTAACTTTATTTCAATATCTGGCTCGGCTTTTGATGAACAGTGGGTTGGTGTAGGTGCTGCACGAGTAAGAGAACTATTTAAAATTGCTCAAGCGCACAAGCCCTGTATTATCTTTATTGATGAAATCGATGCCTTGGCCCCTTCTAGAGATGCAGAATCTAGCGAAGGGCACCTGCAAACTATCAATCAATTATTATTTGAAATGGATAATATTGATGAAGAAAGAAACAGTGGTATTATGATGGTTGCAGCCACTAATCGGCTTACCAGTATTGATCCGGCCGTATTGCGCCCCGGTCGATTTGACCGAAAAATTTATATTAGATTGCCTAACCGGGAAGAACGAAAAGCGATCATTCAATATTTATTAACTAAAATAAAGTTTGAGTCTACACTCAATATTGATCAACTTGCTGGTACTACACAAGGGTTTTCGGGGGCAGATATCAAAAATTTGCTTAACGAAGCAGCCATTAAAGCGGTAATCAATAACCAAGTGCATATTCAACAAGCAGATATAGAATATGCTAAAGATAAAATCATTCTTGGCTTAGAAGTGACAACATTTGTCCCAGAATTAGACCGAAAAAATACGGCTTATCACGAAGCAGGACATGTTATCGTTGGTTTGTTGCTGCCTAACTATAATGAGCGCTTTAATAAAGTCACCATTGGCTTAAGAGACGATACCTTGGGGGTGACTCATTTTGAGCTTAAACAAGATATGTTTTCTTACCGCAAAGATTATTTAGCTGATTGGCTTAGTGTAATGTATGCAGGGCGCGCTGCAGAAGAAATCGCATTTGGGCCTGCCGGGGTTACTACAGGGGCTTCCGCGGATGTGCATAATGCTACGGAATTGGCACGAAAAATGGTGGTAAGTTGGGGATTGGGTGAACCCAATTCCGTATTGCTGAATTATGATGTATTAGGGATGTACCCAGAAAGTGAAGTGCATGCTGCCATCACTAATCTTTTAAAAAATGCTTATGCTCAAGCTCAAGCTATCTTAACCAAGCATGAAAGTGCATTACATGCGTTAGCTGAGGCTTTATTAGCCAAGGAAATACTAAATTACCAAGAAGTCATAGAAATCCTATCGGTACATATTCCTGAATTAAAAGATAGCCTTGAGGGTAAAACTGATTAACTTATTGGGTAAAACTGATTAACTTATTAGATAACCTTGGTTAAATTTGCAAAAATAACCAGAGAAAAAACTTATATGCGTCTTAAAGGCTATTTAATCATTATTTTTCATCTATTATTATTTAGCCTAATAAAAACGGCTATTGCCGGTAATAATTATGATCTGCATATACCTAGCGCAATGCAACTTCCACAAGTTGGAACCGAGGTTGATCTTTTTTTGCTGGCCTCAGGGCATCCGGCAGCAATGGTTAAAATAAATGGCCAGGGCCCTTTTTTATTTATTATTGATACCGGAACAGAATTAAGTTTTTTATCTGAAGAATTAATTGAACACTTAGCGCTACAACCTATTGCTCAAGAAGTGAGAAAAATTAACAATTTGGAGCAAGCATTAAATGTTTATAATCTTGCTAAATTGGTGCTTGAAGACAGTGCGCTCTTAGATCTAAAGGCAATTGGTATAGCCAACAATACTTTTTTTCAAGATTATACGCGTAAACGGCAAATTAAAATTTATGGGGTACTTGGATTTGGTGCTTTTTATCATTGCACTATGGGCTTAGATTTTCAAAATGCAAAACTTAAGCTATCTCATGCACGACTTAACCGCAAAGATAACCTTTATATTATGCCATTACAGTTTAAACGGCATGTCCCTATTATTGAATTAAATTTTATGCATAATACAACTGAGAAAAAGTTTAATTTTATTCTTGATACTGGATACAATGGTGAATTAAAATTTGCTTTGGCACTAGAACATATACCTTTTGACTTTGAACCCCTAGACACCATTTCGCAAAACAAAATTCAGCATTTATTAGGTGAACAAACCTTATTACTTGCAAAACTGCATGCCACAACAAAGTTGGGTCATTATACTATTTTTAACCCTTTAGCTGCCTTGCCTATAGCTGGGGATAAAGCTTCTATAGAAATTCCATATGGCTTATTAGGTATGAGTATTTTAAAAGAATTTGTTATCACTTTTGATCAAAGACATAAATTGGTTGAAATTAAACAAGCAGATTAATTCTTGGTTCACTTAGCCAAATTTGAATAAGCTTTAATGGTTGCACAGGTATGGCTAATTCTTTATATTCTGGCAACTTATAAAAAATCGACTTTTCCAGTCGCAGTATTATAAATTCCGGCCACAACCATCAACTTTTGCTTCTCAACTAACTCCCTTAATACTGGGCTTTCATTTAAGATCTTAGTGACGGTTAACTGAACATTATAGCGAGTAACTTGCATCACATACGCTAAGTTGGCCGAATTTTGCATCGACTCAGAGAAGCCAGTAGTTGCTTTTAACGCAGGAGATAGGTGTTGCAAAGTTTGAGTTAAATGGCCTAAAGTTATGTTGTCGCAAGCTCCTTTTACGGCACCACAATCGGTATGACCTAATACCAAAATGATTTTTGCCCCGGCACAATAAGTTGCAAACTCTAGACTACCTAAAATACTATTATCTGCAAAATTACCCGCGATTCGAATGCTAAAAATATGACCTAAATTTTGATCAAAAACAATTTCATGAGGAACTCGAGAATCGATACAACCTAAAACTGCAGCAAACGGGCGCTGCTCATTAGCGGTTTGCTTGATTTTGTTATGGTAATCTTTTGGGGTATGTTCTCCCTGAATAAAACGTAAGTTACCCGCTTTTAGCCATTTTAGTGCCTGCGCTGGAGTAATTACTGATTCTTCTGTATTCATTATCTATACTCTTAATTGATTAATTTTGTAAACGTGATTACTTAGCTTAAAACCCACTTACTTTTAGCGCCTTGCTACTTATTTGATAAGCTTTGACTCTGAATCATAAATAACATTTTCGGTTAATGATAAGTTGCGTGCGGATAAATGTAGATCATTTTTGGCAATATGTACATAAATCATAGTGGTAGAGATATCTGAATGACCCATTAGCTCCCTAACTTTTTCGATGCTACATCCTGATTTAACTAAATAAGTCCCATAAGAATGCCTTAGCCAATGCGCTGAAGCATTACGCAGCTTAGAGGCTTTGTGCTGAAACTTCATTTGTTCTTCCTCTTCGTTAATCGGTAAGCATTCATAACGAAGTGCACCTTGAAAAAAAGCCCATTTTATAATTTGGCTGATCCGATTATCGGTTATAGGTGCAATTTTATTTAATGCTGGAATTAAGGGGGTTAACTCACCATATTCTGGTAACCGAGAAGGTAAACCCAATTGTTGCCTAAATTTGACCATAATATCTAAATATTCATCGACTACCACAATCTTACGCGGTTTTTCTCCTTTACCCACAACGGTTAAATACCATTCATTTTCTATTAACTGAAAATGTCCCATGGTATGCTTGGCAAGTTCTGCTAATCTTAACCCAGTATAAAATAAAGTTAAAATAAGATATTTAGCGCGAGCTACTACAAAAGTTCTTTGAGGACTTTCACACTGCAGAGCATCTAACGCCTCTAGAGTTGTAGCAATTTCATCTCGTTCTAGCCATCGTTCAGTACTATTTGATTTGGTCCCTTTACGGCGTCTATCTACTGCCAATGGATTGCCTGCCAAATAGTTATTATTTACTAAATAATTAAAAAAACTATCTAAAATACTAATGGTTTTGCGCACTGTGGGTTTAGATAAGCCACTAACAAAAGGACGCCATTGTGGGTTGGGCGCACCTGATGCAATAAGCCTTGATTGTTTCGGGCCACACCATAAATCAACCGGTTGTGGCTTAATAATAAAATCTCGGTATGCGATTAAATGCTCTCTTTTTAAATCAGAAATAGTAATTTTAGGGATATGAATACACCACATAACTAACCGTTCAATTTCTTTAAGATAAGAGCGATAAGTTAACTCAGTATCTTTATAATCCAATAGAAAAGTTTGAATCGCATCAGCATCATTACGTGCACAGAGCATACTAGGCTTATCGGACTGGTTATACCCTGGTGACTTGGATAATACCTCACTGAGTTGGGTAAAATCTTTAGATAGGGCATGCGTAAAAATAGGGCAGAGGTAATCTTTTGTCATGGATAACTAACCCAATATAATGGTCGGTAAGGTTCTTAATTATCAAAAAACCGTACAAAAATATAAGCTAAGTTTAGCCTATAAAATAAATTTATCTAAATAACAAATTTTTAACTGTAATGGCGAGTTGACTTTATAGTTGTGCATAAGCTAACTTGGTGCAATTAAACCATATTTTTATACTTAAGCACACAGTTTGTACCTATAAGCTATTTTAATCCTTACTTAGGCTTATTATCCATTATGACAGATATTTTAATTTTCTTGGCGCATGGCAGTAAAAATCCGCAAGCTAATAGTAATACGCAAGAATTAGTTGAAAAACTAAAAATTAAAGAAGGGGGGCAATTTACTAATTGGCTATGTGCTTTTTTAGAATTTGCTGAGCCTGATCTTAATATGGCTATAGAAACAGCCTTATTATCCAAGCCAAATCGTATTACCTTATTTCCTTATTTTTTACATATGGGCAACCATGTTATGCAAGATATTCCGCGTTTGTTGCTTAACTATCAACGACAACATCCTGAAGTGGAATTTATCACTTTACCGCCTTTGGGGGCATATCCTCAAATTACTGATGTCATTTTAGAGTGTTTACGGAGTCACCATGCCAGTTAAAGATGATAGTTCAATCGCGGTAGTTTGGTTTAGACAAGATCTACGAATATTAGACAATCTTGCTTTATTAGAAGCGGTATCTCAAGCTAAGTTAGTCATTCCTTTATTTATTTATGATGAGACACTAACTGAGCAAATTTCTCCAGCCCAGTTTTGGTGGTTACATCATAGTCTTAGCGTATTACAAGATAACTTAACCGCTTATGGCTTAAGGTTGATTTTACGCCGTGGAAAAACATTATCTATTATTAGAGAACTAAAAAAAGACATCAATTTTTCAAGTTTTCATTGGTATCTTAATTATGAACCAGAAGCTGTGGTTATAGATAACCAACTAAAAGAGTTGCTTGATACTTGGCAAGTTGATGCAGCAAGTATCAGTGACGGCCAAGTCTTAATTCCCCCTAATAAAATAAAAAATCTACAAGGCGATTATTATAAAATATTTACTCCATATTGGAAAGAAAGCGTAAAACATATGGAAAGTAGGGATTATTACCAAATCCCAAATGAACAATTTAATACGCCAAAGTATGTGGAAAGTGATAATTTAGATAGTTGGGGTTTAATATCTAAAACTGAACAATGGGTGAATAAGTTTGCGCAATATTGGCAGCCTGGTGAGCAAGGCGCTCAACAACAAGTAAAAAACTTTATTGAAAACTCTTTAAGCCAATATGAAGTATCTCGCGATTTTATGGACCAAGATATTACTTCAAAATTATCTCCTTATTTACATTTTGGTGAAGTAAGTTCTTATTATGTTTGGGCAGAAATAAAAAAAGCAGCGCATCAACAAAAAAAATTAGCAGCGCCTGCCGCTGCTTTTATTCGGCAACTATGGTGGCGGGAATTTTCTTATTATTTGTTATACTATTTCCCAGAATTGCCAACTAAAAACTTTAAACAAAAATTCGATAAATTTCATTGGGCTGATGATAGAATTTTATATCATCGTTGGTGCCAAGGTCGTACCGGTTATCCACTGGTTGATGCGGGAATGCGACAGCTTAGGCAAATGGGTTTTATGCATAATCGAGTTCGGTTAGTAGTAGCTTCATTTTTAACTAAAAATTTATTGCTTCCTTGGCAACAAGGTAAAAAATGGTTTTTTGAAACGTTAATCGATGCAGATTTAGCAAGTAATTCTTTGAATTGGCAATGGGTTGCAGGTAGTGGTCCAGATGCTGCGCCTTATTACCGGATATTTAATCCAATGCTCCAAAGTAAAAAATTTGATCCAACTGGAAAATATTTACGCACCTGGCTTCCAGAATTGGAAAAGTTGTCGAATAAATATATTCATGAACCTTGGTTGGCCGATTCAGCAACTTTAAGTGCAGCAGATATAAAATTAGGCAAAGATTACCCATACCCTATTGTTGATTACAAACAATCAAGAGCAAACGCTTTAGCCGCTTATCGTGAATTATAGTGCTTTTTTGGTAGGAAATTTCTCAATATAAAAAGATACTTTATTTACTTATCCCTTAGATAGCGCTTTAAGCTGAATTATGCTTGCCTATTGACGCAATGCAAGGTAATCTGCTTTGATAGTAAAACTAGCTAAGAGTGAATGGTTTCATGAATGTTGATGAGTTACTACCTGGCGATCTTATTTTTTCTTTAGATTCTAGTGGTATGGCAGAGCATATTGCCATGTATAATTTTAGAAATGAAGATACCCAATTTATCACACATGCAGTGACTGGCCGATATGACTCAGTCATGACAACGCGTTTAAAAATAGATGACTTTTCTTCTTATCATGTGTTTAGAGGCAAAGACTTACATTTAGCAAACCAAGTGGTTAAACGAATACATACTTGGGCAAAAAACGGGGTAACTTATGACCACCCCAAAGCTCAGGCTATGTATGACTTTACAGATTCAGACAAATTTTGCCACCCAAAAAATGGTGGAAAATTACAAGCTAAATTTTCTGAAACCATGTTTAAACGTAACTTTTACCAATATATTGAATATGCGGCACATCCGCAAATACCTTACTTATTCAATGAAACTAAAGGACCAGGCGTTTTTTGCAGTGAGGTTATTGTTGCGGCTTTTAATCTAGAACAACTACTGGGGGTTAATGCGGTTAAACAAGAAAGTAAAGATCTACAGGTTTGGGTTTCTGATAATACTGATCTAAGTTTAAGCACCATTGAAAAATATTATAAACCAAGTGCCGCATATAAAAAATATCTAGAAAATAATAAATCACCCAATTATTATAATAATTTAATCAATCAGTTTTTAAATGAACAAGGTTATGATGTAAAACCGATTAAATTAACTCTGCCCGATAATAAACCAGAACGGGGACATTTTCTACCTTCATTATCGGCCTGGTGTTATACAAAATATCCAGATATTGAAGAATTTATCAATAATACTGAGTTTCAATTGCCATTAGATTCTAAGCTTTGTTCGCCTAATGCATTGTATCAATTTATACTTGATGATCAGCGTGGCTTATGGAATGATTGTGGAATATTAACCTATAATAAAGAAGACCCCTCACAAATTACTAGATGTTTAAATAAAGCAAACGAAGCAATTGAAGAAAAAATTAATGTTAAGGAATACAAAGATTACATTGAAAAATTGATGAAAGCTCAGAAAATAAACCGAACTGATAGTATTGAAATAAATAAAAGATTTACTTCCCCAGGTATAGAGAAAAAAATAAATCAAGTTTGCAATGATTTTAAAAAAACCACAGTTCGTTCCAGGAGCAAAAGTTTAAGTAGCTTAGAGCAATATCTTGATAAATCTAAAAATTTAATTAATTCTTTGAAAGAAAAGCAATCTCAAGAGCGATATAAGCCTATATCTTTTTTTGTAACCCCAAATAAAGATAAATCGAATAAGCAAAATTTTTTGAATAATTTTATAGATAAGCCATCTTTAGATAAGGTAAATTCTGCTAATTCTTCAATGAGCACTAATACGTTAAGTGTTCCTGAAAATAATTCTAGAAAAATTATTAGAAAAATAAATTTTAAATAATTTTTAATTTTTTACTATATAAAAAATATCAAGTTTAAAATGAGTAAGCCTCTAAGATAGAGGCTTACTTTATTTAGTTTTAATCTATCTTTTCTTATTTTTATTCAATTTACATTGGCACTGTAATAAATTATTACCATCTATTTATTTCCATTATATAACCATCTATCTCCACTATATAACCGTTTATCATAACTGACTTGTTTAACACCGCGCTATCTACGACAATTGGTAGCTGATTCAGGATAAGTGGGTCAACTAAAAAATATTTTAATTTAAATCAAATTATGGAGCGCTTAACGTGATTTTTAGCTTACACAATGTATCATTAAATATTAAAAAATATTTACCCCTTTTACTGTCTTTGTTGATAGGTGGCCAGCTATTTTCGCTAAATTATGTTAGTCATAGCGTTTCGTTAGGCGCTTTTGCCTATAATGCTTTATTAAGCAGTGTTGCTAGTTATTTATCCTACCAATTAATTAGCTATGCTCGAAATTTTAGCAATGAATTATTTAATACCGTTAAAAGCGCAAATATTGCTTTTCAAGCTACGAGTGCTCAACTAAATAATGTAGAAAATACCTTGGAAATACTTAATGCCAGACTTAATCAAAGCCAAGTGTTGTTACGTGATTCCAATGAAGTTGCGCATGAGATCCAACAGAGTGTTCCACTGTTATATGAGCAAGTTAAAAAAGTCTTAGGATCTATAGATGCCACGGCGAATGAAAGCCAAAACACAGTGCAACAAGTAACATTACAAGCTCAACGAGTTAGTGACAATATTGTGCAATTAACTCATGAAATTGGTCAATTAACTCAAACTACACGTAACCAACATATGCCTGCATTGCGCCACAGCATTGAAAATACTTTTAATACCTCTACTCAAAGCCTTGCAACCTTGTTGCCGGAAGTGCAAGCGTTAATTGCTAAATTACAGTCGACTTCAGAAAACGTTGCTGAATTTACCCAAACTACAGGTACCTTGGCAACACCTATTACGTATACGGCCAATGCATTTAGAAAGGCAGGAAACTTATTTAATGGCAATAGAAATAATAATTCAATGATGCAAGAAGAAGTATTTTATGATTGTGCATCAACCACCGAACCACAACTTAAATAAGCATAAATACTGTAGTGAAATTTCAATTACAGTGCGTTACTAAGGTTGTATATGGCAGCGTTTGGCTTAGCAAGCCTTCTATCATTAATTTAACATAGATTATCTTTTATATATCCTTGCTTGCTTCTAGCAGCGTGCGCTAAAATGCCTCTCCGTTTTGCTGCGCTAAACAGTAAAACGGTTGCAGAGCAAGTGAGTCCACCCTAATACATCACTCTCACCAATATTTATAGTGATCGTGATGCAGTGAATTTAAGTACTTACTTTATGTCCCTCAATCATAGGCTAATAAGCCTATAACCTTATTATTTTACTTAATTGAATAACTAAAATTATTTAGTTGGTTATTATGTTTCAGTAAGGATTTGGAGATTTTATGTGTTTAAAGTCACTCAATGTAGTACATATTTACCAATACCGAAAAGAGCATGGGGTAGAAAGCCCAGTTAATATCCTGAGAAAAAAGATCACCCCTTTTTCTCCTTCAACTTGTGCAAGACAATTACATATTTTTAATCATTTGGTAACCAGTAATGTAAAAAACATTTGTGAAGAAATTAAAAAAACTTCTGATATTTGTGAATATTTACAAGGTGACGATGCTTATTTTTTTTTACTAAAGTGGGCAGTAGGGATTGAAAGTAATAAATATAACCACAATGATAACCATGTATTAGGTAAGTTGAGATCAGAGTGGACAAAATTTTTAACTAATAAACCTAAGAGAGCTAAAAACTTAGAGCCTACTTTAAATATGCTTTTTCAAGATGCACGTTGCATTAGAAAGCATATTCAAACTCAATATGGCTCTACAATTAACAATAAGCAAATGCCTCAATTTTTATTGAATATCGCTAAAGTATGCCATGACTTTACTCAGTTAAGAGCTAAAGGGTTGACTCCACAGTTAAGTGAAAAAAATGAAATTATTGATAGTTCATCTATGTTGAAAATTAGTATAGAAAAAATCTCTAAAGATTTAAAAAAAATTCAGTTACAGACTGCATCAGATAGTAATTTCTTGCCATCTGAGATTAGTCCCAAAACTAAAAACAGAAAAAAGCAAAGTTACATGTTTAACCATGCAATTTCTATTGCAAAATTAAATAGAGAATACAATATAGAATATATTGATAAAATGAGTTCACATGAAAAATCATCTGGATTATCATTAATATGTTAGCGATAGGTTAAAATTTTTACCTTAATAAAATATAGATTTTATTATTTTTTATATCAAGCTAAGCGCAAAACTTAGCTTGATAACTTTTAAACTAATTTGCCTTCAGCTATAGGTGCTGTAGTAACTGAACCTGCTATTTTTTCTAAATATGAGTCAAGCTCTTGTTGAGAAATTTGCGTTAAACATTTTTTTACCTCGTTACTTTTTTGTTCTATGCTAGGTGTTTCTTTTTCAATAATTAGTAATTCTGCACCTTTATACGCTAAAAACTCTTCGTTAAATAAAGAAATAAATTGCTGATTTTTAAATAATTGCTGGAGCCTATCAGGATATTTAGCCTTAGCTTTTTCTGAAAGTCCAACGCCAGAAGGAGAGGGCTTTATAGGATTTTTAATTTGAATTAAAAAGTCTGCCGTTGTTTGCAGATTAAATGTTTTTTGAGCAGAGCCAATTTCTTTAGGGGCACTTAGTTGATAAATGAAATGAGTATGATTACTATGTTTTAATAATAAATATTTTCTTTTACCAATTAGCCTCATGGACGAAGCCTTTCTATCACCTCTAGAACGAGTTTGATAACGCTTTTCTGTAATTGAAGACAATAAATCTTCTAAATTATTTTTTACCGAATCAACAATTGCAAGATTACCTTTTCGCTTTTGGTTAGGGAATTTTTTTTCCTATAATTATTACAATATAGCTTTGCCAGTTTTCTGGCTTTAATATCATCTCAAAATTTTGTACATTGTTTAATTCATGAGCTTGTGAATGCTCGATTTTAGGACGATATAAGAAATAAACATTTTTGCTTTGTATCATTGAAATATCATTCATATTTTTTATACAAGAACCTTTGGCGATTAACTGAAAAAAATAATATTTTATGTGCTATATGCCTTTGCTCTTGCTGCCTCTTTTGGTTTATTAAGTAAGTGAGTAAGCAACCCTTTTACAAGGGGTGCGCTATACCATGCCCGTAATGCTTTGTGTCTTGATAAAAAAGAAGCAGTTTTGGTTAAACCAAAGTAGTTGGCCATTAGCAAAAATAGCTAATGCCTATGAATTAAAAGACTTTGCGTTGATTTTTTTAAGTAGGGCAAGGCAACGCGAGTCCCATTAATATAGCCAAATAAGTTTACTTCAATAACGCATTTAAAAATATGCGCAGGAATGTCTTCAAATTTACCAAAAGCGATAACGGCTGCATTATTAATCCATACATCAATTTTTCCGTAGGTATGATATGCCGCTAACGCCTGTGCCCCTAGCATTTTTCTATTTCATCGGCCAAATCATAGGCGGCTGCTATCACGATTTCTTTATTTCTTTACCAATGTCACGTGATGCACCCGTTATAACGACTACTGAATTTTTCATATAAAAGAATTTCTACTAATAAATACTAATTCTCTATTATTAATGCGCTAGAAAGGGAAGACGTAATGAGCTTAGATAATACATTTTTTTTAGTTCAATATAAGTTTTCTGGCTAATAATTTTTGCTTGGTAAGCAAGTACTAAGCCTAGGTGATTAAGCCTAGGTGATTGGGATAAGTTTATCAGTATAGATATGACTTTAAAGCCATAAGACCAAGCTTATGGGCAGCGGTAATAAAGGTATATAGGGGGTTAATAAAACTAGATATTATAAGTAAAATCCACCCCATTATTCCTGAGTACGCTTATACTCAGGAGTATAGGGTGCGAGGTTTAAGTTCAAATTTTCAATTTATGGTTATGGTTTGGGCCGTCTTGCAGGCGTTTCTGGTTCTTTAATTATGGGCTCCAACTCTTTTAATTTTTTAACTATTTCTTTATGTCCCTGAATTTTATGTGCAGATTGATTTTCAAAGTAACTGACAATATCAGGTAGATAATTTTCCATATTTTCCCATTTTTTTCTCGCGGTTGCAGCAATAAACTTCCCCCAATCATTAGGCAAGTAACTCCCGCCTTCTAAATCATATGGAACCACTTTATCGGTCCCTTCAAACTTGCGTTCTTTAATTAATTTATCAATAGCTATAACCCCTTCTTTAACTTTTTGATACTTTTCATCTTTATTCATATTTTCTCCTATTATTTATTTTTTTGGTCTAGTGGTTTTTTCTTGCTCTTGCTCTTGTTTGGGCTTTTGGGTATCAGATTTATCTTGGTCTTTATATTGTGTAAATGCGTGAAAATGCTTTCTTTTTTGCCCTGCTTTTTGTTGCGGCTCACTGTTTACGGGTTTAGGTTGCGGTTCTTTTTTATTTCTATCATTTGAGTTATTTTCTTGTAGGGGCTCTTGTTTATTATCATGCTCAGTTGAACTAGATTTTGTTGTATTATTAGTTGCTGTATTAAACCTACTAATTAAATTGCTTACCTGGCTTTGTTGGATTGTTTGTTGTGCATCTGTTTGCCCTGGGCTATTTCTTTTTATTTTCCCTTTAGCTAAGGATTCATTAAATTTTGTTAGAATATCTTGAGAATTTGGTGGTAAAGTATTTTTCTTTTCAACTAAGTTTTTAAGCTTTTGTTCGCCTTTTTGACTAAGTTTCCCTTCGTTTTCTTTAGCTTGTTGTGCTAAATTTTCTATTTCATATTTATAAAAACTTTCTAAAGTTTTTTGTGGTATCGCGTTGTTAGCATTTTTAGGATCATTTTCTTGGATAGCGATTTGTTTTCTTACGACATCGCCCCACCCTTTTTCCATATCACAACCATAATTTACTTCAAATTTATTTTCTTCTAATAAATTACCAGAGCATAATATTTTGCATAGCTGCTCTTGGGATTCTGCATAAATAGGTTCCATTTCTGGCAAAATAACTAATGCTGCACCCTCTGCATTACAACCATAGGGATTATGCATATCATAACCATGTTGAAATAAATTAGTTACGCTAGGCGTAACGGTTTGTTCATCACCATAAAAATGGTTGTTGTCTGCATAGGCTTTATTTTGAATTTGCATAGTTAAAAATTGAAAAGCAGAAATACAGCCGCCACGGCTTAATTGCTCATCAGTGTATAATTCTGCTGCAGATTCATACTTAGCGAGCATCTTTTCCATACCATTGAAATTGCTTGGTTCTTTGTCATCAAGATTGTTTTTATATTCTTGATATAAACTTTCAACCTTTTCATTTAAATACATTTGCTGCTCTGCTCCAGCAAATGTATTATATTCTTTAGAATATTCTGGATCTAAGTCTTTAGGTGCACCGGCTAATAAACCATCTATATCTCCTGAAACGGGTGCTCCGTTTTCGGTATTAGCAAAGCATTGTACTTTTTCTCCATTTTCTTGAAAAAGCGTATATGCCATATCGCCATCAATACTTTGGGCTAATTGTTGTTGTATCATATCATAGGTTTGTGCATCAATATCACCCGGCGTATTAGGTTTGACATTGCCTAAGTTAATATTATTAGGGATAGAAGACATTTCCATGCCAGAAATAACCACTGAATAAGCATCACTGGTCCCTGCTTGTAATTTTATGCGTAATAATTTAGATTCTTTGTCATAGACCGCATCTTTGAACTGCTTATTGTTGATACCTTGAGTTAATTCTTTTAGATTATTAGGGATTTTAGTTTGAGGTAGCGCCTCAGGTTTTAGTTCTTTAACTGAAAATTTAGGCTGGTTTTTATATAACTGCTTAGTATCAATTTGAAAATTAATGCCTTCTGAACTTTGTTTAAATGATAAAACCCCAGTATTAGAGTCAAGACGTGTATTTACAACTTCTCCGCTTTTTATTCCTTCTAATAATTGATGTAAAGTAAATGGCACATCAGTTAAAGCTTGTTGCTTTGATTGAATTTTTGACTCGAGGTTATCTCGGGTTGCTTGACTTCGGTCAGTCAGTAAAACTGATATATCAAAGTTTTTATCTTTACTAAATAGATTGTCTTTAATTAACGTATTAAGATTAGGTCTAGTATCATCTCCAGGATTTTTTTGTAACGCTGGAAGATAAGAAAATTTTTCAAAAATTTTATTTTCTGCTGCTAACAGCATTTCTTGTGCTTGAGCATTGGTTTCATTACCAGTAAATTTTGGTGGATATTCTCGAAGGATAAGCCCTAATGCATCTTTTTTATGATGTCCGGTTAATGAACCGTCATTATTTTTACGTCCTAATTTAGCATCTGCGGGTAAAAAACCTCGGGTTGCAAAATTAGTACTACTTTTGGATAGATTATTTCCAGCTTTAGGAGAAATGTCGAATTCATAGCGCGGTCGATTACCAGCTCTAGCAACATAAAGTGTGCCTAAGATTTGCTGTTGTTTTTGTACCTGATTAAAAAATTCATTTGGCCAACCTGCTTTGGTTGTTGCAGCGTTTCCGGTGTTAAGCCCGTTAATAGTTGATATATCTTTAATTTGCTGTTTAGTTTTTTCGTCTAACACCCTTAAATATCCTGTTGCCAAATAACAACACGTAACTATAATGTTAGCAGGTTAACTATAAAAATACACTAGCTAAAGTATAAATTAACTTTTGAAATTTAATAACGGTATGAATTTATTAATTATCTTATAATATATATTAAACTCTTTAATTTATTTTTTTAGAGTAATTACGCTTATTTATACAGAGTAAAATAATTACAGGCTTGCAATGGTTAGCAATCATTTATTTGGTTAATTTGATTAATTTACATGTCGCTATGTATAAAAAAAATATCTATCTGGGTTATTCTTTATAGAGTAAAATATTAAGTAACATTATTTATAATACCCGTTATCTGGATAAATATGCCATTGATAAATACCTTTTGACATCTAGCTACTGTATTTATACAATCTTTCACACTTTTATTTACAAGGATAACTAACGTGTTTGACAAGCTTGAGCATATTCTGACTCGATTGACTAAAGAAGATGGAATTTTAGACGAAGGTGATCATGAGGTATTACACTATAAGTTAACCCGGATTAATGACTATTACCAAGAAATTTCTTTCAACCAAGTTTCTTCATTTTATACACCTATCTTTAATGATAACAATCAAGCAATAAATGAACATTTTAAAAAAATAGTAAATTGTACCTCAATAGGTAAAATTACAAAAACAGAAAATGTTGAAGCATTACGTGAAATTTTACATTATTTAAAATCTTATTTTAGAGCGCTTGATCTATCTATCGAGTTAAGTTCAGGAAAATTTTACAATATTGAAGAAAGTTATTCAGCAGAAATGGAGCCTTTCATTGATCCAGAAGATGGGCAAGTTTACTGGGGACACTATAGTAATATAAACCCTACTATTATATGTAATTATGAAAGCTATAGTGTAAAATATAATTTATATGAACCTGTTTATGATGAGGGTGAATCAAATGATATAGATCAATTGACAAATAAGCTTGAAGATTTACAAATTTCTCAAAGAAAATGGAATAATTTTCACAATGAATTTAGTGGTTCATTAAACGAAACATTTCATAAGTTTGTTAATGATTTTAGAAATATTAACCAATCATTTTATACTAATCTGATGATTGATTTAGACTATTCAATCGTCGGATATACTAATGCAAATTTAGCAGAACAAGTACAAAGTCAAGAAATGCAAAAAGCGATGTCTTTTTATTTTGACCCTATAAATCAACGCCAAACCCCAAAAATAGCGAAACTGGTAGCTGATCTTAGTAATTCTCAAGGAAATAGAGAGGTAACTACTGATCTTAATGCGGGTGAGGTAATTATTGGCACAGCTGAATATTTAAGATCAAAATATTTGCTAAATGAAAATTTATCAGCTTATGAGCAGAGTTTTAAATGGAATAATATTGATATCGCTATTCGCCGTATGGCTTCCCGGTATAATATAGGAAATCTTGTAATAAAAAATATAGGGGCTTATGGTCAACGAGATATTGGTACTAACAGCAAAAAAGGTGTACTAGAGGATTTTCAAGAGATTATTAGTTATTCAGGTTTATATAATTTTTTATTAGTACTTGAAAATTATGGTTATAAACCTTTTGAAATAAACTTAAATCATCTTAATCTTCCTTCAACTAAAGTTGGAAGAGATTTACTTGCTAAATTCCAAAAAGATCTGTTTCTTATTTATTGTGCAGAAATTTTTAGGTATTTTCCAATTGAAGGCATGGAGCATTGCCGCGAAACAAAAAAGATCCCTTTCGCTATAGCACTGGGTATCGGGTTAGAGTTACTACAAGAAGAAAGTATTGACATCACTGATCTGTTTGAAAAAGATGCTGCTCTGGGGCTGCCTACTGGAACAGGAATTTTAGATAGTACAAAAGCGGTTAAAAACAAATTAAGAGATTTAATGCAAAAAAAAGAAGAAAGTTTAAAGTCAGACTATCCTGCTGCAAATAATTTTTTAGTTAGTTTTCCTAAAGGAAGACTTGTAGAAAATGCTGATACTTATTTGGAGATATTAAAAAATACATTTGGAAATAACTTAAGAGAAAATCGCCAGCGGTTAAATACTTAGCTTAATTTTTAAAGTTTTAACTTCTTCCCTGCTCTTATTAAACTATTATTTTATTTAATAAGGAATTAACTATAATATTTTTTTTTATTTTAAGTGACTGATTACTTTATGGATACAAACCTTATATTTAATAAAATTGATAAGCTGTTTACAAACTTAATTTCAGATAATAATTTGTTTTTAGCGTGTGATCAACAAACTTTGTATAAGCAACTAAAACAATTAAAAAGGTATTTTAATAAAATTGAATTTGAAGATATCGATCCACTATATGCAGGTATTTTTAAAGATAATCAGCAACAGGTAACAACATATATCACTGAAATATTGACTGCCGCATCTCTTGGTGATATTCAAAATAAACAGCAATTATACAATGTATTAATGCATTTGCACTCTTATTTTAGAGCACTTAATTTATCTATTAATTTGAGCTTATCTCCTGAGCTTAGAGATGCGCTAAAGTCTTTTGCACAAGATGCTGAAGAATTTCATGCAAGTGATATTCAACCAGCCATAATCAATAATTATGTTAAATATAAGCTGCAAGATGGTAGTTACTCAGAACAAGACTCGTTAGCTGGAATAACCTATGGTATACAGAATATAAAGATTAATGATCAGGAAGTTAAAACTCCCTGGCAAATATTTCATCAAAATTTTAATGGCTCATTACAGAATATTTTCTCTGATTTTTTTTATGGATTTAAAAAAGTAGATCATGCTTTTAATAAAAAACTGGCGATTAATTTATCTAACAATGTTATCGGTTATGCTAGCGCTAACCTAGGTAAATTCTATGAAACCAAAAATGCACAAATTGCCAGTAATTATTTTTTTAATTTTGACAATCAAAAAAGACCTAGATCTATAAATCAACTTGCTGATAAATTTAGTGATACTTTGCCTAAAGGGATACAAGTTAATACTAACCTTAAAGCCACTGAAGTTATTATTGCTAATGCAAAATCTTTAGAAAAAAAATCATCGCTTTCAAGTGAGCAATGCTATGAGCATGAAGAAAAACTTACTTGGAATAATATTGACTTATCGATTAGGCGCAAGCCTAGCCCAAACAATATTGGCAATTTAGTCATTCGAAATTTAGGCTGTTACGGGCATCGAAAAGAAGGTTCAAAAGGAAAAAAAGATATATTAGATGATTTTAATGAAGTTATTGGATACTCTAGTAAAGAAAATTTTATTAATGTGTTAAAAGATTATGGTTTTCAACCTTATAATATTACTTTAGAATTATTAATGCTTCCTGATAACGTGAAAGGTAAGCAATTATTAGAAAAAATAAAAAAATCTTGTTACCTTATTTATTGCGCTGAAATATTTAGGTATCTTCCGGTTGATATTGAGGGTTCATCAAACAAACTTAAACAGTTGCCTTTTGCCTTAGCATTAGGGATCAGCTTAGAATTATTAGAAAAAGAAGCAATTGAACTTAAACAAGTATTTGAAAAAGATGCGCCATTGGGGCTACCTACCGGAACTTTGATCTTACATAGTAAGAATTATTCAGGTATAAAACAAAAATGGGAAAATTTACTTACTAAAAAGCAAAAACATTTAATCAGTCAAGATGAGCCAACTAAGAATTTCCTTAACCACTATAGACAAGGGTGGATAGTGGAAAAACCAGAAGCGCATTTAGAGCTATTAAAAAAGAATTATGGCAATACTTTAAGAAGTTCCTGTCAAAACCCAAGATTTTAGTATTTTTTTTATTAAGTTCTTCGCTGTTAGCTTATTCTTAAAAGAATAAGCTAACAGCTTTCAATATTTGCTTTACTGATTAATTAACGGGTTCCCTGGCCGCAACAGCGTTTATATTTTAATTGGCTACCACAAAAACAAAGGCTATTGCGCCCCAACTTGGGTGCTGAGTGGGAACAGTGTGCATCACATTTATGGGTTGGCTCAGTTTTGGGGGCACTGGGGAAAGTGCCGTCGATATAGTGCCAGCCATTTTTATTTTTAATAAAGCGGCTGCGCTCATGGATCGCTTCTACTTTTTCTTGCTGCTTAAAATAAGCCATAAATTCAACATAGCCTTGAGAGCCATGGACTATAGGGGCATCTAAGATCTCTAAGCGGACCCATTGCGTATTGGCATTAAATTCAGAGGAAGCTTCTTCATCAAAGTTAATTAATGAACTTCCAGTCATAGTTTTGGCAATATACGGCATATTATTGAAAACATAACCACAATAACGTGAACGCATCAATTGCTCTGGACTCTCAGCTTGTTGCTGGCCAAGCAGTAACGGTTCACAGCAATCACTAAACCAACGTTTGGTGCCACAGGGGCACAGTTGTTGTTCATTCATAGGCGCCAATTTAACCATCTAGCAAATTAAAGAAAGCATAATAACATGCTTGATAACCACTGCAACTATGATCTAAAAAACAAAGTCGTTAAGTACCACAAAAGGTTTGATAAGCCTCTAATGAGGGCTCAAGATAATATTTATTTTTAGGGCGCGTATAGGGCTGAGTAAGTACAGCCAATAGTGCATGCAGTGGTTTTAAATCTTGCTCATTGCTAGCCGCTTGCAAAGCCTGCTCTACAATATGGTTACGCGGAATGATGACTGGGTTATTAGTGCGCATTAGCTTAAATGCTTCGCTCAGTGGCTTGGGATTAAGTGCCAGCCGTGCTTGCCATAGTTGATGCCATGCTTGAAATTCTGCACTGTGATAAATCTCTTGAGTTGGTATCGTCTCGCTCATTAAATCACGAAAAGTATTGGTGTAATCTGCATTATTTTTGTACATCCAGTTTAATAGTTGTTCAATAAGAATTTGGTCATTAGCTTGCGCTGCGAATAACCCTAATTTACCTCGCATCATATCGAGCCATTTTTCCTCATAGAATTTACTAAATGCATTGAGGGTTTCCTCAGCCAGCGCCGCGGCATGTTCAATATTATCATCTATTAATGGTAACAACGTTTCGGCAAAACGCGCTAAATTCCATTGTAATATGACTGGTTGATTCCCATAAGCATAACGCCCGGATCGGTCAATAGCACTAAATACGGTGTGTGGATTATAGGCATCTATAAAGGCACAAGGACCATAATCAATGGTCTCACCGGACAGAGTTATATTATCGGTATTCATCACACCATGAATAAAACCAATACGCATCCAGTTAACAATCAGATCAGTTTGTCGTGTCATCACCGCTTTTAACAAGGCAAAAGCTTTATTATTAACCTCTTTGAGCTCTGGATAGTGACGGTCGATGGTATACTCTAACAAGGTTTGCAATAGTGAGTAATTTTGTTGTGATGCAGCATATTCGAACGTGCCAATACGCAGATGAGAACTTGCCACCCGAGTTAAGATTGCGCCAGGCAAGGCAGTTTCACGCCATACCGTTTCTCCAGTGGTGGTTATAGCTAAACTACGGGTAGTGGGAACTCCTAAACTGTGCATGGCCTCACTAATAATATATTCACGTAACATTGGGCTCAATGCAGCCCGACCATCGCCGCGCCGTGAATAAGGGGTTCTACCTGATCCCTTATATTGGATATCCAGGCGCTGATAGCTAGGGGTTAAATGCTCCCCTAGCACAATCGCCCTACCATCACCTAGCATGGTAAAATGACCAAATTGGTATCCAGCATAAGCTTGTGCAATAGGATCTGCTCCTTGAGGCAGTTGATTGCCACTCAATAGCTCAGCTTGTGCAGCGTGATTGATAACTGAAAAATCCAGCCCCATTGCTTTAGCTAAGGCTTGATTGAAAAGTATTAGCTCCGGCTTGCTTACTGGCACTGGTGGTTGTCGTGTGAACAAGGTTTGTGGCAAGCGCGTATAACTATTGTCAAAATGAAACCCAATATCCACCACTAATGGATTCCTTTAATGGCATGCTGTTGCAATACTGCTAAAGAGACATGTTCCAGCACACTTTCCTCACAAGCAGTTAAAATAACAGGTGGCGCCATGCCCTGCTCCCATGCTTCTTTCCAGCGTAGTGCACATAAACACCAGCGATCTCCAGGCTTTAACCCTGGAAAGTCAAATTCAGGCTTTGGAGTAGAGAGATCATTGCCACGTTCACGAGTAAAGCTTAAAAAAGCCTCAGTCATTTCAGCACAAATCACATGCCGACCCCTATCGTTTTCATCTGTGCGACAATAGCCATCACGAAAATAGCCAGTTTCAGGTGAAAAACAACAGGCTATCAAAGAAGTGCCCAAAACATTTTTTTTATTCATCAATTAAAATTCCTATTAAAAATTTATTGGACAATAGCTAATTGGGAGTCGTGAATAATTGCTCTATTTTATCACAAAATAATAAGTCTAACATTGCCAAGCCAGTTATAGATAAATATTGGGGAAAAAGTTATAAGGTTAGCTAATAAAGTTTAACTAAATGCAGCCTAATGGATTGATTTTAAAGATTTTACCCTTAGGTGTTTATAAAGATAGGTGTGAAGTAATTTTAAATGATTAGAGGAATATATTTATCCACTGTTAAAACTTTAGATCGTTATGCTGCAGCAATAAGCTGTTGATGACGACTTTGGTTTCTTGGTTTTGCAATTTAAAGCTGAATGAATAACACCTTAAAAAAATTTTTAAATTTTCAATAAATACTTAGTAAATTAAATACTTTTGTTTGCTATATTTTTTTGGCAACGCTTAATTTATTAATTTTTTAATTACCTCGGAGATGATAATGAAAGTTTTTTCACAACAGCCACAACCACAACCACAACAGCCACAACAACCAACAAGTGCGAACGGACAAAATGCCTCAGTTGAGCATCAAACTGCCCCTAGCTGTCCGCCCCAACCCCAAATTAATCCCCAAAATTTAGGTCAATTTTCCCTCAATTCTAATGCGCAATCAATTCAATCACCATGGATACAGCCACAGCAATCGTTGCACTACCCGCATCAGTCTCAACCTATGCAGCCACCACAGCATATGCAGGCCCAACAACTTATACAGCCACAACCCCAACAATATACGCAGCCGCAGGCCCAACAACTTATACAGCCACAACCCCAACAATATACGCAGCCTCAGCCTCAACAGCATATGCAGCCACAACCCCAACAGCATATGCAGCCGCAGGCCCAACAACCTATGCAGCCACAGCCCCAACAGCATATGCAGCCGCAGGCCCAACAACCTATGCAGCCACAACCCCAACAGCATATGCAGCCGCAGGCCCAACAACCTATGCAGCCACAGCCCCAACAGCATATGCAGCCGCAGGCCCAACAACCTATGCAGCTACAATCCCAACAGCATATGCAGCCGCAGCCTCAACAACCTATGCAGCCACAGCCTCAAAACGTGCAGAATGTACAACAAGAGCCACTAATACACGCAAATGCCAACTTTTTTTCAGCAGCTCAAACCAACCAACACTTTAAGCCTGGTCAAGTATTATCTTATAGTTTATCAGAAACCAACAAAAGCTATTTAGTCGAATCTGAATTGCCTGGACAACAAATTCATGCACTAGATATTAGCGTTCGTGACCAAGTCTTGTTAATTAATGGTGAACGTCAACCTGAACAAAGTACCAATCAAGTTCAATACTTGTCTAATGAACGTTATTTTGGCCATTTTCAACGTGCTATACAAATTCCAGGGCAAATTGATGTTTCTAAAGTAACAGCAAAGCTTGCAGCAGGAATGCTGATAATAGAATTACCCAAGCATGCTAACAATAATGAAAACTTTAGAAATATTCAAGTTAATTTAGGTTAAGTTTTAAGCAAAGCAGGTTATTACCTGCTTTGCTTTTCTTATCTTTATTTTAATTATTTAACTTAAAATTTTTTAAATATAAACTTTAAATCCAATATGGTTTTTAACTTAAAATCTATAATCTTAATCAAAGTAACTCCACTATTGGCCGCCTTTGGGTAATTATATCCCTTGGATAGGATTAACTGAGCAGCATTTTGTTTGAATTATAAACTAAAGCAAGGTTTCTTTCTTTGGTTCATGCTTGATTACTCCTATAGTTTGTATTTTAAGCTATAAAAGTGTTCGATGATATTAGATTGCTTCATAGAGCCACAATAAAACAACGTTCCAGTCTTAAACCCACCCCTGATTCTCCTGATAAAATTTAAAGCAACTTATAACAAGCTCATAAGATAAAAATAATCAAGCATTAGCTCATTATCAGCTCACCGAAGCATTTACAAAGTTTAGCGCATTAAATTACATATTTTTTAAGCATGCTTGCCTACTTTTCCAAATAAAATTAATTACGTAAGATCCAAGTGCAGAAAAAGTTATGCCAAATAATAATTGCTTAAAATACTAAAAAATAAATATCAACCATTAACCTAGACATAAACTTATTGAATATTTTTTACATCAAGGATATGATTTTTATGTGGACTTATTATTTAATTAAATAAGATGCAGGTATTTAATAAAATCAATATTACGTTTAACTTAATTAAAACTATTGATCACTTTTCTACTGTTTAAAAAAGAGGAAGCTATGATTAAAAGTAAATCTTATCAACTTACTCAACAGTTGGCAAAAAATAGTACCGTGTTTACTGATAAAAAAACTTCCCAGAAAATAAAGGTAATTATAGATTGTAATTTTTTAGAAAAGATATGTGGCGGCTATACTAATGGAAAATTAGGACCTAGTCATGTGAAAGGTTATTTTAAAAAAGGAACCACGGTGATTACTTGAATATTATTCATTATAAAATCAGCAAAGCGATGCGCTATTAATTATAAATATTGATTTTTTAACGATACCAAAAAAAATTATAAGTCACGGTTGCTTTGCATTTTATTCAATGAAAAAATCATATTAGGAGCTTAGAGGAGTAACGATTTTTTTATAAAAGAGACGCAAGGATTACCTGGAACTTAATAATTTTGGGAAAAACATGAGTAAAGAGCTTACTTTAATTATAAAAACAGTAGAGAGATGCAATATTAATTGTAAATATTGTTATTTTTTTAATAGTATAGATAAAAGCTATGAAACGCATCCGCCTTACATTTTACCCAAAACAATTGATCATATTGCAAAATTTATTTATAACGCGATAAATTGTTTTGATATTGACTCAATAATAATCTGCTTTCATGGTGGAGAGCCAATGATGCAAAAACAAGATGATTTTGAAAACATGTGCTCCATTTTATCCGCAACCGTAAAATCAAAAGCCCATATCTATTTTTCAATCCAAACAAATGGTATGCTTATCACTGAAAAATGGGTAAATATATTTTTAAAATATGATGTTCAGATTGGAATTAGTCTTGATGGTCCAGAAAAGTATAATGATAAAGACAGGATAGACAATCGTGGGAAAGGCACCTACCACAGGGTCGTTAGAAACATTGAATATTATAATCAACAAGCCCATCAGCATAAACCGTTATCTATATTATGTGTAATAAATCCTGAACATGATCCTTGCTTAATCTATAAGCATTTTACAGAAAATTTAGGTATCAATAGAATTGATTTTTTACTTCCAGATAATAATTACAATCATCTCCCTTCTGCTTCTCCAGATAAGTATGGTAAATATTTATGCTCAATATTTAAGCAATGGAAGAAATCTCCTGCAAAGGTATATGTAAGGTTTATCACATCAATACTACAGGTGTTTTTAAATAACAATTCATTAATTTATGGGACTGGCCCTACTGATTTTAATTGTCTGCCCCTACTTACTATAGCTAGTAATGGCAATATTTCCCCCGTAGATGAATTACGTACTGCAGATCCTGCATTAATGGAAACAAAGCTAAACGTTAAAAGCCATTCTTTATCTGATTGCATTAATCACTCAAATTTTCAATACATTAAAAACGCTGAAGGTCATATACCTAAGTTATGCCAACCCTGTTGTTGGTCAAATGTCTGCCATGGTGGCGCTTTAGTCAATCGTTATAGTGATAAAAATAAATTTGACAATCCGTCCATATACTGCGATGGATTAAAATTGTTTTACACTGAGGTTGCCAATTATCTTTTAGAACAAGGTTTAAGCTATGCTCAGTTGGAAAATCTTCTTCAAATCAATTAAAATAATTAAATTATATGTTTTTTTTTAATTTTTTGTTGTGATAATTGTTTTGGCAATCAATTAACCTATAATTTTAGCTTTATAGATTCACCTAAATGCCTAGAAGTTAAACTTTTATTTGAGCCCAATAGTTCAGGGAGTTCAGTATTTAAAGTACCTAATACCTGGGCAGGTATAAATAACTTCTTTGATAATCTTACTGATATTATTGCTTATAATGACCAACAAGAGTTACCAATTGAACTTGAGTTAGATGTTTTAACCGTTAAGTATACTAATAAACAAGATAGAATCACGCTTTCTTATCGAGTCGCTCAGCACATTCAAAATGAAGATCCATTTTATCCAATTATAAAAAATGATTATGTACATTTTATCGGTCACACAGCACTTATTGTTCCTGATGACTTATCTGATAAAATTTATGATATAGATTTAAAATGGAACATTCCACAAAACTGGAGAATTGGTAATAGCTTCGGATATAATAAACATCACCAGTTAATTAGCGCTACAGCATCTGATGTATTACATGCTACTTATAGTTTTGGAAACTTAAAAAAATATAACGTTAGCGAAATTCAAAACAATATTATCATATTGCAAATTGGAGAGTTAACTGTCAATGAAGAGGAGTTAAAATTATTTTTTAAAAAGATAATTAATACGCAACGTGATTTCTTTAATGACTATGATTTCCCTTTTTACTTAATTACACTCATTGCCTTTGATCCCTTCCATAACCAAAAAATCATGCTAGGCACACACGTTAAAAATGGTTTTGTTATGTATTTGCCTGACAATATTGATCCACTTTTGTTAAGCAAACAACTTTTTGCACATGAGCACCTTCATAACTGGCTAGGAGGAAAATTAAAACCGCCTGATGATTATCTTGAGCTGACCTGGTTTTTTGAAGGATTTACCGATTACTTAGCTTCAATAACAGCATTTAAAGCAGATTGCATCCAGTTAGATGAGTATATCGAAGATTTAAATGAAGCGATAAAAAAAATTTATACCTCACCATTTTCTTCTATCAACAACCCAACTTTAAAGTTGCTTTTTTGGCAATCTCCACAAGTAGAAATAATTCCTTATATTCGAGGACGCTTATTAGCCTTAATTTGGGACTATAAAATCAATAAATTATCTCAAGGAAAGTATACAATTGCTGAGCCAATAAAAGATCTATTGCATCATGCCAAAAGCCATAGCAATATTATTAATGAAAATATAATAATAGATTGTTTTTCACCATATCTTAAATATAATGCTGAAATAGACATACAAAATTTTGTACAAAATGGTAACTTGATCAATAAGCTACCAAAGCATATTATTCCTGATTACTTTTTAAATTATGCCTCAGAAGAAGTTGAATACTTTAATTTTGATATACAACCTATCACTTCACTGACTACGCATTCAATAACTAAGAACAATAATAACCACGATACATTAGTGCTACTTAATGATACAGAGCATATTGATAAAGTTACACTTTACCGTAACGATTCTAACGGTCCCTGTATTGCCAATATAAAAGTAGACACCAAAGAAAATCATAGAAATATTACACTCCGCTCTTATCATAAGGTTGTTGCTATTCCATATTATAAGAAAGCTATTTACCCCAAAAACCACCCATGGCAAAATGTAGTAGGCATAAATGCAATATCCCCATGATCAATAAAGATGTTTTGTAATGGTCAAGTAATTTCGGAGGATCTTTTGATTTTTATCTATATTAGTTAACGTCCAATCTCTATACTATTTATTAAGTTCAAGCCCAAATCATTAATAAATTTTTTCCCTACTGCTGCGTCCACGCCGCCCGGTAATTGCTTAGGCCACCTGACTGTAAACTTCCATTTCAAAAGCAACTGTTGTTTTATAATTTAAAACAGCATGAGTTCTCTGGCCATTATGAAAAGCGATGTAATCCGCTATGCTCATGGCTATTGCTTTGCTACTAAATTGCTCATAATTTAAATACTCAAATTTTAAGATTTTGAAAAAGCGTTCAGTAGGGGCGTTATCCTAACAATTGCCTTTCTGGATCATGCCTTGTGCCCTCCCCATCATTTTTAATCGTGCTCTATAGCAATGCCTGGAACATTGGCTGCCTCGCTCTAAGTGTGTTAATAAACTCTTATGGTATTTTTCCAATAAGCCATGGGTAATGCCTCTGATCACCTTTTTATTTTGCCGCTAGTTGTGGTGGTGCATATCCACCAGTATACGCACCGCAAGACTCCGCATTAAAATCCAGGGACGACTACGCCACGCTATCTATCCCCGATCTGAAAGACTGGGCTTAATTTATCTCCATTCAAACTTCCACTTAAACCTGCTGTTATCGCAGGAGATAATTTTACTTTTGATGGCTTATTTGGTGTTTTTAATGATAGCCTACCTGATGGCTGGGGACGATTGCTACTGGACCGTGCGCTCATCAAACACAATATTAATCCAGGTAACTTGTCTGTGCTTGATAGGCTTTGTTATGTAGGTTCTAATGGTATGGGAGCTTTAATTTATGAACCTGAAGCGCTGCATTCACCTAATATACCGTATAATTCTTTAGATGAAATATCTGAAGAAATTGTTGATTTTCAAAAGCACGACAATGATAAATATGTTGAAGATCTATTAAATCTTGGCGGATCTTCCGCTGGTGCAAAGCCAAAAGTTTTAATGCGTTTAGAAGATGAGCATTGGCTTATCAAATTTCCATCTGGGACAGATCCAAAAGATATTGGCGCAATTGAGTATGCCTATCATCTTATGGCACAAGATGCAGGTATTGATGTACCGAAAGCCAAACTATTTCCAGCGCGCAAAGGGCTTGGTTTTTTTGGAAGTAATAGGTTTGATAAAACAGATAATTCTAGAATTCACATGCATACGATAAGTGGACTTTTGCATGCAGAACACAAAACATCAAGCCTTGATTACGAAATGATTATGAAAGTAACAATGCATTTAACGCACAACATGAAAGAATGTGAAAAACAATATAGAAGATGCGTATTTAATGTCCTAAGTCATAACCGTGACAATCACTCTAAAAATTTCTCATTTTTAATGGATGTAAATGGTGTTTGGCGTGTTTCGTCTTCTTATGATTTGACTTTTTCGTCAGGACCTAGCGGGGAGCATTGCTCGATGGTAATGGGGGAAGGTAAAAATACTGGTATTTTACAGCTTTTAGAACTTGCTAAAATTAGTAACATTAAAAAAAACTGACGCGCTTAACATTATTAATGAGGTAAAATCATCTATGGGCAAATGGTCTAGATTTGCAAAAGATACAGGTGTTAGCAGCGCCAATGCCAAACTTATTGATTCGGCTATAGCAAAAATAATCAAAGATAATTTTTAATAATTATTTATCCATTTTTTTTATCATATTGGTCCTGGTTTTACCTCAGTTTTGGGTTTAGTAGGGCTTACTATTTTTTTTTAAAGCTTTCATAATTAAAGTGTCACCTGCTAATTTTTGCCACTGTTAGAGACTATCACTGATATTATTGATAGATTTATTGCTAGCTATATCGAGCAAAAAAAATCAAAGGGTTTAATCATGAACTGTATCATGCAGTGCTTTAGAGCCTTCGACGATGACTGCGCCGTTGAATGCACCGGTTGCGGCTCCAACCATTGCGCCTGGAGGTCCACCGCTCATCATGCCCACAGTGCCCCAGATTGCGGCCCCAGTTGCAGCGCCACCGATAACATTAGCTGCGTACGGGGCTGTATGTTCTCCACCGCTAATATTGATAACTTCAATTAAAGTAAGGTTTTTCATAAAACCTATTCTCTTATACTACTAAAGAGATGATATGATAACATGAGTTTTTTCAAGTTGTAAGAAAATCTTACAAGTTGAAAGATTTTTTATATACACGTTATTTGGATGAAAATTTACTAACTTATTGGAAATGAAAAGGGGATAATATGAGATTTATGAGATTTTTACAAGGTTTGTCTGTGTTTATATTGTTCACTGCATTTTTTATTGCGGCCAATACAATTTATCACATTTATCTGTGGCCAAATCCTGAAGCGCCCATTTTAAGGGAATCTATTTTTTTTGGGTTTTGCTTTGCCGCGTGCAGTGGGTTTAAAATTGAAGGGGTAAGAGATTGGGTTAAGAAAGGGAAAGGAAAGATAAACGACAATCACCACAAAAGCTTTACGGAGCTTGGACGCATGGCAGGTGATGTCGTCGAATTTGAAACGATGTTTGATGACTTTGTAGATAGCGATGAGTTTAAAGGAATTCGGGTAATCAAAACAACTGATGGTGAGCATAAGGTATTTGCGATTACTTTTGATGATAGTGTTAAAGCTAAGGCATAAAAAAGCTATTTTCTCGATCATAGGTAGTGTAAAGAATTCTGTGTCTGGCGATCTTCTGAAATGATCGCATACTTAAGATATGCTGATAGACACAGGGGAAACCGCAATGGACAAAGACTTAAAAGATCTTGTTGATGAAAAGAAAATAGCTGAACTTGCAACCAGCAAAGATGCCCAAGAAGCTTTTTTCGGTAAAAACGGATTGATCAAGGATTTAATAAAAAGCACGCTTGAAACGGCCCTAAAAGCGGAGATGGCCCACCATTTAGGGGTCGAGATAGAATCTCCAGCGAAAAACAAGCGTAATGGAAAATCAGTTAAAACCATCAAAAGCGATAGCAGTGAGTTTGATTTAGACATACCGCGAGACCGTACAGGCGAATTTGAACCCCAGCTGGTTAAAAAGCACCAACGCCGGCTAGCTGGCCTAGATCAAAAAATATTATCGTTATACGCCCGGGGGCTTTCCACCAGAGATATCCAGGCTGAAATACAAGATATGTATGGTGTTGAGTTATCCCCTACACTGATTTCTCAAGTCACAGATAATGTCATGGATGAAGTAAAAGCTTGGCAAAACCGTCCTC
>Ga0306912_1000041_pt1 | contig 76327 bp, 51 predicted proteins | sample AntRauFillE10628_FD_190443 | JGI IMG/M metagenome (GOLD analysis project Ga0306912, IMG submission 190443) | Saline lake microbial communities from Rauer Islands, Antarctica - Metagenome Filla E10 #628 (v2) (version 2) | ecosystem: Environmental > Aquatic > Non-marine Saline and Alkaline >...
GATGAAGTAGATCAATTATGCGGGTATTTATTTCAAAAAGTACCCTATGTGGAAGAGCTTATTCCAGCCTGGATTAAAAGAAAGGACCCCTTTGTCAGGAGAGCCGGCTTCGTCTTGATCGTTGCTACCTGTATTCATCATAAAAGCAAAGAGGATGATCATTTCCTTCAGTACTTTGACACGATTGAAAAGTATTCTACCGATGAGAGAAACTATGTAAAACGTGCAGTCAATTGGGCTTTACGCCAAATTGGGAAACGCACCATTCACCTGAATAAAGATGCAGTTGAATTAGCTAAAAAATTAGCGGAGAAGAAAAATGAAACAGCAAGATGGATTGGTAAGAATGCTTTGAAGGAATTACAAAGCGAGGAGGTATTGGAGAGGCTAAATAAAAAAGAAGAAAAGCGCCTCAAAAAAATAGAGAAGAAAAAGCAAAAGGAAAAGGCGAAAAAGGAAGCAGAGAAGAAAAAGATGCTTAAAAAAGCAAAACAAGCCAAGAAGAAAGGAACGAGCACTTCTGCAAAAGGCAACAAAAAATCTGCCGAAAGAAAGACGAAGAAGAAGGCTTCCACGGCCAAAAAGAAGAAGTAACAAGTTTTACCTGATCAAGCGAGGTGCAAATAGACTCAATAGAAAAGCAGCGGAAGCCCATGCGGCCACACTGACTACTATGTTTGAGCTATATTGATTCACCCCAATGGCAATGAATACCCAAATACCCACGAGGTTGAAAGCAAACCACTGGAAATGATTCCAAATCCTGTAATAAATCCACCATACTATAAAGAGTACAATCAAGGCCACAATGCCCTCCATGAATAGTGGAATAAGATCATAACTTTGAATGGTAACCGAAATATTGGCAACAGTGGCAGCCGTTAGCCAACCTGTATATATTTCAAAAGGATATTGCACCCATCTTTTATTTGTGTCTCTGGGTGGAGTTGCTCTACCTTGTCGTAAAATATAAACTGAACTGGCCAACATGCCGCTGATCAGGAATACTGATAGCAATAGGTACTCATAAGACCAGCTAACGATCCAGGCGGCATTTAATAAATGAAGGAGAATAAACGCCAGGCGAATATTCTGTAACTCCTCTTGAGGTCGTTGAGTTTCAATAGCTCTTTTGGATTGAAATATGAGAAAGCTTATCATGGACAAATAAATAATCCCCCAAATGGAAAATGCATAGCTTGCGGGCGTGATGAGCGTCCGGTATTTGTCCGACACTTCACCAATATTGTTTCCAGTCCATGCTTCAGTTTGTGGAAGGTAATTGAGGTACAATGCCAGAATAAAGCTCAAAATGGCACCAACAGCGGCGAGTATTTTCATATCGAGGATTTTTTAGAAGTACCTGAGAGTCCAAAAAATGGAACAATATTTTTATATTGGAACATATACGTAAATATAAAATTTATTATGAATTGATTTTCAGTCTACAATCATCATATCTCTTTGGCACGTTTTTCCCACCTTGTAATTAGTAGATAGTACAAGATAGTGAAAAATATTCGAGGCATAAGGCACATACTGATCTGCTCAATTTTAGTGTTGGGTGGGCTGAGTACTATTTTACTCGGTCAAGGCTCGTCCGAAGCTTCACATGATATTTTCATAGAGTTTGATGAGGTTGTTTTGATGGATGTCGTTTCTTCTTCAGATATCGATATTGTACTAGAGGCGAACCTGGGAAGTGGCCTGACGGCAGGAGAGTCAATAGATAATGGTACAGTATTAGCAGAGAATAGCGACAACCGTCTCCATTATACGATATTTAACGCCACACCCTGGAATCAATATAAAATCGCAGTAGATGTTTCTGCACTAGAGGGGGAGGGATGGGATATCGAACTAAGCATCACCCCGGGAGATTTTGCTCATTCTGGAGCGAATGGGAATATATATACTCCTTTATTATCACTGCGAACTGCTCCACCGTCGGCCAACTTATTAGGTGGAATTAATAACGTGTGCTGGACAGGCACGAATGTAGAGACTCAAGGATACCAATTAAACTATCAGTTAAAGGTGACCGATGTAAACAATTTCGAAGCCGGCAATACAACCTCCCCTATCACTATTACATATACACTTAGCGAAGAATAGATCTCTTAGGTTTTAAGAGGACTCCGAGCAATGTGGAATCTCATTGCTTTATATCAATTTATATTTTTGAAAACTCTTATGCCTCTTTTCTGAGGGCCCATAACACCAACAGTACAGATGAATATTTTTCCAAAAACAGGAATACATTACATTTAATGGAACACATTTGTTTAAATAATGTTACGTAATTCGCTGATTAACAATTCCGAAAGCCCATGATTGTCAGTTGGCATGAATATCGCAACTATTTAAGTAACAACAGACAAGCAAAAAAAATAAAAACGCTAATTATGAAAAATTTGAAAATTCTTTTCTCGGCTTTACTTATCACAGGAGCATTGATTGTCGCTCAAAATGCCGTTGCTCAAAACAATGAGGGCGCTCACGACATCAATGTATCTTTTGATGGGATAACTTTATTAGATGTTGTATCGCCGAACGCCAATCAAGATATCACATTGAGTGGTGAATGGGGTTCTGTTCAGGCTGGTGAAGAAATCACAGAAAATACAGTTTTGGCTTCAAATGAAGAAAATCGATTGCACTACACGGTGTTTAACCCCCAGGGAGGAAATAACACTTATAAAATTAGTGTAGGAGTTTCTGGATTTGAAGGTTCAGGATGGGATATTGATATAACTTTACAAGCTGGAAATTTTGACAACCCAAATGCTAATGGTACAGTGGGTTCTACAACTGGTCTTCGAGATAATTCGGGCGCTGATGTTGTTACTGGAATAGGTAAAATCGCATGGACAGGTACAGATGAGTCAGCAGATGGTTACGGCTTATTATACGAGTTAAAGGTAACGGACTTCGATACTTTCGAAGCAGGTAATGATACCAACCCAATAACAGTGACGTATACCTTAAGTGAAGAATAAAACATTTTAAAGGCAAATAAGACAAAAAAATGTCGGAAGAATTTCTGACATTTTTTTGTTTGCTGTTGACAAAGCCAAGTTGGTAACAACTTGGCTTTTTTTATGTGCCTTCAGAAAGTTGTTTGGCTAGCAAAGTAGGATGCGCCTTATTCTGATTTTAATGAGCTTCCTTGGAATCTTGCAGAAAGAACATAGATAACTATCAGAAGATATAATGTTGGGGTTACTCCATATCTAACCTTTTGTCTATTGAAGTTCAAGTCGGTTTTTCCATCAAATTCTCTTTAATTGGTCAAACTTCTTTATTGTGTGAAAGTAGTATCGTAGCAGGCCAATCTGCCATGATCAGCATATAGGATGTTTTATTTGCAGGAGGATTTGATCGACAAGTTTTATTCAAGTCCGCACTCTTTCTATTCCGGATGGCTGCAGACCTCAATATTTTTATAGTCTAGTGAAATCATTCTATAAAACAGCTAGAGCTAGCCTTACAGGTAACCCGTCCGCTTCGCGGTCTCTTCTTTTTCGATCTTGGCTGTAGACACCCAATTCTTATGATATCGATGGGTTACCTCTTCCTCGATCATAAATTTTCCTTTAATTGTTCAGGCCTAAAAAGTTTTGGTGCAGACTGAATTTTGAACGCTAAACGGGGTCAAATACCGGGTTTGCATTATTAGGTTTTGTTTTAAAAGTGGAATCGAGTACATGAAATGGAATAAATGTCGTCAATTTTAATGTGTAATTATCTGTAAAACAAAAATAAAAGTGTGTGAACCCCAGTTGGCATGAATATCGCAATTATGTAAATAACAACAGACAAACAAAAAAAATTAACAAGATGAAAACTGCAATTAAATTTTTCTCGCTTCTATTGATCTCAACTGTATTCTTCACAGGGCAACAAATGAGTGCCCAGGGAAATAACACGGGAAATCACGATGTTAATGTAGAGTTTGATGGGATTACATTATTAGATGTTGTTTCGCCGAACGCGAATCAAGATATCACATTGAGTGGTGAATGGGGTTCTGTTCAGGCCGGTGAAGAAATAACAGAAAACACGGTCTTGGCTACGAATGAAGAAAATCGATTGCACTATACGGTTTTCAATCCTCAGGGAGGGAATAACACATATAAAATCAGTGTAGCCACTACTGGATTTGAAGGAGCAGGATGGGACATCGACTTAAGTCTAGAGGCTGGAAGTTTTTCTAACCCGAACGCAGCGGGGGTTGCCGGTTCTACAATTGGATTGCGTTCCGGAGGGGGCGAAATGGTGAGTGATATTTCAAAAATTGCCTGGACGGGTACAGATGAAGCAGCAGATGGTTATGGCTTGCTTTACGAATTGAAAGTGACGGACTTCGACGCTTTCGAGGCGGGAAACAGCTCGAATGCGATCACGGTAACCTATACCATTAGCGAAGAGTAGAAAGACCAATAGATTAATGGTATATTTGAAGGTCGGGGCGTATTGCCCCCGACCTTTTTTATTCTTGAAAAGAAATATGTCATGAGACACTTCCTAATTGCCATAATTGTTGCTTCTGTTTTTTCGACTGCTGAGGCTAGGATTGTAGTGACTAATGGATTGAGCCATGTTCACGATCTCAATGTTCGTGCTGCTGATCGCGGCTCGATCAAAATGAAAAATTTGGGAAGCAAGGCAGAACGAGTGAAGATTTATTTATCTGATTTAGGTATGGATTGTGTAGATGGGACAAAATTTTTGTCGCCAGCTTCTACCTCTCGCTCATCAGCTGAATGGCTTACTTTATCCTCCATTGAAGAAACACTGGAACCAAATGAAAGTATTGAGGTACAATACCAAATTAACAAACCCGAAGGTCTGGAATCCGAAGGGAGTTTTTGGAGCTTTATTATGGTAGAAAATGTTCCTGAATTAGATACAAATATTGTTGAAGGTTCGGTGAAAGTTAACACGAACTTTCGATATGCGATTCAGATTATTGCTGAATTGGGTGGAGGAAATGGAGATATGGAGTTTGATTCCGTCTATTATAATTCGGAGGATGGAGGTGTCGTATTACATATGCTCAATCCGTCCTCCCACATATTATGGGTTCAATTTGAATTAGAATTATTTGGGTCGGGCGAGAAAAGTATTCAACATATCGATGAAAGCCCTACAAAAATATATCCTGGCTTATGTCGGAAAGTGATTTTGCCTATTGATCCTGCAACAGCGAGTGGTTCCTATGAAGGAGTCATTATAGCAAAGTCTCGAAACTTTGGTCGTTTTGGCTATCGATTAAAGATTGAAATCGATGAATGAGGTGGTTCAAAGCTATATATATTCTGATTTTCTTTATTTCTGGTTTTGGCCTACAGGCACAAACTAAACTTTTTGTCCTTAAGGCCCCTGATAACATTGAACCCGGAACATATGAAACCTTCGTGTTTCGTTGCACACATCAGGGAGAAGATTCTTTGACTTTCCGCCCCCAGCTCGCATTGCCATCTATCGATTGGAAAATATTATCCGGACCTGATTCTCAAATAACATTACCCCCTAAAGGCAGTGAATTATTAATTTTTGTGCTGGAAACACACCCACTCACAGAAGCTGGCTCCAAAAAGCTGGCTTTGGAGCTCTATAAAGGAGACGCTGAACTGCCGGAAGTCATTCGTGAAATTTCCATAAAAGTGCCACGCCTGGTTGACATGAATGTGGAGTTTGTGAATGGCCCGGAGCAAGTACCTGCGGGTGAATCATTTGTTTTTTCTTATCTCATCTCAAATAGGGGAAATGCAGTCGAAACTGTCAATTTATCCTCAGAAAGAGGAAAGGTTGAGCTTGGAGATACACTGGAAATACAACCGGGCACTCAGCGGACACTGAACCTTAATGGGCTTGCTCCCCAATCATCCCTGAGAAATAACGCATTTTCCTTTTATCTGGATTTATCCTTGAGCATTGATTCCACTGCTTGGAAGGAGCGCTTAATGAACAGCACTCAGGTAATACCTCTTGAGGAAGAAAAATACGATCCATATCATAGATTCCCCTTGAAATTTGGTGGGAGTTATGTTGGGGGGCGATCATCGGGAGATTACGACCAGGCATACCAATTCTTAATCCAGGGGGCGGGGTATTTGGATCAAGAGAAGAATCATAAAGTGAAATTGTTTTTGCGTGGACCCAATCAGTTTAGAGTCACTCGTGTGGGAAACTTTGATCAATATGCCCTGACGTATGAAAACGGAGGTACGACTGTTCTATTGGGAGACCACTCGTTTCGAGTGAGTCGCCTAATGGAGTTTGGTAGATTCTCTAGAGGGGTTTCCGTCAATCAAAATTGGGGAAAGTGGAGTGCGAATGCCATGTACCATCAACCTCGATTCAATCGGGAGATCTCCTCTATTGCGGCTCTGTCTGGGCGATACTTCATCAACGAATCATGGAGTGTGAAACTCACAGGGCTTCAAAAGAGATTTAATGAACAAAATACGGCCCACTTAATTGGTTTAGGGTCAGAGTTTGTTGTTCGCAACTTGAAGTTTGATGCGGAAGCCTCCGCAAGTCAACAAGGAGGGGAAATCGGGTATGGAGCCAGTGCGGATCTTCGAGCTAAGTTCTCGCGCTTTGGTCTCAATGTGAATGCCTTGCACTCAGATCGAAACTACCAGGGTTTTTTCAATAACTCAACGATCATTAATTCTAATGCCAATTACTCTCTGGACCGATGGACATTTAGCCTGAATGGAACCTATAATATTTCCAATCCTTCATTGGACACTTTTCAAATTGCAGCTCCATTTGTGACTTCTCAATTTCTCAATGTAAGTTATCGATTGTCAAATAGCGCTTTCCTTCTGTTGGGTGTCGTTAGAAGAACCGGGGAAGACCGATTTGAACCCAAAAGGTTTCATTACAATGAGAATAGTATGAGAATGAGGTTCCGATATCGCAAAAGTAAATTGCAATGGAGGTCGGAAATGGAAGTGGGGGAGACCACAAATCTCCTCGCAGAGAACAGTCAAAGTACACAGGCGAGTTTTAATTTCCTCAACCAATTTAATGTACAACTGGGTCCAAATTTTAAAGTGGGTGGATTGGGGCAATATCTCAGAACCAATCGCTACGATCAACAAATCTCAAGCATTTTCCTGTACGGACTTAATTTAGGCTACCAGTGGAGCAATCACTTATTCGCCACCATCAATTACCGCAATAACTTCTTGCTCGAACAAGTGAATGAAGATAGAAGTTTGCTAAACTCTAGTTTGAATATTAACTGGGGCCCTCATCAACTCACTGGGTTTTTCAGCTATAATATTTTTAGAAACACAGTAGATCAACGAAACTACTTCCTATCGCTTTCTTATTTATACGAGCTCAATTTGGCCATTTCCAAGCGAAAGGATGTTGCTGATTTATCGGGAGTTATTCGGCCCCGTGAAGACCAAAAGGTTGAGGGAATTACTCTGAAGTTCGCTGGCCAGACAGCTGTGACTGACTCGGAGGGACGATTTATTTTTCGGGGTGTTAGACCCGGCGAACATCAATTGTTTATCGATAAGAATAGCCTTCCCATTTTTGACCGCCCCGTGAAAGGATACTCAAGAAAAGTAACCTTGGGTCCGGCAGAAAATAAGGAAATTTCCCTGACGCTCACTACCACCGGACGCATTGAGGGACAAATTGATTTTGACTTGATAGAAAAGCGAGCGCCTTCTAACTTGATTATTCGCTTACAGAATGAGGAAAAGACATTGGTGACAGAAGTGAAAAAAGATGGCACTTTTGAATGGATACAACTCATGCCCGGCGAATGGAACTATAAGGTCTTAGAATCTGGATGGAGCCGTAATTTTGATATGAATTCAAGCGGAACTGTCACAATTTCTCCAGGTGAGACTTCTAAAATCTCCCTCGTAATGAAGGAAATAGAAGAGGTCATTAAGTTTAAAAATTAAAAAATTGTATCTTCCTATTATGTCGACAAAAATACTGACTTTTTCTCTTCTATTTGCCCTGGCAGGAGCCCTGCCAGCACAAACCTCGAGCGAAATAGTCTCTTTGCTGATACCAGATGTTGCTTTGCTAGCCGTGAGACCAGATGACGGACCCATAACTTTGAATATTACTGTTTCTCCCATTGCAGGCTCAGCTGATTTTATTACTGACTCAGATGATTCGAGATTCCTCAACTATTCCTCCGCGGTAGAAAGTGGGGCTTCTTCCCGCGCCATTTATGCAGAGTTATCGAGTGGCAGTCTCCCTTCGGGATTATTACTCCAAATAGAACTCGGTACTCCCTCAGGTGCTGCTGAAGGTCAACTCGCTGTTCCTGTAGGTCCAGTCACGATTACGAGTACCCCTCAAAGTGTCGCAACGAGTATAAGGGGTGCAAGAACAGGCATAGGTTCAGGCAATGGTCATCAATTATTTTATTCTATTCTGGTCGATGATGCCGAAGAGTTGGGGGAAAATCAAGGGACAAATCCTTTAGTCATAACATACACCTTAGCAGATGATTAAGCATTATATATTATCCATATTGTTGCTCATATCGGGACTCTTGCCTGCGCAAGAATTTGAACTCGATGCCCCATTGGATTGGAACTATGAAATCCCCTCTAACGATATCGTGCTCGCGGGAGAAGACTTTTCAAGTCGGTATGATAGTCCAGCTCAACAAACCATTGGCCGGATTTCTGGAGGGGCTCCTTTCTGGGATCCCAATCATCCCGCCCACCAAAATCAGTGCCTAAATAGTAATCGTTGTGACTGGGTTGTTCAAGTCCAGAAAATCGATATCCAATGGCATCCCGATTTACAATTGTATATTAAGAGGAATGGGTTTTTACCTAATGTTTCCAACGGGGAAATTTGGCAGGAAGTATCGGATATCCCACTCGATTTTTTCAATGGAACCGGAGAAACTGATGATATTTTTGTTCAGTATAGCTTTAGAAATGTTTCCGTTCTAATGGATGCCGGCGAATACTCTACTCAGATATTGTTTACCCTGGTCGATATTTAAAAAGCTATTTTTTCTAATCCTTTCACACTTAATTTAAGGAATTTTTTTCTATTATTTTTCTCATTGCTTGTATTTTACTATATTTAGTATAATTCTTAAGAGATTATTCGTGAGATCTACCAATTATAAATATTTTTGGATTGTTTTTGCTTTGACTTTATTGCAAAGCAATCAGTCAGGTTTTGCCCAAACAGATGAGGCACAGCATGCCATAAATGTTGAGTTTACAGAAGTCGCAGTGTTGGAAGTGATCGGTGAAACCGAACTGTTCGTGGATTGGTCGGAAGAGGACCTGGAAGGATTAGACCAGCTCGATGAAGTTAATCTTACAGACAATGCTCTTTGGCTCAATTACACTACCATAGCCCACAATGGGGTAAACTATAAAATAACCGCACTTTGCGCGCAAATCCCTCAGGGGTTTGAGCTTTTGCTTACCGCAGCAAATCCGTCAGAGACTGGTGGAGGAACAAAAGGTCTAGCTATTTCAACGCTTCCTACACCTTTACTACAGGTTACAGTCTTGGATGTCGTGCATTTGATTGGAAGTGCCTACACGGGAGTAGGAGAGGGCAGTGGTGTGGCTGTGGATATTTCAATTCGTAAAATCGATCCGGGTAAATCTTTTAGTGAAATTAACCAATCGCTATTTTCTCTGGATTTCGATATACTATCATATCAATAATCGAGTGAATGAGTTGGGATGTCCAGATCGTTTTTCATTACGGCTCTCACTTCTTTTTCCCCTTAATTGTGGCACTGCTTTTCTTTCGAACCCATTGGATACAAGCCTCCCTTATTATGTTATTGGCCAACGCAGTTGACCTCGATCATTTGTGGGCTGATCCAATTTTCGATGCTGACAGATGCAGTATCGGCTATCACTTTCTTCATTCCTATCCCGCTATTGCCATTTATTTCCTACTGACTCTTTTCAACAATAAAGTCGTTCGATATCTCGCTATAGGACTTCTTTTACATATGCTAACGGATACTGTAGATTGCCTTTGGATGACTATCTTTCCATAAAAAGGAAAAATTATCCATTATGTGGAATAATGAAAACTCGCAATATTTCATAAATCGCTGATAACCAGGCAACTATATGCTTATATAAATAAGGCACAGTATATGTCACATTAATTGTAAGATGTTTACATACTTTCATATACACTGGATAATATTATTGTTTGGATTTTTCCAAATTCATCCTGTCAATACTCCCTCTTTGGATTTTCTCAATATGTACGAGGAGTCGGTTGAGGTGCCCGTAGATACGGATGATCTGATGCTAACAGAACCTACACTTAAGATAGGCAAATCTATAAATATTACCCCTAATGGCGAGGACTTTATAAAGCTTCTACAGATTAAAGCGGGAGAACCCATTTTTCGCCTCCCTTTGCCAAACAGCTCGGTTGAACTCTCCTATATGTTCCCCAATGATCCAAACCATGCCTCTGATCGATACGCGCTAAAAGCAGAGCTCTTTGGCGAACTGCCCGAAGATGTTTCTCTTGTTATTTGCATCGGAGAAAATGAATACACGATTTCTTCAGAGCAAGCCATTGATTGCCGGGATTTGGATAATAATAAATGTCTAGTCACCGAATTAATACATTCAAAAGATGACTTCACGGTGTTCAAGTTACAAGATACAGTTCAAGCAAATTTTGCTTTGAAGTCCCCGACGCCTATTTTGGATTTTTCCAAATACGCCCAAATAGATGTGGAAGTTAAATTCTCCATTGAAAAAGTGAAATAGAAATACCTCCCCCCATTTCTATACTCCATTTATTTTGGGTGTTACGGCAGCGACAAAGGTCGCTGCCGTCGGGCTATCCGGGGGTTCCGTCCCCAATGCTTTGGGGACCGCTTCACCGACCGAGTCGGTTCGCGCCCCTCCTATCCCTAACACATAGCAGTGCCACTTACCGTTCCAGATGAACCCTTTTTTTCCCTGAATCATATTGTTTCTCGAGGAAACTCCAATTCCACTTCTGAATAGAAGAATCAGGTTCCGTAATTATGGATTGTATCTTTTGACTTGGGAGGAACGCTCTATGCGCACAGTAGGTGTTTTGTCGAAGTCTTGTACCTTTCCTTCAATACACATATCTTTCTGCAGCCACTCTTCCATGGGATCGGAGGTAAAACTGAGAATGAATTCTTTGGGTATGTAGGCAGAGAAAATATGGTTCGGAAAAGTTTTATCCATATTCAGCCAGATATTGCCCGATTTACTTTTTCTCATGGATACCACTCGACCGCAGACAGTTACTCTTCTGTTTTTACCCATGTGGATTTTAGCCTGTACCGTATTGAAATGCCCTTTAGGCAATTCAGTCGGAGATAAGGGCTCCGCCTCGGAATCGGGGAGGTTCAACCAGCGCACGATATCCCTCTGGCTCTCAATTTTATCCTGCCGTTCTTTAGGTAAAGCAGATGAAAAGTCTAGTTTGGTTCGGTTTTCAACTTCTCGGATGCTTAAGGCAAAGGTCTCAATGGGTGCATCAACTTGCCTGTTGGGCATGATAAAACCGATTCCCCTGTCCCTTTCCAAATCTACTACGATTTTGAAATATTCCTCAGGTAAACTCAGCCCATTGACACTTCGCTCTACTTTGGGCAGCTCCTCGTCCAATAGAGGGCCGCTCACTACATACAGGGAAGTACCCGAATGCGTATAAACATAGGAGCGAATCGCACCCTCTAGTTCTGCCCAGCTATACCTGTTAAATCCAGGTCTTTGAGGACTCATGTTGGAGTAGTAGTAACTCTCTGACAGCGCTTGCTCTGACCATCGAAAATCAGCGGATGGGGCAAGGTGACCCCGATCATATCCATAGCCATCATAGACATAACTGCTATCCATTTGTAGATACTTTAAAAAATAATCCGCTTCTTCTGCGCTCCCCGTTTCTATTTTCGGATCTAATCGAAAATCATTGGTCCTACTGACACTACCGGTGACGATATCTGGTAATATGATATGGGCCACCCAATTAGCTTGTTCGTGCTCCTCATTATAAGATAAGAACATGGCGGAGTGCTCAATATAATTTTCAGTGGGAAGCCCCCAGGACCTCAAATCATCTCGAATTTGATCTAATTTATAGTCGTGAATTCTCTCCTCAATCGATCTCTTTTTTGATTCAAGCTGGTCTAATGCTGTTTGTAAGCTATCGAGCATCCTTTCTGTCGGAGTCTGTGCAATGCAAGATATTCCGGTGAAAAGCAATAAAAAATAAGCTAGTGCATGTCGCATGAATCTGAAATTTTTGACTGAGTGGAACGATCAACTCTCCTGCGATGTAAAAGTAAAAAAATTGAATGAAAGCGTAAATTGACTTATCTTTCGAGGAATTGAAAAACAGTAGTTATGCATCCAACTCATCAACATCCCCTGGATATCAGATGGTCTGATCTGGACCCAAATGTTCATGTCAGACACTCTGTCTATTATGATTGGGGTGCCCAAATGCGGATGAAGATGTTATTTGATGCAGGAATTACAATGAAGTTGATGAAGCGACACAGTGTGGGGGTGATTCTAATGGAGGAAAACTGTCGATTTCGTAGAGAGGTAAAATGGGGAGATCAACCCTATATGGTTTCTCAATGGACCACCATTCCGGAAAATCCACAATTATTTGAATTTGAACACCAACTATTCAAAGGGGAAGGGGTATTCTGTGCTGAGATAAAAGTACGTGGTGCCTGGATGAATACTGAGCAAAGAAAACTCAGCGCCCCACCTTTGGCTATTCAAAACCTGATTGATTCGGCCTTGAGTGAATAAAAGGATCTGTTAGCCCGGTTCACCATTAAGAATACGGTGTGCCACATGAAGGGTAGAAAGGAAAGCCCCGTCACTTTATGCTCTACATTTTTCCTTTTTGGTTAGCAACTTATATTATTATAAAGCGCATTAAATACAAAATGCAAGACGCAAAGCACTCTCTTTGATGCTTTTGGATCATTTGTTGGCCGAATTTCAACAGGCTCCTTTTTGGAAATTTTCCCTCTACTTGAAGTTACTCTAAAAAAATACCCCTACCGCAGAGCAGTAGAGGTATTTTATTATAATACTTTACTTTACAAATGAAAGTGAAGATTTATTTTTCAGCCGCTAAGTCAAAGAATTCATCCAACTTCGGCATGATGATAATTTCTGTTCTTCTGTTTGCCTGACGGCCACTAGCTGACTCGTTAGAAGCTTTTGGAGCAAACTCTCCGCGTCCTCCTGCAGTTAATCTCGCAGCATCAACTTCGTATTTGTCTGTAAGTCTTCGAACGACTGAAGTAGCACGCTTCACAGATAAATCCCAATTGTCTTTGATGCAATCCGTTCGGATAGAAACATCATCTGTGTGTCCTTCAACCAAAATATCTAAATGATCGTGGTCTTTTAAGACCTTAGCAACTTTAGAGAGTACATTTTCAGCATTCGGTCGAATGACTGTGCTGGCAGTGTTGAAAAGCATCTTGTCAGATAGAGACACATAAACTACACCTTTTCTCACTTCTACATTTACATCCTCGTCATTCACGTCAGATAATGAGCGCTTGAGATTCATGACTAAAGCCATATTCATGGAATCACGAGCTTGAATTTTCGAGGTTAAATTCTCTATGCGTTCACTTTGCTTATTGATAGCATCCAATGAGCGCTTGATACTCTCAGCACCTTCTTTGTTGACTATGGAAAGGTCAGCCAAACGATCTAATAAATTCGTGTTTGTTTTCTTCAAATAGTCTAAATCTTCTTGAAGATTTTTGACTTTATCTTTAGAGTTACTCAATTCATTTTTGGCCTCAGCAAGATCTTTACTGGTCATTTCTGCTTTCTCATCGCAATCGTCTAATGCTTTCTTTGTCTTTTCTAGCTCCATCTGAGCTTGATCATATGACGCTTCCAGGTCATTGAATTTCTTCTTACCAACACATGAAGCTAACATGGTAACGGTAAATAGTGCAATAAATAGTCTACTTGTATTCATAACTGTCTAAGGTTTATTGGTTTTTCTGTAGTTAAAGATAACATTTTTGGCGTAAATTGATAAAAATCACTTTGAAATAGAACTTTGCATTCAAAGTTATTCTACACACACATTTTATCTTAAGCAGCTGCAAATTTAATAATAATCTATCAGCTTTCAAGGTGTATCGTAAGGTATTTCCATTTATGACGGCAGATTCGCTGCTTAATAGATGAAGTCCTTGACTTTTTATACGAAAAATTGTAAGTGTTTAGAAAAATGTAATTAAAGCGACAAAACCTTGTGTTTTGTATAAAATGCAAATGAATTCTCGGTATTTTTATTTATCTAGATATATATTCGTTGTATTTAGTAAACTAAAAAAGATGTGATGAGGGGGATCATTCTTTCAATTTTGCTGTTTTTCACTGTATCTATTGAATATGGGGTAGCTCAAGTCGCTCTTGATTCATATTTGCCTGTATTGAATCCGGAGGGGGGCGTTCAGGCCTATTATCGATGTTCAGTTGATGAAAAAGATATTGAGGAGCGGCTCAAAGATGTTCCCCACTGGCGGACTGGTGAGTCTGGTGTCCTTCTGGACCTCCCAACAGCAGATGGCGAATGGCATACCTTTGAACTTTGGGAAGCCCCTATCATGGCTTCGGGGCTGGCGAGCCGCTTCCCCATGATTATAAACCTCAAGGGACGAGATATCGAGAACCCCCAACGTGGTATTCGCCTCAACTTCAGCCCGAGAGGACTTTTTGCTGTCATTTATGATGAGAAAGACAAAACGTATATCCAACCGCCGGGGCAATACGCGGATTTTTATCGACTCTTCTATTCAAAGAACACCTATTCCAATTGGACTTGTGAGGTAGATGACTCCAACCTTGCTCCCGATGGGAAACCCGGCGCGGGTGCTAAAAGTAATAATTGTACCGTTCTGGGTGACCAACTCTTTACATATCGCATTGTGGTGGCCACTACCGGCGAGTTTTGGGAATTAAATGATGGGGGGAATGGTCTTCCGGATGTTCTCGCCGCATTGAATGACCGTCTGGCCGATATGCTCATCCCCTATGAGCGGGACTTATCCATGACCTTTGAATTGGTCGATAGTAATGACATTGTGATGTTTCAAAATCCGAGTACAGATCCCTTTTCTAATCCTACAAACACGGGAGTTTCCATTAATGATGCTGAAGCTACCATTGAAGCGCATTTTGATGATGCCGACTACGACATTGGCCACGGATATCATGAGATTACTTGTGGGGGAGGATGTGGCTGGGGCGGATTGGCCGGAACTCCAGTCGCTTGTCGGGACGGCTCGAAGGCGAGGGCATTCACTTATCAACCCAATGACATCCCCACGAATACCGTCTTCTCTCATGAATTTGGCCATCAGTTAGGTTGCTCACATTGCAATTATGGCTGCAACTCTTCGGGATGTCACCGCGTAGAGCCTGGACAAGGGGTAACTATAATGTCAACTAGTGCAAATTGTTCTCCTTCAGACAACTATGGGCCACGTGTGGACTTTTTCCACGCCCGAAGTATCGATGCGATTTTGGAGTATTCCTTAAATGGAAATTTCAATTTTTCGAGCTCTAGTTGCACCCCAAGTCAAGTTTTCGGATGGTCCCTTTGTGTAGATCAGGAGTCTAGCGGAAATGGCATTCCCACCTCAGATGCCGATCCTAACGGTCTCAACCTCAACATTCCCATTTCCACGCCCTTCTTTTTGGAAGGGTCCGCTTCGGACCCGGAGGGAGATCCCTGGACAGCCAATTGGGTGGATTACAATTCAGATCCGGACATGACGGCCACACCACAGAATGCTCATGATATCGCTACTGCACCGCTCTTCCGCTGGTTTCAGCCGAGCACGGACGTGATTCGATACTTTCCGCAACTCAGCAGTATTCTGAACGGAAATACCACTGCAGGAACCGGCGAAGTCCTACCTTCTGTAGGTCGAACCATGGATTTTCGTTTTATCGTACGCGATAATGCCTCGCCCTACGGCGCGCTGGCCTGCGATGAACTCACCGTGATGGTCGATGGCAATAGTGGGCCCTTTGAGGTGACCTCCCAAAATGCGGGTGCGACTTGGCAGTCGGGCGATACCGAAACCATCACCTGGTCGGTGAATAATACCGATCAGGCACCGATTTCTGCCAGCAATGTGGATATCCTGTTTTCCTCCGATGGTGGACTGAATTTTTCGGTTACACTGGCAAGCAGTGTGACCAATGACGGTATCCACGATATTACGGTGCCCACAGTAAACACCATGGAAGGACGAATTAAAGTACAACCCGCCGGTGGATATATTTTCTTTGATATCAATAATGCGGACATAAATGTCTCAGATGATTGCCTGGCCGATGGAGAACAGATCTTTCCGTCCACGGTACTCCAGGCCGAGGAGGGCGATCCGGCCTTGATGCTTGATATGGATTTTGGGGCTGTTGTAAACTCATTTACTGATAACATCTCCTCAAGCGACCCCAATTATGATTTAGTTTCTGAGGACTCTATTACTAATAATTGCGCCTCCTTTCCTCAGTTTTTTGCCCCAAACTATAAGCTTTATGATTTCAAAGTGACCAGCTCGGGTAGTTATTCATTTAGCAGAACGTCTGGGGATTTCCCTGTAATGAATTTATACAGTCCGGTCTTTGTAACAACATCAGTATGTGATAACTGGTTAGCAAGCAATACCGTGTATAATCCCGGTCGTAACAACTTTTCCCTTTTTAATGGCGTATCAGCCTCATTTACAGCTCATGATGATAATGAATTGACTGTTAACGATTTTAATGGTAGCGGAGTTTCATACACCTTATCCTTGTCCGGTCCCGGCGATGTCTACTTCCCGGGCAGTCCACTAGTGGGATTTAGTTACGAATATGTGGTCGTCAATGACGCCACAGGCAACATTGACTTGATTTCCCCTAACCCGGACCTCACGTCCTTCGATGTCGGATCTTATACCGTGTATGGACTAAGCTACGATGATTCGGAAAATGTCCAGACCTATGTGGGTGGTCCCTTTACCTCTCTGGAAACAGCCACACTCAATGGTACAATCTGCGCGGACCTCAGTTCGAATAGCCGACCGATAGAAATTGAAGCTTTATTACCTCTGGATTTTCTCTATTTTTCAGCGGAAAAAGTAAAGGATGCTGCTCGTTTATTTTGGCAGATAGATCAGGCGGTGAATGTCTCTCATTTTGAGGTGGAGCGCTACGATGCGAAAAGAACCGAGTTTGTCTCTATTGGACAGATGCCCTGGATAAAAGAAGATACAGACTATGAATTCCTGGATATAGACGTGCAATTAGGAAAAGAGTACTTATATAGGATCCGCTCTGTCGATATTGATGGCAATAGCCAAACCACAGACACTCGACTATTGGTATTTCCCTCTGCTGATTCTTACGAGATATATCCGAATCCCGCGGAGCATTTCTTTCAGCTCAGTGGTCCTCTGGATAAGATTCAGGAAGTTCGCGTGATGAATGCCTTTGGTCAAGTCATCTGGGAACAGGTAGGACCAGTTTCCTCCCGACCTATTTCTACTGCTGACTGGCCGCGCTCCATGTATTATGTAGAGATACGCAGCGAAGACGGTTTCCATCGCTTTCGACTGGTGCTTCAATAAGGGTCAACGTCTATTTTAATGCGAACGGTGGAATACCCTCTGCTTTTTTTCAGGCGCAGTACGCCATCTTTAAGCAGCTCTTTCGCTTGCTTCAATACACTGGCTTTATCTTCTAGCTTGATTTGCAAATGGTAGATATAAAAGTTAGAGATACGCGGAATAGGCGCTTGCGCCGGAGGATGCAACACCCCGTCAATTTTATCTATGCAGTAGTGATGCAACGCTTGCGCTGCACGAAGGGACTTTTCGGGGTTTTTGTGCTTGATTTCCATTTGAATGAGTCGCTCAAAAGGCGGGTAGCCCAGACTTTTTCTTTCCTTCATCTCCTGGCGGTAGAGACCTTCGTAGTCTCTGCTGAGCACCTTTTGGAGAACGGGGTGCGTGCTTTTATTTGTTTGAATGCATACGTAGCCCTTCTTTTGTCTTCGACCGGCGCGTCCGGCCACCTGCGTGAGCAATTGATAGGCGACCTCATTGGTTCTGAAGTCGGGAAAGAACAGGAGCTGATCTGCATCGACTACGCCAACCATGCCTACATTGTCAAAGTCTAATCCTTTACTCACCATTTGAGTTCCGATGAGTATCTGTGTCCGCTGCTGTTCGAATCGTCGCACAATTTTTTGAAAACTATGTTTTCCCCTGGCGGTGTCCCAATCGAGTCGTTCAATATTGGTTTGTGGGAAAATATCTTCTAGTTCATCTTCCACCTTTTGCGTACCCATGCCTTTTTCAACTAAGGAAGGCGACCCACAATCCGGGCATTGAGAATGAATTGATTGCTGATAGCCGCAGTAGTGGCACTTTAGTTTCCGCTCTTTTTTGTGCAGCGTTAAGCTGATGTCACAGTGCCGACACATGGCGTGCCATCCACAAGTCGTGCAGTGAATGATGGGCACATAGCCTCGCCGATTATGAAAGAGAATAATCTGCTCTCCCATGGATAAGTGATGCTCCATTTTTTCTAAGAACGGTTCGGAGAAGCTGCCCTTCATTTTGAGTCGGCCTCCGGTTCCGCTAATATCAATCAGCTCTATTTCAGGCATGGATACACCGCCATAACGAGTTTTTAATTGCGAAAAATGATAGTGCTTGTTTTGCGATTTGTAATAGGTATCAAAGGATGGTGTCGCACTGCCCAAAATGACCTGAAAGTTTTCCATCGCAGCGTACATGATGGCAGCAGATCGGGCGTGATATCGCGGGGCGGGATCGTACTGTTTGAAGGACCGGTCGTGCTCTTCATCGAGAATAATCAGTCCAAGATTCTGAAAGGGCAGGAGTATGCCGGAGCGAGGAGCGAGTATTATTTTTTTTCGTTGGAGGGTAGAATGCCATACTTCAACGCGCTCGTTGGAATTGAGCTTGCTGTGATAGACGGCGAGATGGTTGCCAAAACATTTCTCGAGGCGCTCCGTCAATTGTGTTGTTAAGCCAATTTCAGGGACCATGTATAATACTTGTTCTCCGCGATCTATTGCTTTTTGGATACATTCGATGTACACCTGGGTTTTTCCACTGCCTGTAACTCCTTTGAGGAGGTGAATGTTTGGAGAGGGGTGTGGAGTCAGGAGTTCTTCGAGCGCTTGCTGTTGTTCCTCGTTCAATCGGTCGGAATATTCGTCCTCAGAACCATATTCGGGGAGTCGGCTCACCGTTCGCTCTATGATTTCGATAATTCCTTTTTTTTCCATTGCTTGAGCTACGGAAAGCGATACTTCTGCTTTGTGACTGAGCATAGACCAGGGAACGACTTCTTTTTTTCTGGCTTCCTGAGTGAGGAGCAGCAAAAGATTCGTTTGGTGGGTCGACCGGCTACAGGCGTCAAAAGCCTCTCGAAGTTCTTCAGCTTCGGGATGGTAAGGGGGCTGAAATCGCAAATACTTCTCCTTTTTTTCGCTGTATTGATCATTCATTTCTTCCTTGAGAATAATGATGTTTTTTCTCATCATTTCCTGCAAGAGAGGCGTGGTGGTTTTTTTGTCCAGAATTTGGCTGACTTCCTTTAAGGAGAGTTCTTTTTGCTGCTCCAGAGCTTCTACAATGAGGTATTCTTCATTGCTCAATGCGCTCAGGTCCTTAGTGATTTGAGGATGTAAAACCACAATCGTCTCACTGGCCATTTTGAGAGCGGCCGGCACCGCGGCGTGCATTACTTCTCCTAAGGTGCAGGCATAATAATCTGCAATCCACCGCCACAGTCGCAATTGAGGAGCCGTAATGATGGCCTCATCGTCAATCGGTTGAAGTATGGATTTGATGTTTTGATGATCGGGCGGACTGACATCAGTTTCAATAATGAGGGCCGCGTACCTTTTCTTTTTCCCAAAGGGGACTTCCACCCGAATACCAAATTTCATTCTTTCTCTCCATTCCATGGGTACCTTATAGCTTAGTGCAGTAGGGATAGCAATGGGTACAATGACTTTGATATACATGGGTGGTAAATTCCTTAGATGGAAAGGTAGTTAAAAATAGGGTTTTTTATACAATTGATCAATCATTCAGTGGGAGTAAAGCTGAGGTATCTTGAGCTTTTAATAAAAAATTTCTTTTCCTACTCGAAAGGTGTTGGCATGTGCATCAATAATATGGGCGATGCGAGGAGCATATCCTCCACCCATGGTGGTGACTACCGGAAGATGGTGTTGAAATGCGGTTTGAAAGACAATCCCGTCGCGCTCGCTGCATTCCGAAACAGAGAGGGCCAGGCGGCCGAGTTTGTCAGCGGCGATCACATCAACGCCGGATTGATAGAATAGGATGTCGGGCTGGACCTGATCAATGAGTCGTGGTAGGGTATCCTCCAGCAGCGGTAAATATTGACTGCCGGTGGTTCCATCGGGAAGTGGGATATCGAGATCCGACTTTTCTTTTCTCAGGGGGTAATTTTTCTCGCCGTGCATGGAGAAAGTAAAAACCCGCTCTTCCGAAGAAAAAATCGCAGCATTGCCGTTTCCCTGATGCACATCCAGATCGACGATAAGTGCCTTGCGAATCTTTTTTTCGTGCAAGAGGAGTCGAATGGCAAGTGCGATGTCATTAAAAACACAAAACCCCTCACCGTGGTTAGGATAAGCGTGGTGGGTTCCCCCGGCTATATTGAGGCTCAATCCGTCGTCCAGAGCATGAAGTGCACATTCGTAGGTGCCACGGGCGATGTATCTTCCGCGTACTACGAGGTCTTTTCTCATGGGGAAGCCGATTTTACGCTCTTCTTTTCGGCTGAAACTTTGGTCCTTGAGTTTTTGCCAGTATTCTCGGGTATGTACTCTTAAAATATCATCTTCCGACAAGAATTGAGGGTGAAAAAAATTCTCCTTGGTGAGGGTGCCATCGTACAGGAGTTGTTCCGGGAGGAGCTCGTATTTTTCCATGGGAAAGCGATGTCCCTCGGGCAATCGATATTTATAAACAGGGGCAAAGGCTACTTTCATCAATTCTGTAATCTGTTGTTTTTAACACGCTAAGGATGAAAATAGTTGAGGCCTTGTGCGTAGGCCGCGGAAGCGCTGCGCAGCAGGCCCGATCCCCAATGAATTGGGGAGAGGGAGATCCGGCCATCTGAAGCGTTGCCTTGTGGACTGGCCGGCCGGAGCCGAATGAATAATGAGCTGCGGAGCATAGCGACCCCGAGATCGCTTCTGGCGAATCGAGGGGGACCGCCCTGAATACCAAAAAAAAGAAAACAAATACTTACTGCGTGACGGTGACAGAGCCTTTGAAGTACAGGGTCTCATTTTCGGCGGTTAAAATTTCGAAGGCATAGATGTATACTCCCGGATTGACGACCTGGCCTTTGGCGCGGCCGTCCCACCCTAAATTTGGTGCATTGATGGGGAATTGCTGTTGTTCAAAAAGGAGATTACCCCAGCGATCAAAAATCTGTAAAGAAGTGATAGTGGCACTGCCCGGGGAGGCAAAATAGGTGAAATGGTCATTGATGCCATCTCCGTTGGGACTAAATATATTGGGGATAAAATAATCTTCTTCCGGCTCAATCACTCGCAAGGTGTAGGTCGCGGTGGCTGCACAACCGTTGGTATCGACGGCGGTGAGTTCGAAGCTGGTGGTCGATGTGGGCGCAGCGAGGGTCAGGGTGCAAGTATCGCAACTCAAGACAGAGCCGGGGCTCCATTGAATCTGTAAAAGGCCCTCTAATCCGATGCCCAAAAGGGTGGCGGTGTCGCCCAGGAGAATTGTTGGAGGCCCTTCTATGGAAATCTCGGGCTCGCTCACTGACGTACCGGTAAATGCATAGAGCTCACTCTCGCAGCCGGCGGCATTTGTCACTGTGAAAGAATTGCTTCCCACCTGGCCTCCTCGGCGCAAGGGCAAATTGTTTATTGTCTCTTCATTGCCATTGAGTCGGAGTGTATAAGGAGGATTTCCTGTGATTGATGAGATTTCCAAAGTAGTTGTAGGGAAACTGTCGCAGGAAGGTGGAAGGAGGTTGAATTCTACATTGGCTTCAAGATAATTGAGACTAACATTGACTACAGAATCGCAGCCATTGCTTGCTGCTCCGGGCAGTCGCACCATACCAATGGGATGGGCTTCCGTGAATGTGGAGTCGCCAACTTCAATACTATCTCCCGGGCAAAGATTGAGGTCAATTAAGCTCTGTGCCAGAGGTAATTCATCAAAGGATAAGGTCTGGCTGAAGCTGCAAGTCCCCCTGTCTTCAATGAATAGCAGAATATCACTGGATGCGATCTGAAAGCTTGTGTCTCCGGAAAAGTTGAATAGTTCTGTACCGTCAATGCTGAGAATGTAAGGCGGGACTCCGTTGTTCACTTCAATTTCTACAGTGGCGCTATCGCCGGAGCAAATAGAATTGGGAAGATCTAAACTGATGTCCAGGTCTTGAGGAGCCAGAATGAATGAGCTCCCGGTGGCGATACAATTTTGCGTAGTGTCTGTAACCGTGACAAAATAGCTGCCCGCTGATAAGCCGGTGGCGGGATTCATCCCGGTGAGGCTGTCCGGCACCCAATCATAAGTATAATTGCCGGATCCCCCACTGACGAACACCTCGAGCTGTCCATCATTTGGATTATTACAAGTGGGCTGGGTGCGCACGATACTATCTATAGTAAATACTCCGCAGCCGCCATCCTCAATGGTGAGCTGGCAAGTATCGGTGCAGCCCCAACTATTTTCTACAGTTATGATATAAGTGCCCGAATCCAAATTATTAAATCGAATAGAATCCTGTCGCGATTCAGAGATTTGATCGGAATAATTAAAGCCTGCTATGGACACCGTGTAAGGAGCCGAGATCGTGTCTATGAGAATTCCGGCCTGGCCGTCCGCACTGCCGAATGAGGAGGGATGGAGGAAAACTTCGCAGGCAAAGGATAATTGGCTTTCATCCTCGCGGGTGAGTTGCACAGTATCTGCGCAGAATGTGCTGGTATCCAAGGCGATAATTTCATAGAAACCGGCCGCTAATTCTACCCGACTCAATTCCGTGAGCGTATCCGTATTCCAAATATAAATAGTGTTTTGGGTAGGGTTGAGGACATCGAGTCGAATGTTGAGTGTGCTATCCGAAGGGCATCCGGAAAAGAAGGCTGTATTGAGGTCGAGCATCAAGTCGCAGTCTCCATCATTGAGCACTAAATTGCATACTGTGGTACATCCCAGACTGTCTGTTACACTGAGTGCGTAATTACCGGCTGGCAAATCCGTCCAGGACAATGAATCGGAGCGCAATCCGGTGGAGTCAATATCTCCGGCCGGGCCACTGAGTGTAAGATCGTAGGGGAGGGCTACATTATTCATGGTTACCCCCAAACTCCCATCACTTTCGCCCGGAGCTGAAGCATCCTCGATGACAAAGCAATTCAGAATTGGTGCTGGCGGAGCGGGAAAATCTACGGTAAGCGTATCTCGGCAATTGGAAAGTGTATCAATGGCCTGGATCATGTAATTATCTGCGGGTAATCCCGTTCGAGTTGTCTGTGAAAGCGTATCATTATTCCAGACCAAAATAACGTGGCTGTCCAGCGGGTTAGGCAGGAGACGAATTTCCAGGCTACTGTCTGCGGGGCAGCCGGCAAAAAAAGCAGTATCCAGAGAAATGTCTAGATCACAGGGAGTATCCGACAAGGTGAAACTGCAAAATTGGAAGCATGGAATGCTATCTGTAATCTCAACATTGTAGGTGCCGGCAGGCAGGTTATTTATTGTTACTGACAGATCACTTATTTGATAGGTCGTATCGATGCCGGGACCGACGAGATTCACCGTGTAGGATGGAGGATTGCCGGGAATGATGACTGGAACACCGCCCGTCCATTCTACAAGAACTTCCCCATCGGCATTTCCGGGAGCGGAAACATTTTGAAGGACCTCGCAATTCAAAATGAGTAGAGCGTCCTCGGGCTCGGGGACGCGTAAAGTATCAGAAGCGACACAGTCACCGTCCCGCACTTCCCACTGATAGATTCCAGCCGGCAATTGCATGACTGTATCGTTGATGGAAAGAGTATCTCCATTGGGCCAGGCGGTCCAGGTAAAAGAATAATTTGTGCTATCCCCGCCGGATGCAAGTCCCGAAAGGACAGCGGTTGAGTCCCCCCAACAGAGTAGGCTGTCGATCACAACTAATTCATCGATAGACAGATCGCAATCCACCTCCTGTAAGGTGAAGGAACAACTTGTGCTGCATCCATTATCATCAATTACTTCCACCGGATAAGTACCAGGAGAAAGCGTGTCAATCTGCAGAGGAGAGGTGGAATTCGTCAGTGTTTGACCTTCGAAGATGATGCTATACCCGGGCGTTCCTCCACTGAAGGTGATTTCCACCGTTCCATCAGAAGCTCCGGGAGCGCTGACCTCAGAAATCACCTCGCAATTGAGGACAAGAGGATCAATCTCGGGCACCTCTATCATAATATTTCTTTCACAATCCATGTCAAAGGCATCAGCTACAGTTAAAGTGTAGTTGTCGGCGGGCAGGTCAGTTATTGGATTGGCTGAACCCACCTCATCTCCTGCACTGTTGAACCAGGTGAAAATATAGGTGCCTGAACCACCATTGACAATGGCCTCCAGGCTTGCAGTAGAGTCGCCAAAGCACAAGACATCTTGTAATATGATCACCTCTTCTATTTCAACTTCGCAGCCGGGGTCTGTAATAGTAAAACTGCAAGTGACGGTGCACCCATTGGCATCTGTCACCACAACATCGTAGCTGCCGGCGGGTAAATTTTCTATTTCAGTGACTCCCGCCGAAAGGTCGTTGAGGGTGCCATTGGTTCCATCATTATTGTCATAGGTCAGGTTATAGGTAGGCGTTCCTCCTGAAATATCGATACCTGCGCTACCATCCTCAGCGCCGGGAAAGCTTTCCTGGTCAATTTCTGTGCAAAAAAGCATTAAGGGCTCGGGCTCAATGAGCTCAATTTCAGCCTCAGAAGTACATCCATTGCCATCGGTGACAGTGACTGAGTAAATGCCGGCAGAAAGGCCATCTAAATCATTCAGGCCATCGTACTGCGGGTCAGACCAACTGTAGTCAAAAGGGGGATTCCCATTATTTATGATAACAGAAATTTCCCCATCGTCATCGCCGGCGCACTGGACTTCATTGTCTATTTGGATTTCAATATCGGCCCCCGCTAAAACGCTAACTTCTACGGTAGTATCAGGTCCTACACAGCCGTTCAGGGCTCCAAAAACCACATAATCGCCAGCATCGGCGGGACTAGCTGATCCAGTCACCAGGGGATTCTGCTCCGTGCTCGAAAATCCATTGGGTCCACTCCAGCTGTAAGAGGTGCCAGCGGGGCCGTCGACCATCAGCGTCAAAGCTTCGCCTTCACAGACCACAATAGGCGTTTGTGGATCCAGTATTGGTAAGGGGTTGACTACCACATTGGTCTCGGCTGGTTGAGAGCTGCAACCAAAAAGAGAGACGACTAAGTTGTATTCACCACCCGCACTTGGGGGCGCATTGGGAATATTCGGATTTTCCTGATTAGAGGAAAATCCATTAGGGCCGGTCCAGGAAAATTGCAATCCTGGTATAGGAATGGGAAAATCGTAACTCAATTGGATCGTCTCTCCCTCACAATAGGGCCCCGAATTGCTAACAGGTGGGGTCACCGGAATGGCGATGACGTCCACATTCACTTCTTCTATGCTCGTGCAGCCTGTGGCATCATCTGTACCCACCACCCAAATGGTGGTGTTGGAGTTAAAAGAAACCGGGCCGTTGATTTGATTCCCGGTATTGGGGGGGAACCCATCGTGAAAGGTGTAGCTCAAATTGGAATTCGAAGGGTCCACTAATGTATCTAAGGAAACCTCCAATCCTTCGCATACAGTCACGTCATTAATCACTGTAAAAGAAGGCTCGGGATGTAAAATGAGTTCAACACTAACGGTATCCGAACTACACCCTGTAGCAGGGTCTGTAACGCTGACATATACATCTCCTGCGTTTCCACTGTAGTCCTCCGGATTGCTGATTTCTCCGCTGCCATCGGGATTTTCAAACCAATTAAAGTTGATGCCCGCGTTGGCGTTCAGCTCAATATGAGCTTCGGTGAGATCAAAATCTGCGGGAGCGGGTTCGCAACCTTCCAGTGTTACACCTGTATTGATATCCGGGCTGTTTTGTACTTCGAGTACAACGGCAATGACGTTGGATTCACAAACGCCGTCTTCCCCCTGGACGTACAAGGTGGTAGTTCCTTGACCCGCTGAGTAAGCCACAGGATTTCCTACAGCTTGAGTAAGGCCGGCATCTTCATACCAGAAAAAGTTGAATCCGGGATCTGAGTGTAAATCTGAATGATAGGCAGTCAAATCGATGGTGGCGGTCGTGCTGCCTGAAGGAATGCAAAAGGTAAATGGTCCGATTGGGTCCAGAGTTGGTCCGGAGGTAATCATCGGATCTGTGAGGTCAAAAATAATAATGCAGGGCTCTTCTCCATACTGTATCCATAAATCCAGCCCGTTTAAGTCCACTGAACTGGGATCAGAAATTTCAACACCTCCTGCGCCAGGCTCTCCATCAAAGAAGGTGACCGTTAATCCCGAACCGTTATTAATAATATCAATGAGGTCTGTTAAATCATAGTCAGCTGCTTCTGCTTCACAAAACGGGCCAATCATGGGGTCCGTTGGATCATCAGGGGCAGGTAATATTTCTATAATGACTTCACCATTGTAAACTGAATTATTGGTAACATCCACATCTATTCCACAATCGTAATCGCAAGCGGCGAAGTCTTCGATAACTTCAATATCCTCAACGCAGGCATCATTCATAAAGCTCAAAAAGTCTTCTTCTCCGTTAACATACAAGAAGCTGACGCCCCAAACTCGATAAGTGCCGGGAGCCAAGGTGGAAAAGTCAAAGTCTCCGGTAATGTTGAAGTCTAATACCTCATAGGGTGGATTGGGTTCAGTTAATACAAAACCGTACTCAAAATTAAACAGGTTGGGGTCGGGCTCCTCATTTCCACTCGCCGACCAGTCCGGGCTGAAGGCTCCAATATCCGTTCCCTCACAAATCTCCAGGGGATCAGGTCCGCCGGGGTCACCATCGGAAGGCCATTCCAAGTCTCCGGCATCCGTTTTTCTACAGTCTGCGATTTCGCCGTCGTATGGGTAGCTTCCATTTGCAATAGAGCTAATCCAGCTCGCATTTTCAGGAGTATTGCCCCCGCCAGGTGATGAGTTACCCGCAACCGGTTCATTTCTATAATTAGTTACATCTAACCAGTTATCGTCATTTTCGTTACTAAAAAATACTACCTGCCCGGATTGAGAGCCATAGCCCGTATTGACCAATGTGGGCGAATTTGTTATTTCACTTGTTATAGGTTGTGAACCAAAGACAATTACGTGGTGGAGAGTCCCGCATCCATCTCGGACCTGGATAACGTCACCGCCATTTCTCATGACGATGCTTTCCCAGTCATTACCGCCAAAACTTTCACAAGGGCAGTGGAATTCATTGGTAGGTGAGACGGGGTTACTGTTGCACATATTGAGACAGCTTGAATTGTGCGGAATGATATAAACGTCATCTCCGTCGCTGTCTTCCGGATCATCCGGTGGTAATGAAGCATTGACATCATCTGCGTTATAAATTACTATGATGCTACCCGGTGCGACAGCATCGTAGCAATCGCCTAACCTAAAATGGCCCTCTGAAGTCCCATTTCCAGATGCCGGGAAATTATTATCATCGAGGATAAATCCTTCTAAGTTTACATCTGCCAATGGATCAGAAGGCGCACCCACAACCACGTACTCTATGTACTCTTTCTGCCCTGAATCTCCCTGACTAAATTCATTGATCATCAGCCCGCCGTTTTCTCCCACATAAGGTGCGGATCCGGTGTACGGGCTTTGTGCTGAGCCCCATTGCAAACCGAAACAAACGAAAACAAAAAAGGTAAACCGGTAAATGTGGATCATATTGCCAGGGTAGTTTTACGCAAATATACAGCCTTCTCTAAGCTCACAATGTAAGAAAAAGTAAACTCTTTGTTATCTGTGAGAGCCGAGAACCTTCGATAGGGCTGCCTGAAGAGCTTGATACCCGACTCTTCTTGAATTCTTATGTTGCATATCCTGCTGATAATGAAATAGTACATATATTTGCAGCTGCAATATAATCGAGGTCCAGGATTGAAAAAAATAAAAGATGACACAACTTTCAGAACAAGAAGTAGTGAGAAGAGAAGCTCTTCAAGATATTAGAGATTTGGGATTTGATCCCTACCCACCGGAAGAATTTGAAGTAAATGCTCTTGCGAGTGCTGTAAATAAAGAATTTGAAGAGAGTGGAGAAGAAGTATCGGACTTGAAATTAGCGGGCCGTCTAATGTCTAAGAGAATCATGGGAAAAGCTTCTTTTGCTGAGCTGCAGGATAGCTCGGGCCGAATTCAGCTCTATCTCAATCGAGATGAAATTTGCCCCGGAGAGAACAAGGATCTCTATAATAAGGTGTTTAAGAAACTGTTAGACATTGGTGATTTTATAGGAGTGAGTGGAAAGGTATTCTCTACTCGCACCGGAGAAACAACCATCCATGTCGATGAGCTCACCGTTTTGGCCAAATCGTTGCGACCGCTTCCCATAGTAAAGAAAGACGCTGAGGGTAAAACATACGATGCTTTTACTGATCCGGAGCAACGTCACAGAATGCGTTATGTCGATCTTACGGTCAATCCTCAGCATCGAAAAACCTTTGAACAGCGCGCCGCATTGATTCGAGCGATGCGCAATTATTTCGATGACCAGGGTTGGTTAGAGGTTGAAACTCCGGTGCTTCAGCCCATCCACGGGGGAGCCGCTGCGCGACCTTTTAAAACCTACCACAATACCCTGGATATGCCTCTCTATTTGAGAATTGCCAATGAGCTGTATCTCAAGCGACTAATTGTTGGAGGTTTTGACGGAGTGTATGAGTTTGGCAAAATGTTCCGCAATGAAGGAATGGACCGAACGCATAACCCAGAATTCACATCAATGGAAATGTATGTGGCTTATAAAGATTATTTGTGGATGATGGATATGGTGGAAGAACTCTTATCTCAAGCCGTCAAATCTGTTAAAGGTTCTACTAAAGTAAATGTGAAAGGACAGGAAATCGATTTTCAAGGCCCGTACCCTCGAATTCCATTACTGGAATCTATCGAACGCATGGGAGGAGAGGATATTCGCCTCATGGACGATAGCCAACTGCGCAGCTATGCCAAAAAACTGCACATTGAGGTAGATGAGTCCATGGGCAAAGGAAAGTTGATTGATGAGATATTTGGAAAGGTGGTCGAGCCCAAACTAATTCAGCCGACCTATATTACGGATTATCCCATTGAAATGACTCCTTTGGCGAAAAAACACCGCACAGAAGAAGGTTTGGTTGAGCGCTTTGAACTTTTCGTCAATGGAAAGGAAATTGCGAATGCCTACACAGAACTCAATGATCCCATTGATCAACGCCAGCGCCTGGAAGATCAGCTGAAACTTGCAGAAGCAGGAGATGACGAAGCGATGGTACTCGACGAAGACTTTTTGAAAGCGTTGGAATACGGAATGCCACCAACCAGTGGACTGGGAATTGGGATAGATCGATTGACCATGTTATTGACTGGTCAGCACACTATTCAGGAAGTCTTGTTCTTTCCGCAAATGCGGCCGGAAAAAAAGAGCAATATGGAAACACCGAAAAAAGAGCAGTGATCTACTAAGGAGTCAAGGCAATGACACTCTCTTTCCCTTTTACTTTGTCTCCCATAGAGACTTGGACTTCGTAATTTAGGGGCAGGTAAATATCCACTCTTGAGCCAAAGCGGATGAATCCCAATTCTTCCCCTTTTTGCACTTCCATGCCTTTTTTATTGTAGTTAATGATTCGTCGAGCCATAGCACCCGCGATTTGACGAACTAAAATCTCATCTCTTTGGGTTTCTATCACAACGCTCATTCGCTCATTTTCTGTGCTTGACTTGGGATGCCAGGCAACTAGGTATTTCCCAGGGTGGTACTGAGCATGTCGAACAATACCACTGACGGGGTTCCAATTGATGTGAACATTCAATGGCGACATAAAAATCGAGATCAATTTGCAATCCCGCTTTAGGTACTCATCCTCCTTTACGGTCTCTATGGCAACTACTTTCCCATCGGCAGGTGCGATAACCTCTGAGTTGTTATTCTCAGGTTGGGATCTTCGCGGTACGCGGAAAAAGTACATGGCAAAACCCAGTAACAAGAGTAAAAAGACCCAAATGTAAATCCAGGCATTATCAAAATAACGAAAGGAAAATCCACCGGCCACTATGCAAAAACCGATGAGATAGGATACAATTTTATGCCCCTCTTTGTGAATCATATATTCAAATTTAGCTCAATTATAACAATAAATATGCTACAAAGGGTTGACAATATATGTAAGCGTCAATTCGATCTAAAATTCCTCCATGCCCGGGAATCAGTCTTCCACTGTCTTTTATCCCGGCTCTCCGCTTGTAACATGAAGCAAAAAGATCTCCCATCGCTCCTGTCAGAGAGAGCGTGATACCCAAAATAATCACGCTCGACCACGAAAGCTCTAAAATGCCCTTGAAGCTAGCCACTACAATTAATGCAGCTACAACTCCCCCAAGCAGCCCCTCTACCGTTTTCTTGGGAGATAAACGCAAATGAAGTGGGTGGCGACCAAATTGCACTCCGGTAAAGAATGCCCCGATATCAGAAGCCCAGATAGTAAAAAGAACGACCAGCACCGGCCAGCGATCGTAATTCATCAGGGTGATGGAATAGGTGAAAATTGCCCCAAATGATAATCCAATGTAACAAGCCGCCCGGAACCAACTCGGCCATTGAAAATACAACTCCTTATACCCACCCCAAACCATAGTAAAAACCAATAAATGATGAAGCATTCCCAAAACTAAAAGGATAAACACTGCAGTAGAAAAAGAAAGACTTGCAGCCGACAAGAATAAAAAACCGGAAACGCTCAGCGCTGCAAGCAGATAGACGCCATATTTGTAGTATTTTCCACCGCCTCTGCGTTCCATCATACGGAATTCCCTAAGGCTAAAAAGAAACAAGGCCAGCATGACGACTTGGAAACTCCAGATATTCCATGCAAAGCCCGCTACCATAATCAATCCATAGGCAATGGCCCCGAATATTCTTTTCCTCAACCCTTCAATACGTTTCATAAATGCCCTTTTTTGTGAATGATACCGTAAAGAACCAATAATGCCAGGGCCGAAATCAACGGGAGCATGCCCAGACTACTCATATCTTGTGACGAAGGAGCTTCTAAAAAGTCATCTACTGTATAACTTAATAGCACCTGCCCACCATTGTGAATGAAATGTATGATGATGGGCCACCAAAGTGATCGCGTGTAATAATACGCCAGACCCAATATCATCCCCAGCAAGAATCGAGGCATTAAACCTTGGAAATCTAAATGAATTGCAGAAAAAATTATTGCTGTGACTAAAATACCGAAAAAATCACTTCCAATACTCTCTCTCAATGTCGGTTGAAGCAATCCCCTAAATACGATCTCCTCGCCAACGGAAGGAATAAGGCCGATGACAAAGAGGTTGGCGAGCAAAGCCCATAGGCTAGGACTATCCAAAACGCTGAGTAATTGCTCGGGCACAGCCTCTATTTCAAAGGGCCACCACAGCGGGACTTCCCAGCTGATATTCCATAAAAACATCCAACTAAATAAGGGTAGAGAAATGAAATAGGCTAAAATAACTGCCGGCAATACCCATAGTTTACTCTTATGATGAAATATCTTCGGTAGCGATAGCCCCCACCAACGAATTAAAATAAGCCCTGGAATTAAAAACCCCATGATTTGTCCCAGCGCAATGACCCAGCGCACCCCCGCTAAACTCATGCCATCCAGCATACCCTCGCTGGCAGAAAACTCACCTCCGGAATATAAGCCGGCAACCAGCACGGTGGCAGCACCAGCCAATATTTGACCCACCAACAAAGCCATAAAAAGACTTAAAATCCTAAATCCCGGAGACAATTTTTCCATTTTCTTATCTTTGAAAAACTTTCTTAAAGGTAAAAATACATTATGACTCGATTGAGTGTTAACATCAATAAAGTTGCTTTGATTAGAAATGCGCGCGGCAGTAATTTCCCAAACTTGATAACCTTTGCCAGCGATTGCGAGGACTACGGAGCTCAGGGCATTACTGTTCATCCCCGTCCCGATCAGAGGCATATTCGCTACGACGACCTCCAGCCACTCAAGGAAATTGTGACCACCGAGTTCAATATTGAAGGGAACCCCATACCAAAATTTATGGAGTACGTGCTTTCCGTTCGCCCGCATCAGGTCACGCTGGTGCCCGATGCCCCGGATGCTCTGACTTCAGATAATGGCTGGAATCCCCGCGAAAATATGCAGTTCCTTCGCGATAGAATATCCACCTTTCACGAAGCGGGGATTCGCACCTCAATTTTTATTGATCCCGATCCCGATCGAATCCGGGCCGCGGCGGACACAGGCACCGATCGCATTGAACTCTACACCGGCCCTTATGCAGAGGCTGTTCAAAAAAACTCTTACAGCTCCATCCTTAAAAAGTATGCAGAGGCTGCGCAATTAGCCAATGAATTGGGGATGGAAGTCAATGCGGGCCACGACCTAAATCTGAAAAACCTCAAGGTCTTTTATCAGGCCCTCCATCCTTATTTAGCCGAGGTCTCCATCGGCCAGGCCCTGGTCGTCGATGCCCTATATTACGGCATAGAAAACGCTATCAAAATGTATCTCATCCAATTATCGGAGCACTAAGTACTCTATTTTTCTTTTTTGGGCGTGCCCCCTCGCTCGCTGTTAGCCGGCTCGGGGTCGGTCCCTTCCGGGGTTCCGTACCCAACTAGTTGGGTACCGCACCACCTGTGGTGCGCCCTTCAGGCACCTCACGCTTTCGGCCTCCGGCCGCTTTCCCTTAGCGGCCACATTACACCAAAAAAGGAAAGGAACCCAGTCGGGTTAATGTATGCTCCACAACCTATTCGGCAAAGTCCATTAGCAAGCTAAACCCAAAACAACAGCAACCATCTACGATAAAGCCAATAGCCGGACAGGACCAAAGAACCAGAAAAGACCATAGCAAGATCAACCACGTATTTCCAAAATAAGCCCAACTAACAGGAAGTAAGATTTGCACATGGCCACGAGAAATCTTCTTCACTTCCCCAACCTTTTTTTCTGAACCAGAGTATTACCTATTGTATATAAGCAAATACCGCCCCCGCTACCATTTTGTGTTATTTTTCGAGAACACTACCTCTCGTCCTATTCCTGTTTAAACAAAATTATATTCTGCAATTTGCACTATTGAGCTACGACAGCATACATATAATTCGGTATTTATAACTGGTCAAAGACTTTGATAAGTTAAATTCTTCTTAAACTATTAGCATTTAATATTTCTCATAATTTTTTTGATTCTGTAAGACTCTGAAAATCAGACAACAAAATAACATTAGATCGGCATTTTTTGAAATTAATATACCTTTTACATTAATTTTATGTTAAAATGCCTTATAATTGTGTGAGACGACAAAGTTTTAATGGATTTTGTCAATTAACTGTTCAACAAAATATATCAATATGAAGAATGCGTTACTACTATTTCTCGCAATGAGCGTTTCTGTTGTTCTGTACGGTCAGCGTACAGTTTCAGGAACTGTTACAAATGCTGAGGGAGAGCCTCTGATTGGGGCTAATGTCACCGTGGTCGGTGAAGATGGATATGGGACCATCACCGACTTTGACGGTTATTACGAATTGCAAATCCCAGAAACTGCTGACGCCTTGGCTGTAACCTATATAGGTTATAAACCAACGAAGATTGAATTGGGTGAAGGGAATGAGTACAGTATTACCCTGGATGATTCCGGAATTGTGATGGATGAAGTTGTGGTCGTTGCCTATGGAGAGCAAGCGCGAAGGAGTCTTGTTTCCAGTGTATCTACTTTAGATGATAAAGCAGTGAGCAATATTCCTGCTGTGTCTCCACAAGAGGTGCTTCAGGGACAGGCTTCTGGTGTTCAGATTGTTCAATCGTCCGGAGTATTAGGAGCAGCGACTAACATTAGAATACGGGGTGTAGCCTCATTATCTGCAGGTGGTCAGCCTCTTTTTGTTGTAGATGGTGTTCCATTAAATGATGGAAGTAGTGGAGACTACTCCAATGATTTTGGTGGAGCTACCACTTTGAACCCATTGATGAATATCTCTATGGAAGATATAGAGTCGATGTCAGTTCTGAAGGATGCAGCAGCAACCTCACTCTATGGATCAAGAGGGTCTAATGGAGTCGTTTTGATAACAACCAAACAAGGTAAAGCTGGAGAAAGTAATGTGACCTTTAATACGTCTTATGGCTTTGGTGGACCGACGGATTTGTACGATATGACCAATTCTGAAGAGTATTATGAAATTTCTGAGAGATATACGGGTAATCCTGCTCCGGAAGATCCCAATTTCTTTGATTGGCAGGATGCCGTTGTACAGCAAGCACAAGCATTCAAAGCGAACTTGGGTTTTGATGGTGGAAATGACAAAACGCGGTATTATATCGGAGGAGCTTATTCAGATGATAGAAATTATGTGTTTGGCAACGATATGAATAAATACACGGGTAAGATGAACTTGAGCCATCAGGTGAGCGACAACTTTAAAGTCGGTGCTAATATATCGATTAGTAAAGTGAATATGGATCGTATTAATCAGGAAAACAGTACTTTCGCTCCCTTAACTTCTGCTTATTTGCAGCCTCCTTTCGTAGATGCATATAATGAGGATGGATCTTATGCTCGTACGGGCTTTATTGCTAATGTTATAGCGATAAATGACATTGGCTTAAGTGAGTATATTACCAGAAGGAATTTTGGGAATGCTTATTTAAATTACACCATTCCTAATGTTGGAGCAGGATCTATAAATATTCGTTCGGATTGGGGGATCGACCAGTTCCAAACTGAAGAAACAATTCGCTGGCCGGAAGAAATTTCACCGGGTGGATATGGCTACAAAAGAGTGATTCAAGATGATAAGTGGTTAACGACAAACACAATAGATTATAGTTCTCCTTTAGGAGATAGATCTAACTTCACTGTTTTATTTGGGCAAAGTTTTGAAACAGCATTGTTCCAAAGTATAGCCGTGGAAGGATCTGGCTTTGCAGCTGACCCGTTGAGAAATGTTTCCTCTGCTGCCAATCCTTCGATTACGAGCGCAACTCGAACAGAATGGGCCTTGGCTTCATTTTTTGGTCGCGCACAGTATGATTTTGATGATAGAGTATTTGTAGAAGCCTCGTTCAGAAGAGATGGATCTTCTCGTTTCGGAGCCAACAACCGTTGGGGTAACTTCTGGGCGGTAGGAGCTGGTTGGAATCTTTCCAATGAGAGCTTCATGAAGGATCAAACCTTTTTTGATGAGTTGAAACTCCGCGCAAGCTATGGTTTGACAGGTAATGAGCGAATTGATAATTTCCAGTCTTTAGGTCTATTTGGTGCGGGAACAGTCTCGGATTATAATGGATCACCTGGTTTGAGACCTATACAACCAGCGAATCCGGATTTGAAATGGGAACAAACAGCACAAGTTGATTTTGGTGTCAATATGAGAATTAAGAACTTTTTTGACCTGGGAATTTCTCTCTGGCAGAAAAACACTACTGACCTCATATTGCCTTTTACCGTTCCTCAATCCACTGGTTTTACTTCCATTGTTCGTAATGCTGGTGAAATGATTAATCGCGGTATTGATATTGACTACAACTTTGATGTGGTAAGAGATCGCGATTGGTATGTATCCATTGGTGGAAATATTAGCTTCTTACAGAATGAGATAACGGAATTACCTGATGCAACTATAGATCCTGATGGCAATCAGTTCATTCCGGGATCTGCAAGTCAGAGAGCTGTTGTTGGAAGAACGGCCAATGAGTTTTTCCTCATTCGGTACAATGGAATCAATAGTGAGACCGGAGATGCTGAGTGGTTGACTAAAGAAGGTGAAGCAACAACAACTCCAGGCCAGGCAGATAGAGTCTTTGTAGGCTCTGCCATACCAGATTTTATTGGAGGCGTGAACTTTAATGTCAGCTATAAAGACTTGAGCCTTAGTGGTTTGTTTAACTACACTTATGGCAACTTAGTGATGTTAGATGGACTCCGGTTTACAGAAAATCCAGCGAGTGGATTTAATAGGTCAACGCGATTGCTAGATGCATGGGAGAACCCGGGTGATAATGCCTTCGCTCCTGGCGCAGAGAGTTCTACTGTTAGTTCTTTCGCTCAGCGTTCAACCAGTCAGTTAATGGATGGGTCATTCTTGAGATTGAGAACCTTGACATTGTCTTACAACTTGCCGGTTCAGTCTTTAGGCATCGATTGGATTAAGTCTTTGAGCATATACGCAAGAGGTAACAACTTACTTACCATCACAGATTCTGACTTTAGAGGTCAAGACCCTGAAGTTTCTGATTCTGGAGTGAGTAACTTGATCCAAGGGGAGTCCTTCTTTGTGATACCACAGAGAAAGATGTACACCTTTGGCCTTAACGTAACATTTTAATCATACCAAAAAATAGAAAACTATGAATTTGAATATAAAATTACTCTTTGTCGCTTTACTCGCCCTCTTTGTGTGGGCTTGTGAGGAAGACTTAGAACTACAACCAGAGCAGGATCTCTCTCCGGAGGCTGCCTTTGCAAATCAGGATGCCGCTGCAGCCAGTTTAACTGGAGCTTATGGCCGGATGCTGGTACTCGATGTTTTTGGCTCTATGCCACAAATTATCGGTGATTTTCAGGCTGATAATGTAGACTTTATTGGCTCTTTTCCCACCTTGCAGGATATTAGCAATAGTGCTGTTATCGCTGATAACATAACTATTCGCAATATTTTCCGCGATCATTATCGAGCAGTACTGGCAGCAAATGCTGTCATTCAGAATGTACCCAGTGTTAATGATCCGGGATTTTCTGACGAAGCAAGGGCACAGTTTATCGCTGAAGCCAAGTTTGTTCGGGCGATTGTTCACTTTAATTTGGTGAATTTATTCGGGCAACCTTACACCCTCGACAATGGGGCCTCTCCGGGAATCGCATTGCGTCTTGATGGAGGAGCACTTGTCGGAGAATTTGAACCTAAAGATCGAAACTCAGTGGCAGAAGTTTACGATCAGGTGGAGCAAGACTTGTTGGAAGCACTTCCGGATCTGCCTGAAGTTGCCGGTCGGGTTCGTGCCAGTACGGGGGCGGCGAATGCATTGTTGAGTAGATTATACCTTTATAAGGGAGATTATCCCAATGCTGCACTTTACGCACAAAATGTTATCGATGAAGGTAACTATGCTTTGGCTACGGATTATACTTTCTATAATGCCCTAACAGCGGAAACGGTGTTTGATATTGCCATGTCATCTATTGATAATTCCCGCACGGGATCTGGAGGCTGGGCTGAATTTTACAATCCAGCGGAAGATGGTGCTAGAGGAGACTGTCCTTTTACCCAGGACCTTATAGATGCACATGAAGACGGCGATAGAAGGTTTTCACAGTTGACTCAGGTTGGCGACAATGATAGGGTGTATACTACAAAATTTCCAGATGTGGTGACAAATGCTGATAATGCTCCAATTATTCGAACTACTGAAGTGTACCTCAATCGAGCGGAAGCCTTAGTAAAAGCTTCGAATTCAATTGACCAGGAAGCAGTGGATATTGTCAATACCTTGCGAGAGCGCGCAGGACTGGATGCGTTTGAAGCTTCCGATTTTGATAGCCCGGATGACTTGATTGCGACAATATTGGATGAACGACGTAAAGAGTTAGCTTTTGAAGGCCACCGCCGCATGGATTTATTGAGAAATGGACAGGCCATTGTCAATGGCTTAATGCCTGGAGATGATCAAACGGTCATGCCTATTCCGGTGAGTGAGACAGATCAAAATTCTTCTCTCCCACAGAATCCCGGCTATTAATAAATCTCGTAAAATTTGACTTTCACAACCGGCAGGAACTTTTCCTGCCGGTTTTTTTGTTGTAAACTTGTACAATTAATAAAATGTCGTACTTTTGCGACGCAAAACTAAACAATAAGATTATATGCTAATAATTGACGTTAAAGACGGGGAGTCGATCGATAGAGCACTCAAGAAATACAAGCGCAAATTTGAGCGCTCAGGAGTGTTAAAAGAAGTGAGAAAGAGAAAACACTTTACCAAGCCTTCTGTTGAACGCAGAAAAGAACTACTTAAAGCTGAATACAGACTGGAAAAATTTGGTGACCAATAATTGGTTCCTCGCAATTTCTTTCGTATATTTTGGGAAAGTTAGCTCATGTTTCTTCAGGCTTTTCAAAACTTTCTTAAGTACGAAAAAAGATATTCAGAGCATACCCTTAAAGCGTATGCTTCAGATCTAGAAGAGTTTCAGCAATATATATCAACTTACTACGACCTTACCTCACTCGTTGATGTAGGGTCTTTTCACGTTCGTTCCTTTCTAGTGCATTTAATGGAGCTGGAATTGGTTCCCGCTACTATTAATAGAAAGAAGTCTTCGCTTTCCTCTTTTTATTCTTTTTTATTGCGCCGCAATGAGATTTCTGAAAACCCCGCTGATTTGGTGGCCACAGTAAAAGCTTCCCGTAGACTCCCTGCTATTATTCCTGCCGCTGATCTTGAGCAGTTGTATCGAAATGATTTATTTACCGGCGACTTTTGGGGACGAGAAAACCAGATGGTATGTCTAATGCTTTACAATACAGGGATGCGAAGATCCGAGTTGATTCATGCAACTGTTGATCAAATTCATCCCGAAGGAGTTATTGTAAAAGGGAAAGGGGAGAAGGAGAGGTTTCTTCCTTTTTCAAAGAAATTTTTTCTTTCCATGAATCAATATATAAATGAGCGAGAAAGGCTGTTGGAACAGGAGGGAAAATCGACCCCTTATCTTTTTTTCTCAAAATCATATAAGAAACTCAACCCCAAAGCGGTTTATAATATAGTGAGTGAAACATTGTCAAAAATATCGACGGTAGACCACAAAGGGCCCCACATGCTTCGACATGCCTTTGCAACTCATTTGCTGGATGAAGGGGCTGACATTTCTTCGGTTCAGGCCTTGTTAGGGCATCGTGGCTTAGGGGCAACGCAAATATATACTCAGGTATCAATAGAGCGATTAAAAAACGCTCATGCAAAAGCTCACCCAAGAAATAAAAAATAATTATTCACCAAATAAGAATAGATATGAAGATATTAATCGAGCCAGTTCACTTTACAGCTGACGATTCTTTAATTGACTATATTAATAACAAAGTAGAAAAGCTAGGTCAGTTTTATGAAAAAATAGTAGATGCGACGGTGACGCTCAAATTGGAGAATTCCGGGCAAGTAAAAGACAAAGTCGTGGAAGTGTTATTAAATGTTCCTGGCGATAGTATTTTTAGTAGCGATACGAATAAAACCTTTGAAGAGGGTATTGATAAGGTGACGGACACTCTAAAGCGTCAATTAATTAAAAGGAAAGAAAAGCAGAGATCTTATTAGAAAAAAAAGTAAAAGCTTGAATTTGCTTGCACAGTTCGGAAGAATTACTCCCTTGAGTTTGCAAATTCAAGGTTTGTGAAAACTATTTTAGGTGTTTTATTACCTCCTGCTTGGACGTTCTTCAGGTAGAGGGTAAAATATTTTGGAAAAAAATGCTCTTAAGTTTTCATGTAAGCTGGAAAGTTGTATTTTTGCAATCGCTTTAAAAGAAAAGCGGTTGTATGAACTACGATTAGCCAGCATAGCTCAGTTGGTAGAGCAGCTGATTTGTAATCAGCTGGTCGGGGGTTCGAGTCCCTCTGCTGGCTCTATTCGTTTTACGTGCAGTAATAATTTTGGCGCGGGGGTGCGCCGGAGTTGGAGAGCCGGGGCAGACTGTAAATCTGTTGCTTTGAGCTGAGTAGGTTCGAATCCTACCACCCCCACATATTGAAAGCTTTGTAAGCGGGAGTAGCTCAGTTGGTAGAGCATCAGCCTTCCAAGCTGAGGGTCGCGGGTTCGAGTCTCGTCTCCCGCTCATTTTTTCAATAGTTCAGCCGATGTCATAGCGAGCAAATAGGATTTGAGGAGAAGGTGTTTGTGTGACTATAAAATAGAGAGTGATAAGGGTCTTTTGACTCCTTTCGAACATAAATCATCCGAGAAAGCTCGGATTTTCTGCCTGTCATCTCGATTGTGAGATGGCTAACTAAAATAATGTTAGTCTCTATTAACTGATCCTATTATTGTAAGCCGATGTAGCTCAGTGGTAGAGCACTTCCATGGTAAGGAAGGGGTCAAGGGTTCAAATCCCTTCATTGGCTCATAGAGCTGAACTTTCACTCTTTTTGCGAATTAATTAACTGAAAAAAACTTGTAACCGATGGCTAAGGAAACTTTTGAACGGTCAAAACCACACCTCAATGTAGGTACAATCGGTCACGTTGATCATGGTAAGACAACTCTAACTGCCGCAATTACTTCGGTATTGCATGGCGAAGGATTTGCTAACAAGATGGACTACGATGCGATTGATGCGGCACCTGAGGAAAAAGAACGTGGTATCACTATTAATACTGCTCACGTCGAGTATGAAACGGCAAACAGACACTATGCACACGTGGATTGCCCGGGTCACGCTGACTATGTGAAAAACATGGTAACAGGTGCTGCTCAAATGGATGGGGCGATTCTCGTAGTTGCTGCTACAGATGGTCCTATGCCGCAAACGCGGGAGCACATCCTTTTGGCACGCCAGGTGGGTGTACCTCAAATCGTTGTCTTCTTAAACAAAGTTGACCTTGTAGACGATGAAGAAATGCTTGAACTTGTAGAAATGGAAGTTCGGGAATTGCTGGAGCAATACGAATTTGATGGAGATAACATCAAAATTATTGCCGGATCAGCTTTGAAAGCACTAGAAGGTGATGCTGATGCTGTTGCTAAAATCAAAGAATTGATGGCAGCAGTTGACTCTGAAATCCCTAATCCTGAGCGGATTATTGACAAGCCTTTCTTGATGCCTGTAGAGGATGTATTCTCTATCACTGGTAGAGGTACTGTTGCTACTGGTAGAATTGAAAGAGGTGTCATTAATGTACAGGACTCTGTGGAACTTGTCGGAATGCAAGAAGAAGGTGCTAAGCCTTTGACTTCTACGATTACCGGAGTTGAAATGTTTAGAAAAATATTAGATCGCGGTGAAGCGGGTGATAATGCAGGTCTTTTACTTCGTGGTGTCGACAAAAAAGATATCAAAAGAGGTATGGTCATTTGCAAGCCCGGATCTGTTACTCCTCATGCGCATTTCAAATGTGAAGTGTATGTGTTGAGTAAAGAAGAAGGTGGACGACATACGCCTTTCTTTAATGGATATCGACCGCAGTTTTATTTCCGTACTACTGATGTTACAGGAGATGTTAGTCTTCCTGAGAATGTAGAAATGGTAATGCCTGGTGATAATGTCACTCTCGAAGTGAAGTTGATCAATAAGGTGGCTATGGAAAAAGGTCTTCGTTTCGCTATTCGCGAAGGTGGACGGACTGTAGGTGCTGGTCAGGTTACTGAGATTTTAGACTAATTTTAACGGTCTAAGTCGTTCAAAGTCATTGAGAAGTTAAGCATCGATTCGGTGCTTAATTTTCTCATATTATGAGGAATTTTTCCTTGGATTAGGAGAGTGGCTCAATTGGTAGAGCAGCGGTCTCCAAAACCGCAGGTTGCAGGTTCGAGCCCTGTCTCTCCTGCAAAAATTATTTAATTGTGGATCGGATATCACTTTACATTAAGGAAAGTTACAACGAGCTAGTCAATAAAGTGACTTGGCCGACATGGTCGGAATTGTTGTCGAGTACTCGTGTTGTACTTGTTGCCTCCGTTATAATTGCGCTCATTATCTTTTTGATGGACCTAGTGTCCAAACAGATATTGACGTTTATCTACGATCTTTCAAACTAAAGTTAAAAGATGTCTGAAGATAAAAGGTGGTACTCCTTGAGAGTTATCAGTGGGAAAGAGCGAAAGATTAAAGAACGCATCGAGCTTGAGATTCAAAGGTCTGGATGGTCTGATTTTGTCACTCAAATTGTTGTTCCTTCTGAAAAGGTGTATAAAATTAGAGCGGGTAAAAAAGTGATTTTGGACCGTAATATCTTACCTGGATATATATTGGTTGAGGCATTTCCCTCCAAATTAACTGGGGAAATTATTCAATCGATTGCGAGTACACCGAATGTCATTCACTTTTTGGGACGAGATAATCCCGTTCCCATGAGAGAAAGTGAAGCTAATCGAATGTTAGGTAAAGCGGATGCATCGCAAGAGTTGAGTGAAGAGCTCATTGAGCCCTTTATTAAGGGAGAGTCAGTGAAAATTATTGATGGTCCCTTTAAGGACTTTGTAGGTGATATTCAAGAGGTAAATGAAGAAAAGAAGAAACTTACAGTAATCGTCAAGATATTTGGTCGTGGAACTGAAGTGGAATTGAACTTCATGCAAGTAGAAAAACAGTCATAATTCAAGTATAAATTATAAATCATGGCAAAGGAAATAGAAGGCTATATAAAACTACAAGTGCGAGGCGGAGCTGCTAATCCAGCGCCTCCTGTAGGCCCGGCCTTAGGTGCGAAAGGAGTTAATATAATGGAATTCTGTAAGCGATTCAACGCGGAAACGCAGGATCGTCAAGGGCAATTGTTGCCCGTGGATATTACCGTTTTTAAAGATAAGAGCTTTCGCTTTTTGATTAAAACTCCTCCAGCTGCTGCGCAATTAATGGAAGCAGCTAAATTGAAGGGTGGTTCCGGTGAACCCAACCGTTTAAAAGTTGGGAAAGTGACCTGGGATCAAGTTCGTGCAATTGCAGAAAATAAAATGTCTGATCTCAATGCCTTTAAGGTTGAATCAGGTATGAAGATGGTAGCGGGAACAGCTCGGAGTATGGGCTTAACTGTTTCTGGTAAACCACCTTGGGAACAAGAGAAATAATAGTAATAACTTTTTCACGAGGGAGCTGTTTTTATCGATAGCGGATGTACCTCAAAACTGAATATGATGACAAAAATTTCTAAAAAGCGTAAAGCAGCTAACGAAAAGTTCGATAGCTCTACTGCGTACCCATTGCAAGAGGCGATGGGCTTGGTGAAAAAAGTGGATACAACTAGTTTTGATGCCTCAGTTGATGTGCACGTCAGACTGGGGGTAGACCCTAGAAAAGCTGACCAGGCAATTAGAGGTACTGTGAAGTTGCCTCACGGAACGGGTAAAACTAAACGTGTGCTAGTTTTTTGTACTCCTGATAAAGAGCAGGAAGCTTTAGATGCTGGTGCTGACTTTGCCGGACTTGATGAGTATGTTGAAAAAGTGCAATCCGGATGGATGGACTTCGATGTCGTTGTTTCGATGCCACAAGTTATGGCTCAGGTTGGACGTTTAGGTCGAGTATTAGGCCCAAGAGGCTTAATGCCTAATCCAAAGTCTGGAACGGTAACCCCGGACGTCGCTTCAGCAGTTGATGATGTTAAAGGTGGAAAAATTGCATTCCGAGTTGATAAGTTTGGAATTATTCATTCTTCTATTGGAAGGACTTCATTTTCACCTGAGCAACTGAATGATAACGCCAAAGAATTGTTGGGGACATTGGCCAAGATGAAACCGGCCAGTTCAAAAGGTATTTATATGCGATCAATTACGGTGGCAAGCACAATGAGCCCCGGTATTAAAGTTGATCCGAAATCCATTTAGTACTCTTTAAAAGTAAAATCATATGACACGTCAGGAAAAAGCTTCCGCGATTGAGGAGCTAAAAAATAAATTTGAAACAACAGAATTCTTTTATCTCACAGATGCCTCTGCGATGACCGTGGCTGAAGTTACAGACCTTCGCGGTCGACTTTACGAAAAAGGTGTTGAGATGAAAGTCGTAAAAAATAAATTGGCCATTAAGGCGCTTGAAGAATTTGAGAGTGATAGAAATTTTGAAATTGTATATCCCTTTTTTAAAGGGCCAACAGCACTCTTGTTTTCAGATACGGCGAATGTGCCAGCTAAAGTTCTTCGGGCTTTTAGAGAAGATCACGATCGTCCCATTTTAAAAGCGGCTTATATTCAAGCCGACTTGTATGAGGGGGATGGTCAGATTAAACCTCTAAGTGAATTAAAGTCCAAAGAAGACTTGCTAGGAGAAGTAATTGTATTATTACAGTCTCCTGCAAAAAATGTTATCAGTGCTTTATCTTCAGGAGGAAAGACCATCGCTGGTCTTGTTAAAGCCATCCAGGAGAAAAAAGAAGCTGAGGCATAATTAAATTAGGCTTCCAAGCTTTTCGCGCCTCGATAAATATCTAGGTGAAATAAAATTTTCGAACATTAAAAACAGAACAAAATGGCAGAATTGAGTGCGATAGCAGAACAACTTGTTAACTTGACAGTAAAAGAAGTAAATGAGTTGGCTGATATATTAAAAGAAGAATACGGTATTGAACCTGCAGCTGCAGCGGTAGCTGTTGCTGGTGGCGCTGCTGGAGGCGGTGAAGCTGCTGCTGAAGAGAAAACAGAATTTGATGTTGTTCTCAACAGTGCAGGATCCGCTAAATTAAAAGTAGTTAAAGAAGTGAAAAACCTTCTTGGAATGGGGCTAAAAGATGCTAAGGAATTAGTTGATGGTGCTCCGGCTACATTGAAAGAAGCGCTTCCTAAAGATGAGGCAGAGTCTATCAAGGCTGCATTAGAAGAGGTCGGCGCTGAGGTTGAATTAAAGTAATTCAACTTATGGCAAAGGTTGAATGCAACCTTTACTTGTAAATGACAAGGCTTAGCCTACTTAGGGAACTAAGTGGGCTAAGCCCTTCGTTGTATAACTTTGCATTTGTTTATACAGTCCTCGTCGGATGACTGAATTTTGAAAATACGCTTAAAATCTTTTTAGATGGCATCTAACGGCACAACCACCTCCATAACTCCGGAACGAATTAATTTTGGAAAAATTAATATGGCTGCCGGAAGCCCAGATTTATTGGAAATTCAATTGAATTCTTTTCTCGAATTTTTCCAGTTGGACACAACCCCGGAAAATAGAATGAACGAAGGCCTGTATAAGGTTTTTCAAGAAAATTTCCCCATTACAGACGCTAGAAATATTTTTGTACTTGAGTTCTTGGATTATTTTATAGACCCTCCCAGGTACACCATAGAAGAGTGTATGCAAAGAGGGCTTACCTATAGTGTTCCCTTGAAAGCCAAGTTGAGACTTTCCTGTAATGATGAGGAGCATATTGATTTTCAAACCATTGTACAGGATGTCTTTTTAGGAAATATTCCAAATATTACTCCCAAGGGTACTTTTGTTATCAACGGTGCCGAGCGAGTGATTGTTTCTCAATTGCACCGATCACCCGGCGTTTTCTTTAGTCAGTCCTTTCACCCGAATGGATCTAAAATATACTCTGCGAGAATTATACCTTTCAAGGGGTCTTGGATGGAATTCGCTACTGACATTAATACTGTCATGTATGCTTATATTGATAGAAAAAAGAAATTTCCGATTACTACGCTTTTGCGAGCAATTGGTTATGATTCTGATAAAGAAATTTTAGAGCTTTTTGGTCTTTCTGAAGAAATTAAGGCTAATAAAACTCAGCTCAAAAAATCTATCGGCAGGAAATTAGCTGCTCGCGTTCTTAAGAAATGGGTAGAAGATTTTGTTGACGAAGACACAGGAGAAGTCGTTTCTATTGAGAGAAATGAAATTATACTTGAACGTGATGTAGTTCTCGATAAAGATAATATCGAGTTGATTTTGGAGGCGGATGCAGATATTGTCGTCCTTCAAAAAGAAGATGTTGAAGAAGATTATTCTATCATTTATAATACCTTACAAAAGGATCCTTCTAGTTCCGAAATTGAGGCTGTTCAATATATCTACCGTCAATTAAGAGGTACGGATCCTCCCGATGAAGAAACGGCTCGTGGTATTATCGACAAAATGTTCTTCTCGGATAAGAGATATAATCTGGGAGATGTGGGAAGATATAAGATCAACCGCAAACTCAAGCAAGACGTACCGGAAGAAACTTTAGTCCTCACTAAAGAGGATATGATAAATATCGTTAAGTATCTCGTTCGTTTGATTAACCAGAATGCAGAACTCGATGATATTGATCATCTAAGTAACAGGAGAGTTCGCACTGTTGGAGAGCAATTATATGCCCAATTTGGTGTTGGATTAGCTCGAATGGCCAGAACCATTCGCGAACGAATGAATGTGAGAGATAACGAGGTCTTTACTCCAATTGACCTGATTAATGCACGTACCCTGTCTTCGGTTATCAACTCCTTTTTTGGAACCAGTCAGTTATCGCAATTTTTAGACCAGACGAATCCATTATCTGAAATTACACATAAGAGAAGGATTTCTGCTCTTGGACCAGGTGGTTTATCCCGAGAGCGTGCAGGTTTTGAGGTTCGAGATGTTCACTACTCACATTATGGCCGATTGTGTACGATTGAAACGCCAGAGGGGCCGAACATTGGTTTGATCTCTACGCTTTGCGTTCATGCAAAAGTGAATAAAATGGGATTTCTGGAAACACCTTATCGCCATGTTGAAAATGGGAAGGTAGTTTTGTCCGGGGATCCAAGATATCTTTCCGCTGAAGGAGAAGATTATAAGAAAATAGCGCAAGCTAACTCACCGATTGATGAAAAAGGTGCGTTTTTGACCGATAGAGTGAAATGTAGAGAACACGGTGAATTCCCAGTTCTTGAACCTGACAATATTGAGTATATTGATGTGGCACCCAACCAGATTGTTGGGGTATCCGCGTCCTTAATTCCTTTCCTTGAAAACGATGATGCGAACAGAGCCCTAATGGGATCTAACATGCAGCGTCAGGCACTACCATTAGTGAGACCTGACTCGCCTATCGTTGGAACGGGATTAGAAGGGAAAGTCGCCAGGGACTCTCGTATGATGATAAATGCAGAAGGTTCGGGTGTTGTTGACTACGTAGATGCCAATGAAATTGTGATTCGTTATGATAGAGATGAAGAGGAAGAGTTAATCTCGTTTGAAAACAATGTAAAGAGCTACGATCTCATTAAGTTTAGAAGGACTAATCAGGGATCTTGTATCAACTTGAAGCCGATTGTTACTAAAGGTGATAGAGTAGAAAAAGGCACAATCCTTTGCGATGGTTATGCAACGGATAAGGGAGAACTTGCCCTTGGACAAAACTTAAAGGTAGCCTTTATGCCTTGGAAAGGGTATAATTTTGAGGATGCAATTGTTTTATCTGAGCGCGTGGTGAGAGAAGATACCTTTACTTCCCTGCACATCGAGCATTTTGAAATGGACGTACGAGACACAAAATTGGGAGAAGAAGAATTGACGAATGATATTCCGAATGTCAGTGAGGAGGCGACCAAAGATTTAGATGAAAACGGAATCATTCGAGTGGGAGCATGGGTCAATGAAGGTGATATTATTATTGGTAAAATCACACCAAAAGGTGAGTCTGACCCAACACCCGAGGAAAAGCTTCTTCGAGCAATTTTTGGAGATAAAGCAGGAGACGTTAAAGATGCGTCAATGAAAGCTCCTCCCTCTACCAAGGGCATAATTATTGACAAGCAGTTGTTTGCCAGAGCTAAGAAAGATAAGTTTCAAAAGGCTCAGGAGAAAGAACTTCTTGCCAAGCTAGATGAGCAATTTGCCATTACTCTCAACGAGCTTAAGACTATCCTAATTGATAAGTTGATGATCTTAGTGAAGAACAAAACTTCACAAGGAGTGATGTCCATTTACAATGAAGAGTTAATTCCTAAAGGAAAACGCTTCTCACAAAAAGTACTGATGGAACTCGACTTTACCCAAGTTGATTATGGAGGGTGGACCACAGATGAAGATACAAATGATCTCATAGGCCGATTGTTACATAATTACAACTTGAAAGTCAACGAAGAAACTGGCCGATATAAGCGTGAGAAGTTTAACATAAGTATAGGTGATGAGTTACCATCTGGCGTGTTGAAATTAGCTAAGGTATACATGGCCAAGAAGAGAAAATTGAAAGTAGGGGACAAGTTGGCCGGTCGTCACGGTAATAAGGGAATCGTATCTCGCATTGTTAGAATGGAGGATATGCCGTTCCTTGAGGATGGTACTCCGGTCGATATCGTATTGAATCCATTAGGTGTACCTTCCAGAATGAATTTGGGGCAGATTTTTGAGACGGTTTTAGGTTGGGCTGGAGAAAAACTCAACTTGAAATTTTCAACTCCGATCTTCGATGGTGCAAGTATGGATGAGATTGAGACTTATATTCAACAAGCAAGCTTGCCGAGTTTAGGCCAGACCTATTTATACGATGGAGAAACTGGAGATCGATTCCACCAGCAAGCTACAGTCGGCGTGATTTACATGCTGAAATTATCTCACATGGTTGATGATAAAATGCATGCGCGTTCTATAGGACCTTATTCTTTGATTACTCAGCAACCTCTGGGTGGTAAAGCACAATTTGGTGGACAAAGATTTGGTGAAATGGAAGTCTGGGCGCTGGAAGCCTTTGGTGCCTCAAACATTTTACGCGAGTTGTTGACAATTAAGTCCGATGATATTCAAGGAAGAGCTAAAGCCTATGAATCTATAGTAAAAGGTAAAAATTTACCCGAATCTGGTATTCCTGAATCATTCAATGTATTGATTCACGAATTAAGAGGATTAGCACTAGACATTAAATTTGATTAATACAGAAGTTCCAATATATGCCATTTAAGAAAAATAACCTTCAGCCGAAGAAAAATTTTGATAACATCACTCTGACTCTGTGCTCTCCCGATGATATACTGGAGAGAAGTTACGGAGAGGTGTTAAAGCCAGAAACGATCAATTACAGATCCTACAAACCAGAACGAGATGGTTTGTTCTGCGAACGGATATTTGGGCCCGTAAAGGATTATGAATGTTACTGCGGCAAATATAAGCGCATTAGATATAAGGGGATTGTCTGTGATCGATGTGGCGTTGAAGTTACTGAGAAGAAGGTGCGTCGGGAGAGAATGGGACACATCCGATTGGTTGTTCCTGTTGTCCATATTTGGTTTTTTAAGTCTTTACCAAATAAAATAGGATACCTATTAGGTTTGAGTTCCAAGAAACTTGAATCTATTATTTACTACGAACGCTATGTAGTGATTCAACCCGGATTGAAAGAAGCGGAAGGAATTATGAAGATGGATCTCTTGACGGAGGAGGAGTACTTCGAACATTTGGAATCTGTTTCGAAAGAAAACCAAATGTTGGATGATTCCGACCCATCGAAGTTTATTGCTAAAATGGGTGCTGAGGCCGTTCATGATCTTTTGGAAAGATTAGACTTAAATGCATTAGCTTATGCCTTACGGCACCAGGCAGCAACAGAAACTTCTCAACAGAGAAAATCTGAAGCATTGAAGCGTCTGCGCGTTGTGGAAGCTTTCCGTGATGGGCAAAAGCGAATTGAAAATAAGCCGGAATGGTCAATTATTCAATATTTGCCTGTAATACCTCCTGAACTACGACCATTAGTTCCTTTGGATGGGGGTCGATTTGCTTCATCCGATTTGAACGATTTATACCGAAGAGTAATCATTAGGAATAACAGGTTGAAACGCTTGTTGGAGATCAAGGCACCCGACGTTATTCTTCGCAATGAAAAGCGAATGTTGCAGGAAGCTGTAGATTCGCTCTTTGATAATTCACGAAAGTCAAATGCCGTGAAAGCCGAAGGAGGAAGAGCCTTAAAGTCTTTATCTGATATCCTCAAGGGTAAGCAAGGTCGTTTTCGTCAAAACCTTCTAGGTAAGCGTGTGGACTATTCTGGTCGTTCTGTTATTGTGGTTGGACCGAGTTTGAAAATGCACGAATGTGGTATTCCCAAGGGAATGGCATCTGAGTTATTTAAGCCTTTTATTATCCGAAAACTGATAGAGCGAGGGATCGTTAAGACAGTAAAATCGGCCAAAAAATTGGTTGACCGTAAAGAACCGGTAATTTGGGAAATTCTCGATAATATTCTCAAAGGACATCCAGTCCTTCTCAATAGAGCACCAACACTTCACAGGTTGTCAATCCAGGCTTTTCAACCAAGATTAGTGGAAGGGAAAGCCATTCAGCTGCATCCATTAGCATGTAGTGCTTTTAATGCTGACTTTGATGGTGACCAAATGGCAGTTCACGTACCCTTGAGTCAGCCTGCTATCCTGGAAGCGCAAGTTTTAATGCTGGCTTCTCATAATATGCTCAATCCTCAAGATGGATCCCCCATTACTCTTCCTTCTCAGGATATGGTTTTGGGTTTGTATTATCTAACGAAAGAAAAGATTTCGACTGAGGAGGTGAAGGTGTTAGGCGAAGGCATGAAATTCTATTCAGCTGAAGAAGTAAGAATAGCTTTTAATGAAGAAAAGGTCGACTTACACGCTCAGATCAAAGTTCGAGTGGAAGTTGATCAAGCTGAAGGTGGAACTAAAGCCGAAGTTATAGATACTACGGTTGGTAGAGTGCTTTTTAATGAAATGGTTCCGGACGGAGTCCCATTTGTGAACTTACTACTCTCAAAAAAGAACCTTAAAAAGGTCATTGCTGATATTATTACCAGAACGGACTTTAAACGCACAGCTTTATTTCTCGATGGAATTAAAGATGCCGGTTTTTACTGGTCTTATCGCGGAGGGCTTTCATTTAACTTAGGTGACTTGATCGATCCTTCCAATAAGGAGTCCATGTTGGTAAATGCCCAAGAAGAAGTAGATGAGGTTTGGGATAATTACAATATGGGACTGATTACCAATAATGAGCGGTACAATCAAATTATTGATAAGTGGACTTTTGCCGACAATTCTATTACAGAAACGTTGATGTCTGAATTAGCTGCCCACAAGCAGGGATTTAATTCAGTATATATGATGCTTCACTCCGGAGCCCGGGGTTCCAAGCAACAGATTAAGCAACTGTGTGGACTGAGAGGTCTAATGGCGAAACCGCGAAAATCAGGTGATTCTGGCGGAGCCATTATCGAGAACCCTATTCTTTCTAATTTTGTCGATGGTCTGTCTGTACTCGAATACTTTATCTCGACTCACGGTGCGAGGAAAGGTCTGGCCGATACTGCGCTTAAAACAGCAGATGCTGGTTACCTAACTCGAAGACTTGTCGATGTTTCTCAAGATGTTGTGATTTCCGAAGAGGATTGCGGAACGCTAAGAGGAATTGAAGTTACTTCATTGCGTGAAAATGACAAGGAAATTGTATCCCTTCACGATAGAATTGTAGGACGATTTACACTTCATGATGTCACTCACCCGGAAACGGATGAAATCATCATAGATGCTAATGAATACATCAACACAAAAATTGGTAAGAAGATTGAAGAAGCAGGTGTGGAATCTGTTCACATTCGATCAGTACTTAACTGTGAGACTAAGCGTGGTGTTTGTGCGAAATGTTATGGTAAGAACCTGGCTACCGGCCGCATGGCTGAGAAAGGTGACGCTGTAGGTATTATTGCAGCACAAAGTATTGGTGAACCCGGCACGCAGTTAACATTGAGAACGTTTCACGTAGGTGGTGTGGCTTCTGTTTCAAAATCTGAATCTGAAATAGTTTCTCAGTACGATGGGGTAGTAGAAATGGACGATTTGAAAACGGTCACTTTCACTGGCGGTAATGAGCCAACAGAAGTGGTCATTAGTCGGTCTGGCGAATTGAGAATATACGAAGAGAAAACAAATCGTCTTTTGACCACGCATCATATCCCTTACGGATCGACCATACATGCTACTGAAGGTAACAAATTAAAGAAGGGTGACAAGATCGCTGAATGGGATGCCTTTAACAAGGTCATCGTATCTGAATTCTCAGGTATTGCCCAGTATAAGGATCTTGAAAATAAAGTAACCTTTAGAACAGAAAGAGACGATCAGACCGGAAACGAGGATAGAATTATTGTCGAGTCCAAGAAGAAAAGGAAAATTCCTGAGTTAAATATTGTCGACGCGAATGGCGAAGTCATTAAGTCCTATAATTTACCTGTAGGTGCTTATTTGCAAGTAGACGATGGCGATGAAGTCCAATCAGGTGAGCGTATAGCTAAAATACCTCGATCTGGAGGTAGTATTTCTGATATTACTGGTGGCTTGCCTCGTGTTACTGAATTGTTTGAAGCAAGAAACCCATCTAACCCTGCTGTAGTAGCTGAAATCAACGGAATAGTTAAATTTGGTAAAATCAAGCGAGGGAATCGAGAGGTTTTTGTCGTAGATGAAAAGACGGATCAAAAGAAAAAGTATTTGATTGGCTTATCGAAGCACATTCAGGTTCAAGAGGATGATTACGTTAAAGCGGGTATGCAATTGTCTGATGGCGCAATAGCTCCCAAGGATATTTTGGATATTCAGGGACCTTATGCAGTGCAAACGTATTTGCTGAATGGGGTGCAAGAGGTATATAGATCTCAGGGGATTACCATTAATGACAAACACATTGAGACCATAGTTCGTCAAATGATGAGAAGAGTTCAAATTGAAGATCCAGGGGACACGAAGTTGCTAGAAGGTGAAGCCGTGGAACGTTACGATTTCTTCTCGGAAAATGACTGGATTTGGGACAAAAAAGTAGTAGAAGAGTCAGGCGGAAGTAATGACGTCAGCCCAGGTCAGGTCATTAGTATCCGAGAATTACGAGAATTTAACTCTTATCTCAAAAGGAATGATTTAGAGCTTATTCAGGTTAGAGATGCTGTACCTGCAACTTCAAGACCTGTCCTGCAAGGAATTACGAAATCCTCTCTGGGTACAGAAAGTTGGATTTCTGCAGCTTCATTCCAGGAAACGACAAAGGTTTTAAGTACGGCAGCAATTGGCGCTAAACGTGATGGATTGCTTGGATTGAAAGAAAACGTTATCGTTGGTAAGCAAATTCCGGCGGGTACAGGTATGAGAGAGTTTCGTAATTACAAAGTAGGCGCGAAATCTGAAATGGATCCGAAAGAGTCTGCCTATTTTGATGAAGAAAGTGAAGAAGCCGCGGAATAGAAACTTCTTTTTCTTTAAAGCATTATAATCCCTCAGGTTTCTTTATAGAAGCCGAGGGATTTTTTTATTGCGAGAGTTTGAATAACTTTGCTTAAGAGCTACGATTTCTCCTAATTTTTTAGTTAGATTCAAGTAGAAAATTCACATTAACTCACAGTTCAATTCATGAGTCAAAGTCAATCGTTGAAAGATAGAAAGAGAGTTTTGTTTCAGATTGTTTTTGAAACCAAAACCCCGGCGGGAAAGACTTTTGATGTTGTACTTCTTGTTGCCATCATATTGTCAATTTTGGTTGTCATGCTGGAAAGTATGAATTGGTTGGAACAAGACTACTCGAACACCTTTTATACCCTGGAGTGGGGTTTTACCATCCTATTTACCATTGAGTACGGGTTGAGGCTCTGGCTTGTGAAAGATACTAAGTCATATTCTACTTCTTTCTTTGGAATCATTGATTTGTTGGCTATTTTACCTACATACTTAGCTATTTTTCTAGGTGGATTAGAATCTCTGATTGTTGTAAGGTCACTGCGTTTACTTAGGGTTTTTCGAATTTTCAAATTGGTGGAATATTGGAATCAAGGCCAATTTATTTTGCGGGCCCTGCGTTCGAGCTACGAAAAATTATTCATATTTATACTTTTTGTTTTCTTATTAGAAGTCATTCTTGGGACCTTTATGTATGTAGTAGAGTCGCCCTATAATCCTGGATTCTCAAGTATCCCTGAATCCATTTACTGGGCTATCGTAACTCTTACTACTGTCGGATACGGTGACATTGTACCTGTTACGACATTAGGAAAGTCAGTGGCTTCAGTGATTATGTTATTAGGCTATGCTATTATTGCTGTACCTACGGGTATAGTTGCATCGGAATTTGTAAATACTGCCCGAGATGAGTCAATAAATACGAGGGCCTGTCCAAATTGTTCCCGCGAAGGCCATATTCCTGAAGCAGATTACTGTAAGTACTGCGGTGAGGAGCTATTGGACGAAGAGGAGGACTAAGCCGAGTTATTATTGCTGAGTAGCTAACATTCGTTGGATGTACTTCCCTAAAATGTCATATTCAATATTTACCTGATCGCCAGGCTTCAAGTTTACAAAGTTAGTGTGATGGAAAGTATAAGGTATAATAGTCACTGAAAAGGCTTGTTCTCCTGCTTTTACTAATGTTAAACTGACTCCATTTATGGTAATGCTTCCTTTAGGAACCAAAAGGTTGCGATCTTTGGAGTCATACTGAAACTCAAACATCCACGAGCCTTCCACTTCCTTTATTGCGATGCACTCCGCAAGGGTGTCTACATGGCCTTGAACCATGTGACCGTCTAAGCGATCGCCTAACTGTAAGCTCCGCTCAATGTTGATTAAGTCTCCCTTTTTCCAATTCTTCAAACTCGTTTTTTGGAGGGTTTCATCCACGGCTGTTACCCAATACCCCTTGTCGTCTAATGAAGTGACCGTTAAACAGACTCCATTGTGTGCTATACTTTGATCAACTTTCAACTCTGAATTTATATCAGAGGAAAAATAAAAGTCAATATTATTGCCCGTTTTAACGTGATCTAACAAAGTATGAGTTCTTTCTATAATTCCTGTAAACATAATTTTATCGTACTATTTCAATATAACCATTTCGCGTTGGTTGAAGTTCATCGGTGTTGACCGGGCCTCCATTAACGAATATTCTCGCTGTATAAAAGTAAGTTCCATCAGGAACTTCATTTCCATTCATATCCCTTCCGTCCCATTCGATATTTGGGTTTTTAGTCTCAAACACCAATGTGCCCCAGCGATTGAATATTTTTAAATCAATGCTCTCAATAAATCTATTCTGTCGCGGAATGTATAGGTCATTGTGACCATCACCGTTGGGTGTAAAAGCGTTTGGCAATTCATAAGCTGGACAAATTTCAACACAAATCGTGGTTGAAAATGCACTTTCGTTGCCTATTTCATCGATAGTCGTTAAGGCATAACAACCAAAGCTTTCTTCCGTGCTATGCAAGTACTCACGCTCATCAGAGTTTAATTGCTCTAATAAAACCAAAGGGTCATCCTTTTGGCGTGCGTAATACAAATTAAATCCAACTAAATCGGGAGCGGCAGTGCATTCTGGAGCAGTAAATTCCCAGTTCAATCTGTTTCTGAAAATGCCATCAGTAATTTGAGGATTTGACTCGTTACAAATATTACGAATATTTAAAGTGGGCAGGCAGGGAGCCACTGTATCGATAGGGACTATACAGACTTCTTGACTGAAATTGATTAGGGGCTCTGGAAGATCGGATAACCCATACCTACCGAAAGACTCTATTTTATAACAATAGCTGCTGTCATTTATTACCTCTCGATCCGTGAAAAAGGACTGCTGCGTCATTCCAATAGAGTCAAAACTACCTGTGTTTTCCAATTTTCTATAAATGACGTAATCAAAATTATTCCAGGGTACTTCCTCTGTCCACTCTAAGTTGATTTCTCTGTCTTTTCCAACTCCAGTTAAAAAGACAGTGGAAGCTGAGGCAGCAGTTCCAAAAGGAGCTTGGAATTGTCCATCGACAAAAAAGGCAATGCGATAATAATGCTGTTCTTCCAAAGTGTTTACCTCTTCATGAATAAATTGGGTGTCGGTAAGTTGCCCAAAATTATTAGCATCAAATACAGCATCGGGTACAGCCGAAAACTGATCGGGCGCGGAAGCTGGCGCTCTTTCCAATATATATCTATAGGGGCCGGGATGTTCAATGGTATCTAACTCTTCCGGGATGGGATGTGACCAGCGAACATCTATCATTCCCTGGCTATTATCAGTCACAAGTACACTGGCTCGTGTCATCAGGGGTACGTCGCGCTTGAGTTGCACACATATTTCATTGGAAGGTAAAGATTCACTCAAGTTGAAGGGGTTTCCTGCCGGTGAGAATTCTGCAAACTCCCCCGTGATGCGATAGCAATAGGTTCGTCCTTTGTTGACCTCTCGATCTATATAAAAATAATCGCCACTCATCTGGTCTTTACGAGCAAATGCTATAGGGGTATATCCTTGACTGGAAATATTTGGGTTGCATGTGTCTGGAACGTATTGCCTACTCCCTTCTTTTCTCCACACGGTAAATCCACGAAATGAATCATCGACGGTCTCTTCACAATCGTAAGGAGAATCCCAGCTTAATAATATCTCCTCCCTATCCGGCTCAGCAGCTAAGTTTTCCGGGGAAGGACCTATAACTTTGATTCGAATGGTTTTCAAGGTAGCTAGTCCATTGTTGCCAAAAAAATCATCTACTGCACGAATAGTAATTGAATAAAACTGGGGGCTAATATGTTCACATTGAGTTGCCCAAAAGAGCTGTCCTTCCAAGGGTTGATCCACATACCCTTCAGGACCTAAGAATACTGCCGGAGAGATTTCTTGTACTAGAGGTCCACCTCTCAATTCTATCTGGACGCGCTGTATGGGGTTGCGGTCCGGATCAGTTACAGTAATTGGCAATCGCAATGTGTCGCCGGCAACTAAACAAATTTCCTCTTCCACTTCAATCTCAGGAGGAGCATTGTCGCAGGTCCGGATATCGATCTGCAAATCTCTGATAAAGGAATTTATCAAATTACCACTTCTATATTCCTTGACTCGAATGGCAATATTGTATTCCCCGGCAATTTGCGGATTTTCCCAGATAAAATCTCCGGTAACTTCATCGAGAAATATTGTGTTATTTGCTCCGGCCCCGATTTGATTGGGAAAACTATATCTGTCCACATCTGTGCCGACATCTTGCTTGGGTATGACAAGTTCATAAGCTAAAGAATCCCCATCGGGATCGTAGGCTGAAGGATTGTGTATAAATCGCTGTCCAACACAGCCGAAATCTATAGGAGGCTGGAGTAGAATGGCACTATTATTAAATCCTTGAAATTGGGGGTTGAGAAATGTAAAGGTTGACTCGATATAAAAGGGTACAGACTCAGAATTCGGTGGATTGACGTTGAGTATGCCTCCATTTCGGTTGGGGTCCATCATCGAAATGGTATATGTCGATCGGCCAGCATAAGTGTGCTCAGCAATATAAAGGTTAAACTTTGTATCGTTGGGAAGAAGTTCCCCATTTCCATTGGATCGCTGCACCCAGTCGGCATTACCATCGCCCCACATGACTCTTACACTATCTCTGTCAGCCAACACGCTAGAGGCCTTGGTATAGGTGATGATTGTTGCTCGGATCGTTAAGGGACCGGTTTGTTCAAACCGGATTTCCCCAGCTCGGTTATGCGTGGCGTGAAGATCTAGTGCTCCTGAAATTAAAAGGAGTAATATCAGAGATAGTATGACTTTGATCTGCTTCATCTTCAGTATGTAAAGAACAAACTCAATGTAACAACGCTGCTTCTTCAGCAATAGTTACAGTAAATTCCCAATATTCGATACAGGCTCTAAAATAAGAAATCTATTGACCTTTTAGATCTGTTTGCCTCGTGTTATATATTTTTGATTTTTTGACGCCAATACATCCCTAAATTCAACCTCAAATCAGAGAAGGTATAGCATCAGGTGTTTTAGAGTATCTCAGAAACTTCTATAAAAGGTGTTGAACTATGGAGAAAGGACTTAAATAGTAGGCATTTTTATTTTGACCTTCTTTTTGAGAATAGCTACTCATGCCTGCTGATTAATCCTGCCTTGGGTGAGATGAAATACTCTACTTTGGTAATTTCATAATTCCTACCCATGCTAAAGTGAGAAGGTTTTTAGGAATGGACGGAGATGAACAGACCCTCAATAGAGCGCTCTCAAATAAATGAATACTAGTCTTTTTAATGCCCAGATCTACCGATGTCCCCAACTCTCCTCTAAACAATCCATCCAATGACGCATAGACTTCGACCACTGTTGTTGAAACTTTCTGGTATTGAGTACACTGTAAGTCGGTCTAGGTGCCGGCCGAGGAAAAGCCGAAGTGGGAATGGGGTGAAGCACTACCTCTGGATATCTTTTATGTAATATGGCCCGGGCAAAGTCGTACCAGGAAGCTACTCCTGATTGTGTGTAATTATAGATGCCACCGGCACTGAGCAGTTCATCTAAGGAATGTTCAGTCAAAAGTTGCGTGATATCCCGAGCTAAATCAGGAGCATAGGTAGGGGTTCCAATTTGATCATCAACAACCGATAGGACCTTCCGCTCTCGAGCCAAACGAAGCATACTCCCTACAAAATTATCACCCCATGGAGCATAGAGCCATGAAATGCGTAAGATCAGCGGAGGATTTTCCAATGAGAGCAACGCCTGCTCTCCGGCCAATTTTGTTTTTCCATATTTGGATTGCGGCGTTGTAGGGTCCGATTCTATTAGCGGTCGGTTCAATGAATTGTGGTATACGTAATCTGTACTAAAATGGATAAGTAAGGCTTTTGAATCCGAACAAATTTTGCCTAAATCACGGACTGCATAGTAATTTAAAGCCTCTGCTGCCTCTGGTTCACTTTCTGCTCTGTCTACTGCAGTATAGGCGGCACAGTTGATTACTACCTCAGCCTGAAGAGATTGAATTTCCTTTGTAACCGATACAGCATCAAGGATATTCAATTCGTCTCTTCCGCGAACCTCAAAACTGAGGCCACTATCTAGCAATGATGCTTGAAAAGCTCTCGCTAATTGACCTTGCCGACCGATGAGTAGTATGCGCTTATTCATAGGGTACTTCAATGGCTATGTTTTTCGTCCAATGCGGCCATCGTTGATCTTTTTCTGAAATAATGTATTCCTGCTCTATTTCCGGCCAGGGAATGTCCAGCTGACTATCATTATATTTCAGACCGGCTTCTGCATCGCGCGAATAAAAATTGTCGCACTTATAACAAAATATGCTGTGGTCCTCCATGACTAAAAACCCATGGGCAAATCCTCTGGGAATATACATTTGCAATTTATTTTTAGCCGAAAGCAGGGTTCCGAAATGCTGACCGTAAGTCGGTGAGTCCTTTCGCAAATCTACGGCTACATCCCATACACTGCCAGTCACAACGCGCACCCATTTGCTTTGGGCGTGAGCTCCTACCTGATAGTGCAAACCACGTAGTACTCCCATCTGAGAGTGCGATTCGTTATCCTGAACAAAGGAGTCATTAATCCCGATCGAACGCGCTCGCTCCGAATGGAAGGTTTCCATAAAATACCCGCGAGAATCTGCAAATACAGTAGGCTCGATTAATAATAGCTGAGGTAAAGGTTCTGCTAATATTTTCATGGCTTACTTGTCTCTAAAGTAGATTTGAAGGGGTACACCTTTGAAATCAAATACGTTGCGCATTTGATTTTCTAAATAATTTCGGTAGGGTTTTTTCACCAGATGAGGATGATTGGCAAAAAAGGCAAAAGCAGGGTAATACATAGGAAGCTGGGTGACGTATTTAATCTTGATGAACAGCCCGGAATGAGAGGGTGGTGGGTATTTTTCAATCGCTGCCAGCATAACTTTATTCAATACCGAGGTAGATATTTTTTGTTTCCGTCGCTCGGCAACTTCCAGGGCCGTATCAATCACTTTCATGATCCGTTGCTTTTCAGTTACAGAGGTGAAAATGACAGGAATATCATTAAAAGGAGCCAGTCGAGCCAATATCAAATCTTCAAATTCTTTGGCTGTGTCCGTATCCTTTTCAATTAAATCCCACTTATTTACGACAATGACAACACCCTTATGTCGTTTGGCAGCCATACCAATCAAGTTCAAGTCCTGTGACTCCAAACCCAGGGTAGCATCCAACATCACAATGCAAACATCGGATTCTTCCATTGCACGTATCGCTCGTAAAACGGAGTAAAACTCAACATCCTCGTGTACTTTGCTCTTTTTTCGAATCCCCGCGGTGTCGATGAGCATAAACTCCCGGTCGTATTTCTTGTAATGAGAGTGAATGGAGTCTCGCGTCGTTCCGGCTTCGTCTGTTACGATATTTCTCTCCTCCCCAAGTAAAGCGTTAGTTAGTGAAGATTTCCCCACATTGGGCTGACCCAGAATAGCAATTTTTGTAATATCGGTTTCGGGTATTAACTCTTGTACCGGAAGGATGTCGACCACTTCGTCCAATATATCTCCCGTTCCACTCCCGGAAGTGGATGATAGAAAATGCGTCCGCTCAAATCCTAAGCCCCAAAATTCATTGGCAAGCAATTGACGCTCGGGATTATCCACCTTATTCACCAGAAGAAGCACAGGGGTTTTAGATCTGCGCAAAATATGCGCCACTCTGTCGTCGAGATCCGTGATGCCTGTCGTTACATCGACCATAAACAATATCAACTTGGCCTCGTCGATGGCAATGTGCACTTGCCGCTCTATTTCTTTCTCAAATACATCGTCGGAATGCTCTACCAATCCTCCGGTATCCACCACCGTGAAGATCTGCCCATTCCATTCGCACTCGCCATATTGGCGATCCCGCGTCACTCCACTTTCGTCATCGACGATGGCCTTTCGCTGTCCAATCAACCGATTGAAAAGTGTTGATTTTCCCACATTGGGTCGTCCTACAATCGCTACTATATTATCCATATGTTCTCCTTCAGCCGCAAAGATACTATTAAGACGGGTTATTCCTAAATTTAATGAAAGGTACCATGTACTACTCGTAAGCTCAGCCGCAGTTTCAAGTGTCAAAGGAATGGCTAGAGACTCTTTTCTATGAGTGAGGAGTACTCATGAATATGCTCCCCTTTGTGGTCGACCGAAAGGGTTGTCTCCCAACACTCCTCCGGTCATTTGGTGCCGAGTCGTTACTGATAGCCCAATTTGCGAAGCAAAGACTCATTATTGCGCCAGTTTTTTCTGACTTTGACCCGGAGCTCAAGATAGATTTCTCTGCCGATAAATTCTTCAATATCTTTCCGCGCCTCAACGCCAATTTGCTTGATGCCAGAGCCCCCTTTTCCGATGATAATATTCTTTTGACTATCTCGCTCAACGAAAATATAAGCCATTATGCGCGCAAAGGGCGGATCGCGATCGTCGTCCTCCTTAAATTCCTCAACAGTGACTTCTGTTGCGTAGGGTATTTCCTTGCGATAGTGGAGAAATATTTTCTCCCGAATGATTTCACTCACAAAAAAGCGTTCGTGCCGATCAGTGAGTTGATCCTTGGGGAAATATGGAGGACCCTCAGGTAGCAGGCTTAAAATCAGCTTGAGAAGTTCTTCTACACCCTCACCTTCCTTCGCGCTGATAGGAATCACCTTGTCAAAAGCGCCGGTATTTTCCCAGCGTTGCACAGTGTTCGCTATGCGTTCTTCATCCGCCTCGTCAATTTTATTTAAGAGCAAAAACTTCGGAATTTCAATAGCGCGCGTTCGCTCCACAATGATATTATCCTCGACCTGTTTTTCGTAAATGTCCGTCATAGCCAGTAAAATATCAGCATCTTCCAGCACCGAAAAGGCAAAGCGATTCATCGATTCGTGCATTTCGTAGCCCGGATCTAATACGATGCCCGGAGTATCGGAAAATACGATCTGATGTAAGTCGTCATTGTAGGTAGCTAAAATTCGATGCCTCGTAGTCTGGGGCTTACTCGTGATGATGCTGAGTTTTTCACCCACCAGCGCATTGAGTAAGGTCGACTTTCCAACATTCGGCGGCCCCATGATATTGACATATCCTGATTTATGGCCTGGAGGTGTTTCTATCATGCGATTCTTTTTTCTCTTTTGTCTATCATGTGCTCTATTTTTTCCATTAAAAAGGGAGGGAGTAATTTGCGCCAGGCAAAATCATTGAAATCTTCCCCAAAATATAAATAATGATCCAGATGCGTATCTGTCATTTCCTCTTCGACGTGCAATAGCAGGTTTAAAAGAACGATCCAGCCCTCTTCATCCATCACATCCTCCCACCACTCTTCATAATACACATCCTCATCTCCGTGAAAATTCATCACATTTTCGCAAATTACTACAAATTTAGAAATCCCCTCCTTTTGCATAGGATCAATGATGTGCCGCTTCAGATACATAATATCATTCGTAATGCAGTCATTCCATTCTCCGATGAGTTCAATGACCGCAAACCCCAGATCATAATGTGCAAAAAGTATTTTAGAATAGAGTGTAGGAGACCCAAATTCATCCCATTGTGGATGAATCATATAATTATAGACGCGATTACTAAAGGTAAATTCACTATAGGTGCGACCGTAAAAAGGCGACCGCTCATCCTCTGAAGCAATATAATAGTCCCGCCACTTGTAGTAGGGCTCTATATCGTGCATAGCTTTTTATATACAACGAAGATCTCTTGCTTTCGTTCTTTCCCACATCACAAATTTTGAGATTTCCAGGCTTAGGGGAGTGTTCATGATTTTTTTTTGGCGGTGCCCCAGCCCAACACTTTGGGCTGGGGCCGGGCTATCCGCTCGTAGTCAGCTGCCCACGCGGCGGCATCTGTATGGCTGCGTAGAGTTTCCTTCGGTCACTTCCTCGCTCTACAGCTGCTCGCCGCCTGCGCCACTGCCTGCCGCTGCTATCCCTCACCGAAAATCAGGAGATTACTTTGTGTACAGATCGCATATTTTTCAAGCTGAAATGATGAAAGGCGGAGTCTCAGAATAACGATCCATTGCGCAGCAGGTCAATCCTGTCTCTTTTTTATATCTACTGTATGGTTTGTATTTTATTTGCAGATCATCGCAAGTGAGCTGGTAGAATAAGATATTTGCGATAGCGCTGCGAAAGGTCAGACGCCGAAGGCGGAGGAGTACTTCTCCCAAATTTTTGGGGGAAGTACCGAATGCATATGGAGCCTGTAGCATAGTGCCGTACCCAAGAAGTTGGGTACGGATCGCCCTAAATAAAAATAGCGACCCTAAAATAAGGATCGCTATAAGTCATAAATACTTTATTCCTGTATTACCCGGCGACGAGCTCCCTTTGATTGGAACTTTTACGCGCGGTAATATTCTCGCGATCGTTAAGCGCTTCGAATCGGTACCCCAGATCGGAAAAGTGCTTTAATACCTGGGGAAGTGCTTTCCTAAGATTGCGAATGGCTTTGAGGCTATCGTGAAAGACGACGATAGAACCCGGCTTTGCATTCTGAATCACGTTTTGAGCGACCTGATTCGCATCCAGATCATTGTCAAAATCTCCGCTGAGCACATCCCACATTACAATGCGGTAATGGCGCTGCAAAAATTGCGCTTGTTTTCTCTTAATCCTGCCATAAGGCGGACGAAAAAGCTCCGTTCCTACGAGTTGTGCACCATATCTCACGTTGTGGAAATAAGGCACGTTATCGGTTACCCATCCGTTGAGATGATTGAAGGTATGGCTACCAACGGAATGGCCTGCGGCTGTGACTCGATTGAAAATATCGGGGTGGTGCTGGACATTCTCGCCTACGCAGAAAAAAGTGGCTTTGGCGTTATACTCTTCGAGTTGCTCGAGTACCCAGGGAGTAACCTCGGGCACGGGGCCATCATCAAAGGTTAAATACAGCACTTTTTCTTGTGTCGGTATTTTCCAGGTAAAATTGGGAAAGAGATTGGGTATAAACTTAGGTGTTTTTACGAGATACATAATGGCATGAGTTCATAAGATGAAACAATTTGTTGTTCGAAATTTGTTGTTGAGAAATACTTCCGGTTGGATAGACCTTTGGTATTTCTATGTTTAAACGTAAATTTAATTAAAATGATGTATTCTGGCTAAGATTTTTTATAAAAGCTAGTAATAATATACATTTGCATAGTTTTCAACTACATAACCACTAATGCATGCCAGATAAGAAGATAGATATTAGAGTCCGATTTGCGCCGAGTCCAACAGGGGCATTACATATTGGAGGTGTGCGGACAGCACTTTACAATTATTTGTTTGCTCGCAAGCTCAATGGAACATTTGTGCTACGGATTGAGGATACTGATCAAACTCGCTATCAAGAAGGAGCGGAAGATTATGTTATTGAAGCATTGCACTGGCTGGGCTTGAGTCCGGATGAGGGACCTCACAATGGTGGTCCCTACGGACCGTACCGACAGTCGGAGCGCAATGATTTATATGTCAAGTATGCCAAACAATTGGTGGAGAACGGAAAGGCCTATTATGCTTTTGATACTCCTGAGGAACTGGATGAAATGCGGAATCGGATGCAGGAAAAGGGCGTACATACACCAAAATACGATGCCTCCGTTCGGATGGAAATGAAGAATAGTTTGACAATGCCCGGGGAGGAAGTACAGCAGCTGTTGAAAGAAGGGCGCCCTCACGTTATTCGAATAAAAGTGCCTGAAGATGAAGTGATTACATTTAAAGATGAAATTCGGGATGTCGTTCGGTTTGAAGGAAGGGAGTTAGATGACAAAGTATTGATGAAGACAGACGGCTTACCTACTTATCATCTGGCCAATGTCGTGGATGATTATACCATGGATATTTCTCATGTTATTAGGGGAGAAGAGTGGTTGTCGAGTACCGCACATCACGTTTTATTATACCGTGCTTTTGGTTGGGCAGATGACATGCCTGTATTTGCTCATTTACCTCTGATTTTAAAGCCGGGTGGCAAGGGGAAATTGAGTAAGAGGGATGGCAAAAAACTAGGTATTCCGGTGTTTCCATTGAATTGGGAAACGGAAGGAGAGACCTTGCGAGGATTTCGAGAAGAGGGGTTTTTATCTGAAGCCGTAATTAACTTTTTGGCATTCATGGGTTGGAATCCGGGGACCGATGATGAAATATTCACTTTAGATGAGCTCTGCCAGGTGTTTAGTCTGGATAAAGTGGGTCGATCCGGCGCTCGATTTGATTACGAAAAGGCTCTATGGTACAATCAACAACACATAATAAAGACGCCGCCTGAAGAATTGCAGGCGAGAGTTGAGGCTATATTGGCTGAACGAGGTCATACTCCTCAGCCAGAGGAAGTGTTGGCATTTATCCGGCTCTATCACGAGAGGGTTTCTACGCTTAGAGAATTCTGGGGTCAAGGGTATTATGCCTTTGAGGATGTTTCGGTCTTTGATGAAAAGATGGTGCGTAAAAAGTGGAAGGGACAGGGTCAGGAAGTCTTTTCCGATTTTATTGAACTGGTGGAGAAGCTGGACTCATTTGAATCGCAAGCCATTTCGTCGGTGATTAAGGAATACGCCAATGATCACGAGATTGGATTGGGGAAAATATTACCCTTGTTTCGACTGGCTCTGTGCGGAACAATGCAAGGGCCAGACTTATTTGCGCTGATGGAATTTTTGGGGCAGAATGAATGCGTGCAGAGAATGAAAGCGGCTCCAGTGATTTTTGATGAGATTAAAAGCTAATTTCCTATAAAAATTTTGTTTTTCTGATGCCAATCGCTCAAAATGAGAGTCGTATTGTTATTTTTGTATTTGTATGATGCGAAAATTCTATGTTTTTGTGAAGGTGTTTTGTCTCACACTGTTCTTGTTCCAGGCTCTGGGGGTATCAGCTCAGGATTTTTTTACTTTTACATACACAGGTCCGGATAGTTTGTTTGTGGGAGAGCATTGCGGTGCAGTGCTCGATTGGGGACATCCGGAAACACCGACCGTTGCATACGATGCGCCCCCTGGGGGAGTGTTAATTTCATTTAATATTTGGTCGATTAGTGGGGGCTATGATATCGGAGACACCATCTCCGGGGGAGAAGTGGTCACTGTGACTTACGAAGCACTTGACAATCAGGGAAATTTCGAGTTTTTTACTTTTACATTGCCGGTGGTGGATACGCTGGCGCCTGTCTTTCTTCCCGGAAGTTTTCCGCCGGATTTGACGCTTTCGTGTTTTTCGGATTTGCCTGATGAAAATCTTGAGGCTGAGGATAACTGCAGCGCGGTTGATGAGCTGGAATGGGAGGTGTTTTTTGAGGATACTATATCACAATGTCAGGGAGGGAGTAGTTTTCGCATTTTTGAAGTGCGAGATGAATTTGGCAATGTTAGCAGCTACGCCCAGGAAATCACTTTCGAACTTGATACCACAGCGCCAGTGATTACTTTAGGGCCAAGGGATACGACAATGTATTGCGAAGAGTTTCCGGGAGCGGTTCAACAGTGGATAGATGACCAGTTGAATCGTATGGAGGCCACGGATATGCCTTGCGACTCAGTGGTTTTTTCGGTATCTGCAGACTTGATTGACTCCCTTGAGGACTTATGTGGGAGTCGCGAAATTGCTTTTTTTGGGAAGGACCCTTGCGGTAATTCCTCTGTGGCTTATGCCACTTTAACTTTGTTGGATACTATTGCGCCGGAAGTGATGCGTCCGGCGATGGATACTGTGGCCGGCTGCATGGGAGGGAATGGATTTACGCAGTTTTCTCAGTGGATAGCTAACCGAGGGGGAATGGAGGTAGAAGATAATTGCGAATTGACTTGGACCACTGATCCGATGACTGTGGAATTAGATGAAATTTGCAATTCTGCCTTCCCCGTCACTTTTACAGCTACGGATCGTTGCGGGGAGTCAGTGAGTTCGGTGGCTAACTTTACTTTGATAGATACGAGTGCAGCGATTTTTGTCCAGACTCCTTCCAACTTGATTTCCACTTGTGGGAATGAAAATTACCTGGACAAATCACAGAACTGGCTGGAGAACCTTGGTGGGGGAGAGTTGGATGATGCTTGCTCACCCGATAGTCTGTTAGACATTCGCTATGAGCTCAATGGCGAAATGAAGGACTTGGGAGAGGTGCTGGATTCCATAGAGCGGGCCGCTGAGGCTGGTTGTAGAGACAGCGTCCTAGTGGGAGCCAATTATCTCGATAATGTTTTGGTTGCTCTACAATTGAAATTTATTATTACTGATGCGTGTGGAAATGTACTTTCATCTGAAGGTCGGTGGCTTGCGATTATAGATGCTTCAGAACCGATGATTCTTACGGAGGCCAGGGATACTACGATTGGTTGCTTAGATAGTTTGGAAGTTCAGCAGGCTCTTTATCAATGGTTTGACAATCGCGCCGGAATTCTTGCCGAAGACGATTGTGATGAAGTGGTCATTACTCCATCCATAGGTCGTTCTGAGGTATGGCAAGAATTTTTAGACCAGAATGCGACGGCTTGTGCATGGACGGGGACTATTTCTATTGATTTTGAGGTCAGAGACTTGTGCGGACAGTCGACAAATACTCAGAATGCCGTATTTTCAGTTATCGACACAATGGCCCCTTTAGTAACAAAAGGACCAGAAAATATATTTTTGGATTGCTCTGATTCAGCTCGTGACTCATTGGTGCTTTGGCTGGATGAACTGGGCTTTGCTGAAGTTGAGGAGGAGTGTGGTGCCCTTTCACTCGACTCCTTTGTTTGGAGTGACAATACGGGGCGCAGTGGTAATGGAATTCCAAACAACGGTCCTTACCCGGATCTTTCAAAACTGGGATGTGATTATCGACTCGAAGCCAACTTTTACCTTTCTGATGCCTGTGGCAATGACACTGATTTTGGAGCATCTTTTGAAATTCAGGATGTCACCGCACCGGGTTTTGTTAATGTAGAAGATAGTATATGGGTTGAGTGCGGGGAAGAAATACTTCTGGATGCTTCTGCTGTCTCGGATGCCTGTTTCAAATCTGTTGAGCTAGTTTTTTCTGATGATACGATCCGATCCTCAAATCCGAACGACTGTGCATTTTACAATTTTACGATACAAAGGACTTATTCGGCCACCGACTCTTGCGGGAATACCTCCATGTTTGATCAAGTCGTGTTGATTCAAGACATAACAGGACCGGAATTCGAGTTACCGGCTGATACTCTATTGAGTTGTGATCTGTGGAATATGGATCCGGAATTAGATGAGCCTTCCTCAGTTGTGGATGCATGCGGAAGTCTCGTCTTTATGAATAATAGGGATTCTTTAGCTGAAGCCGGCTGTGGATTTACAATATTCAGAACCTGGATTGCTGAGGATATCTGTGGAAACCAGACAGAAAAAATACAGCGGATAGAAGTTATTGACACGGTGCCACCCGTATTTGTGGATGTGCCGCGATCCGGCACCTTCGACTGTGATGGATTTACCGATGTGGAGCTACTGTTTTCCGAGTACTTAGACACACTGAGTTCATCTTTTGCGGATGCTTGCGGAGAAGCAGATGCATTTATCGCTACTCCCGGAAGTTATGACCTTACTCAACCCTCGACTTGGCCGGGCAGTTTGCCTCCTGACTTGAGTTATGACTGTGGATCATACTCTTCAGACACTTTATTTTTTACTCCACTTGACTATGTGCTTTATGATAGCTGTGAGAATGCCGATGTACATTCCTTTTTCTTTCTCGTGACGGACACAATGGCTCCGAGTGTTGAGTGTAGTGGAGATACTTTTTTATATGTTGATGAGAACGAATGTGAAGTGTTCTATCAACTCCCGGACGTATCTATGGACTTTGGATGTGCATCCTCCTTTGGTGAATTGACGGTATTCGTTGACGGGCAAGGGAGTTTTGAAACTTTTCAGCCAGACACATTGGCTTTTAATTTTGCACCTGGAGTATACAATATTGAATATACAGCTTTAGCCTGCAGCGGAAATACCGCAGTCTGCTCCTTTGACCTGGAGGTTCGCGATACTATCGCGCCGGAATTTGATTGTCCCGGAGATAGCAGTCAAGTCCTCCCCACTGCTGACTGCTTTCTAACTCTGCAATTGCCTACCCCCAAGACTCCGACAGATAACTGTGTTTTACCGGATCCCTTAACTTACGAATATCGGGTGTCCGGGGCCACCACAATAGCCCCATCGGTATGGGAGCGGGGGACAGCAGCTCCTGAAGTTTCCCTTAACGGCGGAACAAACTTTATTTCCTTCGAATTGACAGATGCTTTGGGTAATGCCACGAGTTGCACCTATGAAATTGAGTTAATTGACACAGTGCCACCAACAGCTTCATGCCGCCCCGCTTTAGTGCGGGTGAATCCGTCAGGCATATTGATGACACCAATCGATCCCAGCCTATTTAACCAGAATTCGGAGGACAATTGTGCAATCGACAGCATGGGAACGCGTCCCGATGAAATAGACTGTTCGCTAGCCGGACGAGATACTACAATTATGTTTTACGTATTCGATGCTTACGGGAATGTGGACAGTTGTGCAACGACCATGCGTGTAGAAACCATAATTCTGGAACCCACTTTCGAGTTGGATATTTGTCAACCGGATACTTTGCGATTATTGGCACAGCCTCCGCCCCCTGCTAATATTTATGAATACTTCTGGACGGGTCCCAATAATTTCAGTTCAAACCAGCGCAATCCCATCCTGACTGGAGTCGGTCCTCAAAACTCCGGCACCTATGAATTACGCATTGTAGGTTTAGGAGGCTGTGAGGCGCTGGGAACGGTTACAGTGAATATATCTGATGTTATTATTCCTGAATTAACTGTGAATTTCCCTACGCAGTGCGAAGGCGAGTCCATTCGTTTGCAATCGAATGCCTATGCCGGCAACGTGACCTACCATTGGTATGAGGGCTTGCCACCAAACGGTGTGTTAATGGAGAGCACCCCAGCTCCAGTGTACGATTTTGAGCCCACGGTAGGAAGTCACGATTATTATGTTGTTGTGGAAACTCAGGTTTGTTTGTCTGCTGCTTCAGTTCCTGTTGAGGTCGAGGTGATCATACAGCCGGAGGCACCGGTGGATGAAGACTTCATCGTTCTATGCGCGGGCGAAGATTTGCGATTATCGGGCGAGAATCAGGGCCCTGGTTTTACTTACAATTGGACGGGCCCCAACGGGTATTTTTCTAGTCAGGCGAGTCCGCCTGTTATTTCAAACGTGACTCAAAATGAAGCTGGCATTTATCAATTCGTCACTGAGATTGGAGATTGTGTTTCTCCCCCGTCAGAAGTCGAAGTTGTAGTGAACTCACTCCCCGAGGTGGTCCAAATTCAAGCATTAGATGTGATTTGTGAAGGGGAGGATTTCTTTCTGAATATTTCTAGCCCCATAGATGGCGATGTGTATCGTTGGTTTTCTCCAAGTCAGAACACGCTGACCACCCAAGATCCCGAATTAGAGCTAACGAATGCTGGACTGGATATGAACGGGGTTTGGCGGGTTGAAGTAGAAAAAGCGGGCTGTGTATCTGATTCACTGGGAGAAGTGTTGGTTGAAGTGGAGCCGAAAGTTTCGTTAGAAATAGAGCAGGAAGGTTCACTGTGCCAGGGAGACACCTTAATTTTATCGACACCACAACTACCGAATGGGCAGTTTGAATGGCAAGGACCAACCGGAATGTATGCTGGTCATAGGATCCGGGTGCCTGCTGTTTCGGGTGGATATACTGTAACTTTCACCTCAGATAATGAATGTGTTTCTACAGAGAGTATCAATGTGAACTCAATAGTTGCTCCGGAAATAACGGCAATTAGTAATTCTGGGCTAAACTGCATTGAGCAAGGGACATCAGTGGAATTAATGGCGTCGGTTTTTCCACAGGATATGGGAGACTACACTTATGTTTGGAATGGGCCGAATGGTTTTACAGACAGCAGCAGGGTGGGGGTTATTCCGAATGCGAATCAATCGAAAAATGGTTGGTACAACTTAACAGTGTATTTGAATGGTTGCCCTTCTCAGCGCGACAGCACAGAGTTGCGCGTAACACAGATTCCTGAGCAGCCCGTAATCATGGGTGAACAAAAGTATTGCGAAGGCGAAACGATTGAACTATCTGTATCAGGCCCCGGGATGGGCACGCAATCTTTTTTGTGGTTAACGAGTCAGGGAGACACCACAACTTCAGATACTACGCTTAGATTGGAGTTCGCTGATACCAGCAACCAGGGATATTACAGCGTTCGCGCTTCTGTCAATGATTGTCGCAGTTCATTTTCTGATTCTGTTTTTATAGATATAGTACCTCTTCCTGATCCTCCGGAAATTGCAGGAACCTTAGACTTATGTGAAGAGGATTCTTTGATTCTCCGGCCGATACCCCTTGATTCTCAATTGGTGTTTCGATGGATTCTTCCGAATGGTGATACCATCGTCTCATCAGAGATCCTTCAAGGAAATGTAGGTATGGAATCCGCTGGAATATACCGCGTTAGAGCTGAAAGGGAGGGGTGCAGCGATGACTTTAGCGAAGCCGTAGAAGTCATTGTTAAAGAGAAACCCAGCCCTCCGGTAATTGATTCAATTTCGGAAGGCATTTGTTTATTAGACGATAATATTGATGTAGAACTATGCATTGACGGCGCATCTGCAATCAATGGAGCGAGCTATCAGTGGTATTTCGCCGATGACTTTTCTACGATTTCTGACTGGTCAGGAGGCCTTTGTTATAATATTCGGGATACGGGATTATTTGATACCGGGCAAAACAGTTTTACGGCTCGCATTGATTTAGACGGCTGTTTATCTGACTTCGCCTTACCCATAAATGTAGAAGCAACTCTACCCATGGATTTTGATCCTATGGCAGGAGTTGGCGATACAGTTTGTGGTGATGAGATTTTCATTGCCAATGCACTATCACCAATGAGTGGCTCCGGGAGGTGGATCGTAAGTTCAGGGGATGTCCGATTGAATGATGCTAGCAACCCTCAAACAGAGATGTCCGATTTTGATTTTGGTTCCAACGTATTAATTTGGAGTCTGAGTGAGGGTTTCTGTGAAAATTATGCCGGCGATACAATTGAACTGTTTTACGACAATGCTCCAAGGGTAGAAGATGACTTCTATGCTACGCCATACAATGAGCGAATCCGACTACCTGTTTTGGGCAATGATGACTTCGAGGGAAAAGTTTCCCTGTCGGTTTCCAGATCTCCTCTATTTGGCACTGTTCAGAATCAAGTAGAGGAACTACTCTACTTTCCGCGAAACGGATATATAGGGAATGACACATTATATTATGAATTGTGCAGTGATGCTTGTCCCGATTTATGTTCTGAAGCTGCCGTAATTATTCAAGTGGGGGATGAGAGCTTATGTGACATACCCACTATTTTCACTCCCAACGAAGATGGAATCAATGACTTTTTTGTCATTCAATGTTTGAGTGGTGACGATTACCCAAACAATAAAGTGGTTATCTTTAATCAAAATGGGAGCGAAGTTTATTACGCGTCGCCTTATGAGAATGACTGGCGGGGGGATTATAAGGGAAAAGACTTACCGGTGGGAACCTATTTTTATATCGTTGATTTTGGAGACGGGCAGCCACCGCAGAGAGGATTTTTAGTGTTGGAAAGATAGTTAAAATGCAAAATATAGTACAGTATAGTTGGTCTCGATCGGGCTGTTTTTGGCTAAGCTTATTTTTGTTTTTAGGGGTAAGTTTACAGGCTCAACAGTCTCAAATTTATACCCAATACATGTATAATAAACTCAGTTTCAATCCGGCATACGCCGGCTCCCTGGGAAGTCCTGCAGCGACGGCCCTTTATAGAAATCAATGGATTGGGCTGGAAGGTGCTCCGGAGGCACAAATAGTCTCCTTTGATGCTCCTTTGAAAAATGAGAATATTGCCCTGGGTTTTAATTTTGAAAGACAGGCTATTGGAATTCAGGAACACCTCACTTTTAATGGCGTTTACGCTTATCGTTTTAAAGTTTCAGAGCGAGGAAAGCTCGCTTTCGGGGTCAATGTTTCCGGTCGGTTTTTTCAACAAAATTTTAACGATCCCCGGATTTCCGCGACTCAGGGTACTGCAATAGATAACGCCATCCCTAGCGATTTACGTAACTCATGGGTGGCCAATATTGGATTCGGAGCTTACTACTCAGACGCTGAAAAGTATTTTGGGGTGGCCGTCCCTCGAATTGCAAGAACAGATATCGATTTGAGCAATTCGGGTTTGATGCAAGCGACAGAGGTCCGGCACTATAATATTATGGGTGGGTATACTTTTGATATCAGTCGAAGGTATAGTCTCACTTCTCAAGGCATTATTAGAATTAACGAAAATGCTCCCTGGGATTTTGATTTCAATGCGATGTTGGGGTTTCGGGATCTATTTTTTTCGGGCCTGAGTTACAGATATTACAATGGTACAGCCAATACACTGGCAGAATCTATTGATGTAATTGTCGGTATGAAGGTTATACCCCAACTGTATTTAGGCATAGCTTATGATATTACTCTTTCTGAATTGAGGCAATACTCCAACGGGAGTATAGAACTAGCTGTTCGCTATAGTTTTTTCACTGTTGAACCCCAGGCAAAATATGTTAATCCGCGATTTTTTTAAGACGATTTCTTCGGCAATACTCTTCTGCTGCCTGGTCATTGAGGTCGGGGCGCAAAGGGAGTTGCTCAAATTCGGATTGCCGCTGCTGGATACAGCAGTGACAGTTTCTGCTACTGATAGGATCAACACTGCAGGCTTGCAGTTTTCTCCTACCTACTACAAAAATGGTATCATTTACACGGATGCCAAAGAAGCACATCCATTAGATTATAAGGAGGGAAAAGTTTTTTTCTCCCTCAAATATGCCCCATTATCACAGGACGGAATGCCACTAGCCGCCGTTCCATTTGCTGTTGACAAGGATAAAAGAAATCATAAAGGTCCCGTTGCTTTTAGTCGGGAAGAAGACCGAATGTATGTATCTCGAACTCAACAGGAGGACAGATCGGCATATTTCGAGGGGGATGGCGCTCGCATGCATATTTACGAAATGACTCGGGGAGATACCTTTTGGGTAGCTCCAAAGCACTTATCCTTCAATGACTCATCGAGTAATAGCTTTCACCCGACGATTTCAGCGGATGGAGATTTTTTAATTTTTTCTAGTGACCGAGCCGGTGGTCCCGGAGGTTTTGATCTGTTTGGCGTGGATAAAATTGACGGAAAATGGTCTGAGCCTTACTCATTGGGACCAACAGTCAATTCAAAGGCAAATGAAGCATTTCCTTTTTTGTATAAAGACCGCTATTTGTTTTTCTCCAGTAATCGCAAAAATGGATACGGAAGCGACGATTTTTATCTTTCCGTTAAAAGCGCAAAGGGTTGGTCCGAAGCGATGAATATCGGTCCTCCATTTAATTCTAAGGCGTCGGAAGTAGGAATCATTATGGACGAGAATGGGAAAGATGGTTTTTTCTCGAGTAGTCGCGAGGGCATTGACAATATATACCGTTTTCAATCGAGTGTGCATCTTTTTCAAGAAGAGTTATCACCTAAGAAGTTAGACTTGATAGCAGTAAATGAAGAAACGGGTATGAGATTATCAGATATTCGGATTTGGATGTTTCCCATGAATGAGCGAGGTGATATTCAAGCGCCGGAGTTGTTTTCGGCTTCAATTAACGAAAGTGCCAACGCTCCCGGACTCACCTTGTCTGTAAATCGCAAATCTGCAGCCGCTTTAAATCAACCTTTGGTGATAACGGACCGAAATGGAAAGGCCACCGTAAAACTAAGGCCATCTGAAAGAGACCGTGCCTTAATCGCTTATAGAAAAGGATTTGCGGAGAAAGAGTTGACTATCAACTACTTTTCTGTAGATAGTACCCTGACTTTGAAAATGAAAGAGTTGTTGTGTTTGCCGTTGGAAGTAAAAGCTGTGGGACCGGATAACCAACGAATGAATAGATTTGAAATATATATACGCGAGATTGGGAAAGGTTCCTTTCAGCCCTACGCATTGCCTCTCAATGAGGAGATATGTATTCAACACAATAAGGAATATGAGATTATAGGGTACAAAGAGGGCGCAGTACCTGATACCTTTCAGGTGGATCCCCAGAATGAAGATGTGAAAAAGGTGTCTGCACTGTTTCGTTTATTGCCGAAAGGCAAAGCTGATGAAACTGGCTTATCGAGCTCTAATATTGACCAGATGAAAGAAGGGGTGGTCATTGAATTGAAGAATATTTATTACGACTTTGATAAATCCTCGATTCGTATAGGGGCGGAAAGAGAGTTAGTGGCCTTGGCACAAATTATGGATGAATATCCCGAAATGGAAATTGAATTAGCAGCACATACGGATAGCAGGGGAAAACCTCAGTATAATCGAGATTTGTCGCAGCGGAGAGCTGAGTCGGCCAAAGAGTTTTTGATGGATTTGGGCGTCTCATCTGAGCGAATCCTTGCCAAGGGATATGGAGCTTCGAAAATCAAAAATCATTGCGTTGTTGGTGTGGAGTGCACAGAAGAAGAGCATCAGGTAAATCGCAGAACAGAAATAAAAATATTAAAGGCACCACAAAGGCTTCGTGTGGAATATTCTTCACCTGATTTGGATTAAATTCTGAAAGAGGACGATAGAAAGAATTAATTTGTTTATTTTGAGATGCAATATCAAACAGATCTCACCAACCCTCATTCGATGAAACACACCTATCTTACCTTAAGCTTTTGTTTTTTATTATTCACTCCGGCCTTCCTTTTGAGCCAGTGCCCTGAAGGTTTTTTACTTAATAGTGAATATTCTGTTTCTGAAAGCACTGTTTTTTATGGCTCTAATACTACCGTTTTAGGAGACACCGTAGAGTTATTAATGGATATATACGAGCCTGAAGAAGATAGCCTAACGGCGCGGCCTGTCTTGATTTTAGCCTTTGGTGGGTCTTTTACTTCGGGAAGTCGAGATGATTTGATTATGCCCACACTCTGCAGACAGTATGCAGCAAAAGGATGGGTGGCAGCCAGTATTGATTATCGGTTATTTCCCGCTGAACTCGGTTCACCCGATTCTCTGGAACTCATAGATGCCAATATGAAGGCCGTCAGCGATATGAAAGCTGCCGTTCGTCATTTTCGCCAAATGGCCAGTGAAGACAACCCCTACCGAGTCAATCCCGAATTTATTGTAGTTGGGGGCTATTCTGCCGGAGCATTTACCGGTATTCATGCTGCTGTTATAGATGAAGATGACGAATTGCCTCCTTCTTTAGAACAGATTATACTCAATAACGGAGGGCTGAATGGGAATACTGGCAGCGCAGAGAATCAATCCTACTCATCAGAGGTGCAAGCTGTGTTGAGTTTCTCAGGAGCAGTCTTTGATACTTTACTTATCGGTCC
>Ga0306912_1000042_pt1 | contig 76089 bp, 64 predicted proteins | sample AntRauFillE10628_FD_190443 | JGI IMG/M metagenome (GOLD analysis project Ga0306912, IMG submission 190443) | Saline lake microbial communities from Rauer Islands, Antarctica - Metagenome Filla E10 #628 (v2) (version 2) | ecosystem: Environmental > Aquatic > Non-marine Saline and Alkaline >...
TAGCCGGCAACTGGGACTCAGCCAAACAAGCACAATTCAAGCTGCTCGACCTGTTCAGCCTGATGGTCAACGCGCCCAACTTCCCCGAAGGCTTCCGCGCTGGCTATCAGCTGCGCGGTTTCAAAACCGGCAACGCACGCTTCCCACTCTCTCCCGATGAACGCGTTATGATGGATGACATTCGAGGCCGCATCGCCTGCGTGCTCGCCGAGTGTGGCTTCTCCGAAGCCGCCTCTCAGTGCAAGCGCCCGTCAAGCAGCGACCTTGGCCGTATGGATGTCGAAGCCATCGTGCGTGACGTAATGCGCAATATATAAAGATGCACCAACTTGCACCAACTTGCCTCGGCTATGCCGAGACTCAATTCCTCAGCATCACTGCTGTGATTGCCGATGCCATGGTCAAGGCTTCCGATGTCACCCTGCTCGGGTTGGAACCCAATGGCACCGAAGGCATTTGTATCCGTATCGGCGCAGGCAGTGTGGCCGCACTACAAGCCGCACTCGATCAAGCTGAAACCCTTGCCGCAAAACTCGGCAGCACGATTCACTGCGCCTGCATGGGAGCACCGCACCCCAGCCTGCGATCGATGAATACTGGCCCCATGGTCATCAACGGGCTCTATGGCGGACGCGAAGAATTTCGCCCCACCGACTTCAACAAGCAACCCAACAAAATTATGAAAAAATCATACGCACTCGGCATTCTCGAAACTCAAGGACTCACCGCTAGTCTCGTCGCCAGCGACACCATGTTTAAAGCCGCCGACGTCGAGCTCGTCGGCAAGGAAAAGATCGGTGCCGCCTATGTCACCATTATGATCCGTGGCGACGTCGCTGCCGTCAAAGCAGCAATCGAAGCAGGCGCAGCAGCTGCGCAGCCCTATGGGAAGGTCATAGCCGCACACACCATTGCTCGCCCCCACGAGGAACTCACCGCCTTGCTCCCCCAATAGCCACCCGGCTGGCCAATCACTATTGAAAAGGCGAACTGATCGAAATCAGCGCAAAGTGGTTAACACCTCCGAAGCCCTTTGTTAAAAGGATTCAGAGCGAATCACCAAATTCCATTTCGATCATTTCGATCAAAAACGGAGCACTCTAGTCACCCAAGACTCGTCATAAAGGCCGGAAAATCCTGCATTATTTCGATCATTTCGATCACTCTTTTTTAGGATTTCGTTACGAGGCCTGTACTGACGCATAGCGGACACTCAATGGCAGTTTTGATAAATGCATCCTGAAAGCGCTTTTCGTATCTCCCTAAGTCATTGGCAAGCAGAACAGATCCTAAGTTTGAAGGGTACACGTGCAAAAAGCATTGCTCTATAACTGCGAATCATGCATTTTGCAATGCATCTGTGAGTACCTTGCAGTAACGTAATCTATTTTCGCACCAGCTCTCCTAGACGAATTGGCGGTTACTAGACCTCCTTGGCAAAATCAATCGCATGAGAAGTAAACAGAGTAAAACTTGGTATATATCTTGCGAATTGTTACAAACTCGAAAGACCTCATGAACTTATTAATCATTGATGACGAAAAAAATGTCCTGGCGACTACGGCTATGACGGTCAATACCGCTGGACATAAGGCTTTTACCGCATTTAACACCAGGCAGGCGGACCGAATTTTGGCGGAGGAAGACATCCATGCCATTCTACTCGACCGCATGCTGGGCAAGGAGGACGGGCTGGAATATCTGGAACGGCTCAACTCGGAAGGTAACCGGCGACCGATTATCATCTTTACTGCCTACTCCTCGATCGAATCGGCCGTCGACTCGATGCGTAAGGGCGCTTACACCTACATTCAAAAGCCCTTTATCCCCGAGCAGATCCGCCACACCCTGGGAGTGCTGGAAGACAAGATAAAATCCATGCGGAAAATTGAAGAACTGGAAGAGCAGGTCACCCATCATGAGCCTTCCATTCTCATGAAATCGAAGGAACCGGCTTTGACCGAAGCCTACCGGATCGCCATGAAAGCAGCCCGGTCCGATGCCAGTATTCTGCTGCTGGGTCCGAGCGGCACCGGCAAGTCCGTCCTCGCCCGCCGCATTCACGAAGCCAGCGACCGCAGCGAATATCCTTTTGTAGAGATCAGCTGCCCCAGCCTGTCCAAGGAGTTGCTTGAATCGGAACTCTTCGGCCATGCCAAAGGCGCATTCACCGGAGCGGTCAAGGAAACTTGGGGCAAAGTTCACGCGGCGGATCACGGCACGGTCTTTCTCGACGAGATCGGGGAACTCCCGCTGGAGATCCAGCCGAAATTACTGCGACTGCTGCAGGAGTGGGAATACGAGCGAGTCGGCGAAACCCGCTCCCGCAAAGCCAATGTCCGCATGATTACAGCCACCAATCGCGACCTGAAGGAAGAGGTCGCAGCAGGTCGTTTCCGCGAAGACCTCTACTATCGCCTGAAAGTGATTTCCGTCGAACTCCCGCCTCTTGTTCAACGACAGGCTGATCTAAAGGATCTGGCCGAAAATTTCCTCTCATTTTATGCGGCTAAAATGAGGCGTCCTGAACTCTCGTTCGCCCGCGAGGCCGCCCAAGCCATCCAATCCTACGACTGGCCAGGCAATCTCCGGGAAATGCGCAATTTGATCGAACGTGCGGTCATCCTCTCTGAAGACGAGCAGATCACGGCGGCGGATCTTTCTCTTAAGTCGGAGCCATCGGCCAATGGTGTTGTGCTGGGACAAGCGGTGCCGCTCAGCCAAATCGAGGAGGCGCACATTCGCCGTGTTCTTGAACAATCCGAGGGCTTCAGCCATGCCGCCGAAATTCTCGACATCGATACGGCCACCCTATATCGAAAACGAAAGACTTTCGGACTTTTGTAATTCGCGATGAGTGCAGACCAGCCAAAGAAAACAACGGAAAGAACGAAGCCGCAACTGGCATCATCCAAGAGCGAGGTCGCCAAGCTGGCACAAGACTTTCTGGCACCAGACAATGATGGAAATGAAAGTGGCAGCCTCGCTTTCGTCAGCTTTTTCGAGAACTCACCCGACCCCATTTTGCTTTTTAGCTCCTCCGGGGAGATCGTCGCTAAAAATGAACGGGCATTGATTTTCTGGGATGGCAGCGTGGATTTCTTACCAACGCTGCTGGTTCAGGAGGTAACTCGGCTTGGCAAAAACGAGCGCTCCATTCAGCATTCAAAAAAAGAGGAGATCATAAAAATCCGAACCATCCTCGGGCCGCGCTTTTTCCTACCCACAATTTTCAATCTACTGCCTCCTTCAAAATCGAGAAACCGAGAGCGTCCACTCATCGCCTGCATCCTGAAAGACGAGACCGAGTGGGCCCGCTCCGAAAACATCCGCAACAATTTACTTTCGAGTATCCACCACGAGCTCAATACTCCGCTGACCAGCGCCCGTGTCGCCCTCTATCTCCTGGCGGAGCAACAGATCGGTGCCTTGAACGAGAACCAAGCAGAACTGGTTGAGCGGGCGAAAGAGGATTTGGACCGGGAACTCTCGACCATTCAGAATGTGCTCGCCCTGATGCGCTCGGAAAGCATCGGATCCGCCAAAACCAGTGAGAGTGCGGTCAATCTGCATGAACTGATCGACGAAGTCATACTGGAGATGCATGAGCTGGAGGATACCCTGCACTTGACCATCAATCGCTTTTACACCGACGAAGCACCGCTGGTCCGAATGGAACGAGAAACCATCCGCCTGATCATCAAGCAGATTTTCTCCTGTATTATCAAACACGTCGAAAAAGAAGCCGTCATCGACGTGGTCACCATCATTGAAGAGAAATGCAGCTTCCTTAAACTGATCAGCTCCGATCCCGCTCTGGTGGAGACTCTGCCCGACAACCTTTTTTCACTCCCCATCGAAAGCAGTGACATGCGTCGCGTCCAGTGCGTCGACCTCGGCCTCCGCGTAGCCCACGAAATTCTCCAGGAACATGGCGGGCAACTCAGCGCGACGCAAAATCCAGAGGCCGCCGTTCTTACGCTCCTTTTCTCCGACTGAGGAGAAGGGGAGCCGGAACAAATGGGTCCCCCATACTCAGACTCTAGTTTGAAAAACGACCTTAAAAAATCTTGCGCGGTTCCCCGGAAAACCTAAATAACTCTGCATTTCGGACATGGATACAAGCTCCTCCACCTCCATAACCCAGAGTCACGCGGATATCCTCTTGGTGGATGATTCGCCGAATCTCTGCCGCACCATGCAGCTTTGGTTTCAGACCCTAGGCTACTCGACACTGACGGCCAAATCAGCGACCGAGGCGCAGCAACTCAGCATGGACCAAACTCCAAGGGTCGTGATCGCAGACTTAGGCCTACCCGACCGCTCCGGCTACGCACTGCTCAAAACACTTCAAGAAATCGAAACCCTACGCCAAAGCCATTTCATCGCACTATCCGGAGACACCGACAGTCAGACAAAGGAGCAAGCGCTCCAAGCGGGCTTTGAATACTTCATCAGCAAACCGCCCGACTTCGAAGAACTCTCCGAAATCCTACGGAATTGCCTCGGGGGGCGACAGACCGACGATCAAACTGCAGCGGTGACCTAGTGTGCCTCGAGTAAAGCACCCGTCTACGGCAACTCCGGGTAATCGAGCGGAAATTTCAAAGTGATCATCTGTCCGCCATCGGAAGTTTCCTCGCGTTGAAAACTCGCCAACTGGATCAAACACAAGCGTCTGATGATGAGCGCTTCCATCTCGCCACAAGCCGCTTCATTTCCCCCTTTTTTAGCATCCGGTGGCGCGTAGCGCACCTGCAACTCCCAACCGTCTTCCATGGATCGAAGTGTCATCCCCTCCATAGGAATGGTTTCCGCCTGACCATCCGTTCGCTGGATGGCAAAAATACTCTCAAATGTCTTGCGCAATCTGTCTGCGTCCGCCTCGACTTCGAGACTTCCAGGCCCGGATAATTCGATCACACCAGTCGCTGAAGCATTCGCCGGTGATTTCGCCCATTCATTCAGAACCTCCCGCAATAACTCAGCCACATCAACACGCGCAGGAGACAGCTTTGCCACCCCTGAATCAATATCACTCAACTGCTGCAGCGAATTCAAAAGTCCTGTCGCCGCAGCCACACTCTCGTCGATGATCGCCGCTAATTCATGGAATTCTTCGTGTTCTTCTCCGTTTTCTTCATCTCCCTCACTTTTCAGGATCGTGGAAGCCCCCGAAATCGCCGTCAGTGGGCTGCGCAAATCATGCGAAAAATCCTGCAACAAACGCTTCCTAAAATCATCCATCCGGTCGAATTGATGGCGAATTCGCTGTAATTCTCTTGCCATTCGAGCCGCATCATCCTGCCGAAGTTCGTCAAACCGGGCGATGCTGCCACAAACGGCCTCAGTAAAAAATGCGGCGACCATATTCGTCGCGGTTGAACGGTCCATGCTTTCCACCGCCTCTTTATCTTCGTAGAAACGATTCACCCATTCCAGAACAACTCGTTGCAGATCGCCCCAATCCCGAATCAGATCTTTCAGATTAAAGCCCTGCCGCCACCGGCAATGCCCGTGCTGGTTCGCCGCTTCCTGGGATCCGGGGCGCTCGCCGGAGTCTTGCCTGTTTTCCAGAAAGTTTGCCAGGTTGTTCAACACCTCCGGCACATCGTCGCGAAACTCCTCGAACGAGAGTTGCCGTGATGGCGGGAGGCTCAATTTCGGACGCGTGAGTGTCGCCCACCGTTCGATCATAGCGGATGTATCCGCCTTTAAAAATTCCGGTAAATCCTGACCTTTTGCATGTTCCAGCCCCATCGTCGATAAGTTGCGGACGGTTCAATACGAGTGCAAGCGCCGAAGGTGTGAGCAGGAGAAAGATGAGGGAGGCATTTGCGCACCCGCAACCATGCGAATCACCCGCAAGGTTTTTTCATTTGGAACCACAAGTCGCTGATCATGAGTGATTTTTCTCAAATCTTAAATTTTCCATCTCAAATGCATTTTCATGCGGCGTCGAGACGCCAAATGAAAATGCCTTGGAATCACCCGAAATTTCCCCGCAAAATTCTTGTCTCACTCCTGCGCTCCGACATAATTGTACCCCTTATTTCTACAATGCCCCCCAAAGCCCGCAGCAAGCAGACCGACCGGTCCGACCACTCGGATCCAATCCATGCACCCCATCCCGCCCAGAGTGTTGGTTTTTCTGTCGACCAACCAGATATCTCAAAAGAAGAATTGCTAAGCTTGAACGCGGAACTCAACGCCACCAATAAACAGTTGTCCTCTAGAATGAAGGAGTTGGAGCAGGCGAAGGAGCAGGCCGAAGCCGCCAGCCGGGCCAAGCTGAGATTTCTATCCGGCATGAGCCACGACATCCGCACGCCCCTGACTTCGATCATGAGCCTTTCAGAAATACTCGACGACCTGCTGGATAAGGATCACCAGGAAATCGGAAGTGAAATCCAACACGCCTGCAACCATCTGCTCAAAACGATCGATTCAGTGCTGGACTTGGCGCGTCTTCAGGATGGGCAACTTGAGTTGCTGATTGAGCCGGTTGATTTGACCGAAGTTTTGGAAAAAACCTGCTGCGTTTTCGACCCCAAGCGAAAACGCGTCAACGGGCGGGAACGTATCTCTCTGTCGGTGGATGATCCACCGATCCACGTGCAAGCAGAGAAAGGTGCCCTACTCCGCATTTTCGGCAACCTCGTGGGCAACGCTTTAAAATTCTGCCCCGACGATGTTATCGAAATACGCGCTTGCAAAGAGGCCGACCATGCCCGAATCGAAGTGGCCGACAAGGGCCCCGGCATCAGCCCCGAATTCCAAAAAGAACTCTTCAAACCCTTCACTCAGGAGCGGGGCAAACAAAAGAGCAGCCTACCCGGCAGTGGGCTCGGCCTCAGCATCTCCCACGAATTGGTCGGCCTGATGCATGGTACCATTGAGGTCGACAGCCAGCCAGGAGGTGGCACCACCATGACCGTCTGCCTACCTCTGAGTGCAAACGAACCGACGCCTGCCATCGCAGAGAAGGAGCACACACCGCTCACCGGACCATCCAGAGATGCGCTCATCTGCGACGACCACAATGCCACCTGCCGGGTTCTCCGCCGCATGCTGAAAAACGAACCGGTGACGGTGGTGGATAATGAAAGCGACCTCTACCAAAATCTGCCGGGTAAACAAACACTCTTACTCGACATCAATTTACACGGGAAGGAGCGGGGCTTGAAGATCATGCAGAATTTAAAGGCCGATCCGCAATACCGGGAACTTCGGATCGTTGCCTTCACCGCCCACTGTCAACCGGGGCAGCAAGAGGAATTCCTCGCAAAAGGCTTCGACGATTACCTGGGCAAGCCCTTCCAGAAAAAGGATTTACTCGCGACCTTGTTCCCAGGCAATTGAAGCTATCGCATCAGCGAGATGGGCGGGTTCCCTTCGCAAACTGCAAAACCTCCCATGTTCGAACCATGCATATTGAACGACCGAAAAGCTCGTTTAATATAATATCACAGCATCGCTTATTATATACCTTTAAAAGACAAGAGCTTATAAAATCCACTTTGATTCAAGGAATAACTGGCATGAATTTCGCGTAATTACTAGCTGATGCAAGATCCTCTCGAAATATCCTTCAACGATGTCGAGAAAACCTCTCGGCTCGAATCCCTCATCCACGAAAAGGCGGATCGGTTGGAAAAGTTCTCTGATGAGCTAATCAGCTGTCACGTCGATGTTTCTCAACCGCACGCGCATCCAAACAGCGGCAGCGGCTACCGTGTGCGCATCGATTTGCGCGTCCCGCCGAAGGACCAATTGGTGGCACACGAGCACTCCAGCCACGGCAGCATCCACGATACGGTCGAGACTGTTGTCCGCCGCGCCTTTGAAGCCGTTGAACGTCAACTCAAGGAACATACCGAACGGCTGCGTGAAGATCAGCGCGAACACAGCGAGCAAGACCAACCCGGAACGGTCATCGTGGTCGATAAAGAAAAGCGCTTCGGTATCATCAAGACGGTTGCCGGGCGCGACATCTATTTCGCTGACCAAGCGGTTCTCCACGATGACTTCGACCGCATCGAAGTCGGCACAGCCGCCCGCTATGTCGACCAGCCCGGCGACGATGGCCCCCGCGCCTCCACGGTGGAAATCGTGGAGAAACAAGGCTAATGACCACATCGATATCGACTTTCAGAGTCGTTACAACCACACGACCACACAAAGAGGATAATACAATGAAACAAGAAACCACAGTAAAAAACCTACAAACCGCCTTAGCCATGGAATTAACCGCTGCGCATCAGTATCAACTGCATGCAAGCATCTTGACTGACTGGGGGATTGATCGACTTGCTTCAAAGATGCGGGAAGAGATGCAAGAGGAACTGGGCCACTCCGATGACTTTATGGAGCGGATCATCTTCTTTAAGGGTGAGCCAAACCTAGTCTTCGCCAAAACCCCATTGGTCGCCGGATCGCTTGTCGAAATGTTCGAGGCCGATCTAGCCGACGAAAAGGAAGCGATCGAGTTCTACACTTCGGCCGCCCGCCAAGCTGCGGACGATGCCGACATTGGCACCCGGTCGATCTTCGAGCGCATTGTCATCGACGAAGAGGGGCATATGAGTTGGCTCGACCTGCAACTCGACCTGATATCAAAGATGGGAGAACCCGCCTACATCTCCAAGCACATGTCAGCGCCAGGTGAAGATGAAAGTGCCTAAATTTCACGAGTTCTATTCGGTTGTGCCTAACGATGCTTTCAATCAGATTGCATTTTGCATGCGGCTTAAAAACAAGCGGTAGGCATACGCAACGAAACCGTAGCTGGCACGAAAATTGCGAATATTTCAAGGTATGAATCATAAAGAAAACACCCAACAAGGCTCAGCACTCTTTAACAAGTTGATCAAAGGAACTACCGTACCCACGCTGGGATTCGGGACCTTTGAACTGGACAGCGACAGCTGCCGCAAGGCAGTTCAGAACGCTCTCGACATCGGCTACCGCCATGTCGACACCGCCCGAATGTATGAGAATGAAGCAGCGGTTGGACGCGGTATCGCCGATCCCGCGCTCCTCGAAGCCGGAACATATCGAAACTAACTTCGATATTTTCGACTTCGAACTCGACGAAAAAGACCATAAAGAAATCGCGGCGCTTCCGGGGTACTTCGAAATGCATCTACATCGATCCTCCCTACAACACTTCCAGTTCTGAGATTCTCTACAAGAACAGCTTCAAGCATTCATCGTGGGGCACCATGATGCTGGATCGGTTGGTGAAACTCAAAGCAATGATGTCCAACGACGGAGCCATTTTTGCGAGTATCGATGGACACGAGCGCACGGTTCTAGAACACGTGATGCATTCTGTTTTTGGTCAGGACAACCACATCGAAGATCTAATATGGGCGATGAACACCACCAATAGCCAGTTGCCCAACTATTCAACTAATCATGAATATGTCATCGTCCATTCCAAGAATCGATCTGCAGTGGAGAGCGACAAGCAAATGTTCCGGGAGCCCAAGCCCGGATGGGAAGAGGTGATGGAACTCGTCGAGCGACTAAACCCGGATTTCCCAGCTGTTGAAGAAATAGAAACCGCAGTCAAAGAATTGTATGACCGGCATCTGCTAGAATTCCGGGAGGAAATCGAATCACTGGGATTTGAATGGAAAAATGAGAAAAAGAATGATCCTTGGAAAGGAATCTACAACTACTCGCGTGCGGAATACCGCGACGAGAATGGCAAATACGTGGAGGAGGCAGACGCGCGAAAATTGGGAGCGCGCATTTGGATTTGGCGCGAGGACAACACTGCGATGCCAGCCACAAAACAAGCCGAGTCCACGAAAGACAAAACGCATCCGAACTTTAGATTTTATCACCCCAAGCATCCGGTGACGGGGAAACCCGCTCCACACCCGAAAAGTGGATGGAAATTCCCTTATGAACATTTAGATGAAGAAGAAAAGCGAAGTTTCGTTACTCTAGATGCAGACAAAAGAATCGCATGGGGGGCAGATGAAAAGAAAGTCCCTCAAATCAAGCGTATGCTGCACGAGGTTGAAACCAATATTGCGAAAAGCGTCTTTGCAGACTTCTCGGATGGTGAAAAGCAAACCTCGGCACTCTTTGGGGAATCCGGACTCTTTCTGGCTCCCAAGCATGCAAATTTTGTATCAAGATTTATCTTACAGGCAACGAAGCCGGACAGTGTGGTCATCGACTGTTTTGGTGGCTCCGGAAGTAGCGCTCATGCGGTTCTCGATACCAATCGTTTGGATAAGGGGGAAAGATCCTACATGACGGTCGAAATGGGGAAGCATTTTGACTCTTTGGTGATTCCCCGACTCAAAAAAGTCGCCTACTCCGCCAACTGGAAATCCGGCAAACCGACAAACCGCAACACCGGGATCAGCCACTGTTTCAAATATGTTAAACTCGAATCCTACGAGGATGCGCTCGGCAACATTGCTTTTGAGGAAAACGAGGTGGCACAGGAGCAATTGGATTTCGACCAGTATATCATCCACTACATGCTCGATTTTGAAACCAGCGGCAGCGAGACCTTGCTCAACACCGACAAGCTGGTGGCTCCCTTCGACTACAAGCTGGAAATCCGTGAGGGCGACGATCTCACGGTCAAACCGGTGGATCTGCCCGAAACCTTTAATTTTCTCATCGGCCTGCGGGTGCGGACGCGCCGCGTCCATTGGCGGGAGATTAAGAAAGGCCGAAAGACGGAGAAGCTGAAGTATCTCGTCCTGAGCGGGCGCACGAACCCACACGCCACCGGGGGCGAGCGCGAGGTGGTTGTCATCTGGCGCACGACCGAAGGCTGGAAGAAGGAGGACTATAGTGCCGACCGCGTCTTTATCGAACAGGAACTGGCGCTGACCAAGGATGCCGACGAAGTCTTTTACAACGACGACAGCTTCCTACGGCACCCCAACGCCAAGTCGCTCGATCCCGTCTTCAAGCGCCGCATGTTCAACCAACCCGATTGATCCGATGGCGGCCTCTACCACAGAAGCGACGAAGCGCGCCGAGGAACGGCGCAACTACCAGAAGCTGGAGCGGCGACTGGTGCTGCTTTCCTGGCTGCTGGGCAAGTTCGGCTTTCGCGAAAACAAGGAACTGCTGGAATTCACGGCACAGGCGGATGAGGGCTTCGACGGCGAAGGCCGCGCTTACGTCACCAACCTGCTTCGCAATCGCGGCTCGAAGTGCGCCGTCGATCCCGCCGATCTGGAGCGCTACGATACTAACATCCGCAAACACCTCGACCACATCAATCGGCTGCGTTCGCAACCCATCGTGCTCAAGTATTTCCAGCATCTCTCGCTGCTCTTCACTGAGATCTTCCTCGATGCCTGGGCGCATCGCCGCGCCAGCCTGCGGGAGGAGTTGAACGGCTTGGTTCGCTCGCGCAACATCGATAAGCTGGCCGGGGAACCGTCCGACGAGGAATTCACCGAATCCGAACTGAGTAAGTTGGCTTTCTGGATGGCCACGGGCAGCGGCAAGACACTCCTCTTTCACCTGCACTATTTGCAGTTCCGCCATTACGCCAAAGAGGCCAGGCAACCGATCGATAACATTCTACTGATCACCCCGAACGAGAATCTCACCCTCCAGCATTTGGAGGAAATGACCGCTTCGGACATCCCCTGTGCTCGGTTCTCCCTGCAGTCGAGCGGCCTCGAAATGGCGCGGGCGGACACGGTGCGGGTGCTGGAAATTACCAAGCTGGTCACCGAGAAAAAGGGCGGCGGCGAATCGGTGCCGGTGGAAGCTTTTGAGGGCTTCAACCTGATTTTCGTGGACGAAGGGCACAAAGGCACCGGCAGCGAGGCGCAAACCTGGCGGGAACGGCGGCAGGCACTGGTCGCAAAAGGTTTCACCTTCGAATACAGCGCCACCTTCGGGCAAGCACTCGATGCAGCCAAGACGGATGCGGTGACGAGCGAATACGCCAAGGCCATTCTGTTCGACTACAGCTACAAGTATTTCTACGGGGACGGATTCGGCAAAGACTTCCACATCCTGAATCTCAAGGATTATGGCGATGAAGAGTCGGTTTACATGCTGCTGCTCGCGAACCTTCTTTCCTTCTACGAGCAACGGGCTTTTTACCACACGAATGCCAACGTGCTGCGCGAATACGGAATCGAACCGCCGCTCTGGCTGCAGATTTGCAGCCGGGTCTCCGCCACCAATGCGGAAGTGATGACGGTGCTGAAGTTCTTGGCACGCTTCACCATGAACGACCGCGACTGGGCGGTGAAGCGAATCGCCAAGGTGCTTGATGGGAAAAGCGGCATCGAGCTGGACGGCGAGCGGACCGACCTCTTTGCGGGACGCTTACCCTGGCTCCGCGCCGGGAAGCGCGCGCAGGATGCGAATAAAGTTTACCATGATATTCTCAGTCGGGTATTCGAAGCCGCCAATCCCGGAGAGCTGGAAATCAAAGCCCTCAAGTCGGCGAAAGGAGAGATCGCCCTCCGCGTGAGCGGTGCCACCACGGACTTCGGGCTATTGAATATTGGTAATGTCAGTGGGTTTAAGAAGATACTAGACGCCGAGGCACCGGAACTCGCGCTGAGTGAAGATGCGATGGCTCGACCGCTATTCAACGAAGTGAAGAACCCCACTTCGAAGGTGAATCTCCTGATCGGAGCCAAGCGATTCATGGAAGGCTGGAGCAGCTGGCGTGTCTCCAATATCGGATTGCTCAATGTGGGCGTTTCCGAAGGCTCCGAAATCATCCAATTATTCGGTCGCGGAGTCCGGCTCAAGGGCAAAGATTTTTGCCTCAAACGCAGCAGCGCGCTGCCGGGTATCGATCACCCCAAGCACCTGAAGCTACTCGAAACGCTCAATATTTTCGCTGTGCGGGCGAATTATATGACACGCTTCCGCGACTATCTGGAGCGTGAAGGTGTCGATACCGGCGGCTACGTCGAAATGGATCTTCCGTTATGGACTAATCAGGAGTTTTTGGAGGAACCGCTTTATCGCCCCCGCATCGACTCGGATCGCAAGTTTGCCGACGAGTGTGAAGTCGTGCTCGAGTTGGATCCCGAGTCCAAAGTTCGGCTCGACCTGACAACCAAAGTGCGTGCCTACACGAGTTCAACCGCCGGTGGAATGCACGAAGCGCATGCCTCTGCCGGGCATCTGGGGCGTTTTGAAAGCGGTGCCCTGGGATTTATCGACTGGCGGCAAGTCTATCTCGACCTCAATGAATACAAGCGCAGCAGGAAATATCAAAATTTGACGATCCCGAGGGAACTGCCGCGAGAATTCTTTGAAATGAAAGACCCTGCTATGTATGATTTGGCGGCTCCCGAAGAATGGCGAAAGCCTAGCTCACGCGAAGCAGTAGACCGTCTTCAAGAAGCCGTGTCCTCCTTGCTGCGTAAATACATGGACCGCTACTACCAGCATGCGAGGCAGCGTTGGGAGTCGGAAAACATGTGCTACGAACCGCTTACCGTCGAAGATGAGAACTTTCAGCCCTACCGGGTAAGCGTCCCGCGCTCAGATCCTGAGTTAGTGAAAACGATATTCGATATCGTGAAAGAGGCCAAGAAGCTCTCCAAGAGAAAGAAAGGTGAAAAGCTGTATGCCGGTGAGTATAACTATGAATTGCCGAATTTGCATTTCGACCGCCATCTCTTCCAACCATTGCTTGTCGCTCGAAATAAGAACGGGAAGCCTTCCATTAAATCCAGCCCGGCTTACTTGAATGAAGGCGAAGAACGCTTTGTCGAAGACCTGAAAGATTACTGGATGCGCGAGCACTCGGGAAAAATGAAGGGGCAGGAACTCTATGTGCTGCGCAACCTAGGCCGGGGCAAAGGCATTGGCTTTTTCGAGCATCGTGGATTCTATCCGGATTTCATCCTATGGGTTAAAGACGCGAAGCGCCAAAGAATCATTTTTTCCGAACCTCACGGGATGATGCTGGAGCAAGGCCACTTACATAGTGAAAAGGTAGGGCTCCACGAAAGATTGAAAAAACACTCCGAAGAAGCTCTGAAAAAAGCCAAATTGAAGCACATTGAAGTGGATGCGGTCGTCATTTCGGTGACGCCGTATGATGAACTTGCTAAAGTTAGCCGGAAAGACGACGGCAGCACATACACACGTGACGAATTTACGAACGGGCACGTTTTATTTCAGGAAAAGTCCGAGGATTACGATTACATCAACCTATTATTGAATACAGGCTAAACGAAAGTGGGAATTGTGGGCGGTTACCCTAGGGGTCGCCCCATTACCCAAGAATCTGCTGAAAAAAAAAATCAGAACTCAGATGGGGATACCCGGAGGGAGAGCCTGCTCGCCCCAACCAAGGGTAAGCACATCAAGAGAACCATCCTAAAGCAGATCATCGATTCGGCATGCGAGTTTGAGGTCTTTTCCCGTCACTTTGTTGCCCGCGTAGTGTGTCGTTAGACTAAAGCGGATTTGATTATAGACGTTTTCAATTTCCGGATGCTGATTCATCTCCTCAACCTCGAAAGCGAGCCGGACAAGAAAAGTCATCGCCTCTCGGAAATTCTTAAATTTGTAAAGCTTTGTCAGCTTATCGTCTTTAACTTCCCATCCCTTTAGGTCGCTGAGAGCCATTTCGAGTTCAGATTCGGACAAAATATCCATAGTGCATATGGTTCAGAGAAAAGCGGGGGCATCAATCACAGTTGACTATTTAAAAGGGAGCTAACCACCTACAATAGAGGGATTTTATAGCCTTAGAGGTCTAACTCCCGGTTCTGAGAACCGAGGCTACAAAAGAGAACAATCAGCCTCACTACTGAGGTTTGGATTTAAGACATCATCAAGCGACGCTCACCGTCTGAATATTGACAAACTCTCGAATGCCCAGTTTGGAAAGTTCCCGCCCATAGCCACTGCGTTTAATCCCGCCAAAAGGTAAACGCGGGTCCGATTTCACGAAATCATTGATAAAACAACAGCCGCTTTCGATTCGGTGCGCAATCGCCTTTGCCCGCTCGATATCAAGGGAAAATACAGCCGACCCAAGACCATATTGCGACTGGTTGGCTAGGCGGATCGCTTCTTCCGCATCAGCTACTTGAGTCACTGCTGCTACTGGGCCGAAAAGCTCTTGATCAAAGGCTGGCATGCCGGGACTCACATCCGTCAGCACAGTGGCCGGATAGAAAAAGCCCGCGCTTTCTGGCAGTTGGCCGCCTAGTTTGAGCGCTGCGCCTTTTTCAATGCTTTCGGTCACTTGGGCATGCAGGGCATCACGCAAATCACCCCGCGCCAACGGGCCGACCTGAGTCGACTCCGCTTTCGGATCGCCTAATTCATAAGCCGTCATCTTTTCGACCAGCTTATCGACAAATGCATCGTGTATCGATGATTCCACTAAAAAACGCTTTGCCGCAATGCAGCTCTGCCCGCTGTTGATCATCCGGCTATGAGCGCATTTCTCAGCAGCTAGTTCCAGATCGGCATCCGCCAAGACAAGATAAGGGTCGCTTCCGCCCAGTTCGAGCACGCTTTTCTTAATCGATTTACCAGCCGCTTCAGCAACCGACGCCCCAGCCCGCTCACTGCCGGTCAGCGTCACCGCTGCGATCTCCGGCCGCGCGATCACATCCGCCACCTGCTTGGAATCGATCAGCAGGGTGCGAAACAAATTTTCAGGATAACCTGCATCACGGAAGATTTGTTCGATCGCTAGAGCGCAGCCACTCACGTTGGACGCATGCTTCAGGATACCTCCATTTCCAGCCGTTAATGTCGGTGCCGCAAATCGGAAGACCTGCCAAAACGGAAAATTCCACGGCATAACAGCTAAAATCAATCCCAAGGGCTGGTAGTGAAGATAACTCTCACTCGCGTCAGAGTCGAGGGGCTCATCGGCTAAAAATTGAGATCCGTTTTCAGCATAATAGCGACAGACCCACGCGCATTTATCCACTTCGGATAATGCTTCCTTAACGGGCTTACCCATTTCGTGCGTCATCAACGTTGCCAGTGAATCCTTGCGCTCCTCTAGAATGGCAGCAACTCGGGTAAGTTTCGAAGCTCGCGTGTTAAGCTCAACTTCAGCCCAGCTTCGGAAGGCTGCTTGCGCCTGTTGCAGTAGACCAGAAACTTCATCTTGAGTCATCCGCTCGTAGCGAGCTTCGACTCTTTCTGTATAGGGATTTACAGATTCAATCATGATAAAAGAAACCTACCAGCGTCTTTCTAAAAGGTCAAAAGTATCCTACTCAATCAGGACGAATCACGACTGCTTATGGCACCACTGCAATGCAGATTCACGCTCAGCGCTTTCAAAAAAGCGTAGTCTGGCCGAGGTAAAGGGCCGCATCAACTTTTTTAGCAGTTCTTGCCACTTTTTGTCGCCGACCATAGCGACCTTATCCAGATCGCTGGCATGCTTCAGATCAAATTTAGTATCGGCCCAAAGGGCCGGAACCGTCCACCCATCAAAATCAACCATCTCCCAAAATAAAGTGATCGAGCCGTGGGCCTCTATTTGCTTTTCAAGCAGGGGCACAATGATGGTGTAATCTTCATCGTCCAGTTTGCCGCTCAGTCTGAGAGCGACAAAGTTATCTTTTGTTTCAGGTAGTATTTTTATCATAGTCGTTCCTTCAGTCTTGTATTTTAAAACCAAAATTTAATGCCGGCAACAAACGAAGTCGTATCGGGATCGCCGCCTCCGGACTCAATAATATTGGCCGTTTCGCCCAAAGCGGACTCCCAGCTAACCCCAATATAGGGGGCGAATTTACGGCTGATTTCATAGCGCAGACGTAAGCCGAGTTCGATACCCGTCAGGCCGGCCCCGATTCCATACTCGGGCACATCCTGGGCAGCGGCTCCGAGTTCAAGGCGTGGCTGTAGGATCAGGCGCTGTGTGAGTAAGATATCGTATTCGCTCTCCAAGCCGAAAGAGGCATCGCCTTCGTCACTGAGATAGAGATTCGCATCGACCTCAAACCACTGGGGCGCGAGACCTTTGACGCCCAGCACAGCAAAGGCCCGTTCAGGATTCGGCTCAAAGTCGTAACGCACACCGCCACGTAACTCCCAGAAGGACGTGATGGCTCGCGCATAAAGTAATTCGGTCTGGGCCGACTCGACTTTATCTTCATTGACCGACCATTCACCCTCAGATTCCAGGTAGAGCTTATTGTAATCCCGCATCACCCATGCCTGAAAATCCCAGAGGTAAGCCTCACCTTCGTCAAAGGAGCGGTATTCAAATCGGTCACCGTTAAAGAAATAGAACAGCTGATTGTCGTGGACGGGAGCCATTCCGAAGTTGGTCGCTTTATTGCCGGGATCATCAATCGCATACCTGCGAATCTCCTGCCCTTCGGGCGGTGGCGCAGCGGGTGATTGATAGTCATCCGGCATCGCGCGTTGACCTGCCTGCCCTTCATTTTGAGCGTGCGCGTTAAAATGAATCATGAGAGATGCAATTGCTCCCATTTGGATGAATAATTTTAAATGCATGTGGATGCTTTCATTTAATAGTCAGGAAACACGGACGACCTGAAACATACCTGCTTCCATGTGATACAGGAGGTGGCAGTGAAAGGCCCAGTCGCCTTTCTCAATGGGTGTAATCAGAGCGGAAATTTTCTCCCCGGGCTTCACCAATATGGTATGCTTATAAGGGATACGGTCGTGCGACTGCCCGTTCTCAATTTGCATCCACATACCGTGGAGGTGAATCGGATGCTCCATCATGGTGTGGTTAACGAGCCACAAGCGCAGGCGTTCGTTATGCCGAAAATTATATGGCCCCGGATGCTGTGAATATTTTTTCCCATCGAAGGAAAACATAAACCGCTCCATATTCGCGGTAATGTTTATCGTCATCTCACGGTCCACCGACGGCGAATAGGGCTGCCCATCTGCATTCTTCAAGTCGGCATAGTTCAGCACCTTCCAACCGTCGTCGCCCAGACCGATGCCCGGTTCGGCGACTCGATCTTTGGGATGCATGATGATCATAGCCACATTCACATTATCCTTTGGCTTGAAAGGTTTCGGCCCATTAGGTCCAGGGATGTCAGGATTCGTCTCGGATTCGCCCTTCGACATACCGGAGACCATCGACATCTGGTTCTTCTTCATGGCTCCCTGCTTCATCTTGCCGCCGCCAAAGATCTTATCATCCATCATCCCCATCCCCATGTCTTCGAGCTTACGCACCGGCCGCGGACGAAGTGTCGGAATCGCTGCGGTCAAACCCGCTTCAGGAGATAAGGTGCCGCGGGCATATCCGCTGCGATCCAGAGACTCGGCAAAAATCGTGAATGGTTGATCCTTTTTAGGGCGCACGAGGACGTCGTAAGTCTCTGCCACACTAATGCGAAACTCATGGATATCGACTGGCTTGACCGGCTTCCCATCCACCATCACGACTTGCATGTCGAGACCCGGAATGCGGACGTCGAAGGTGCTCATCGCACCAGTGTTGATAAAGCGTAGCCTGACCGTCTCGCCAGGATTGAAAAGTGCCGTCCAATTCGAATCGGGTGCCAGCCCATTCATAAGGTAAGTATACTCCGCTCCGGTGATAGCTGCGAGATCGACGGGGCTCATCCGCATCTTCCCCCAAGCCGCCCGGTCCGCGACCGTGCTCTTTAGCCCGCGCTCACTTACATCATGAAAGAACTCACCAATTGTGCGTTGTTGATAATTATAGTAACCGTCGCTCATCGTAATATTGCGAAAGGCCGCATCCGGACCATCTGAAGTCCAATCGGATAGCGTTACGGTGTAGTCACGGTCAGCTTGAATGGGATCCCCTCCCCGTGGTTCAATAATTAAAGGTCCATACGTCCCCGTCTGTTCCTGAAAAGCTGAGTGGCTATGATACCAGTATGTTCCGGACTGTTTGACTTTAAAACGGTAGTTGTAGGTCTCTCCCGGCTTGATGCCTGCAAAGTTGACCCCAGGCACGCCGTCCATGGCAAATGGAACCAATATTCCATGCCAATGAATCGAGGAATGCTTTGTATCCATCAGCGAGTTCGTCACATTCAGTTGAACGTCATCGCCCTCGCGCAATCGAATCAGCGGCCCCGGCACGGTTCCGTTAATTGCAGTAGCCCGGACAGACTCTTTTTTACCGTTAATCGAGAACGGCATATAGCCGATATTTAAATCGTAGCGCCTACGAATGGCTGAGTCGGTCAGGCTTTGACCTGTGACAGCTGCCCAAGCCGGACGCGGGAGCAAACCACCTAAACTGGTTACAAATACGCCTGCACCCAATTGCCGAAGGAAGCGACGTCGATCTAAAGAAGAGGTAATGGGCGTGTCTTTTTGCATGATTGATTCTTGAATTTTTTTTGAAAACTTCCTGAGCCCATCTGAATCGTCTCCGGCCCGTCATTATATAAAGTTCCTATTCTACATAAAGCGTACCCACCATGCCCTTCTCTACATGCCCTGGCGTGCCACAAACAATTTTATAGCTACCTATCTCTTGGGGCGCAGTGATCACATTGGCCGCAGTCTCTCCGACCGCAGTGTGCACGTGTGTTTCAGGCTTTCCTTCCAGTTGCCACATGTGGACCGCGTTGCCCCTGTTCACCAACTCGATGTAGAGCTTTTCTCCCGGACTGGCGACAATCGTCGCAGGATTGAATCTGAAATCAGTCGCGACTACACTGACCTTCCGGGCATCTGTGGGCTGCTCCATCTCACCACTCGCAGAATGATGACCCGTCGAGTGATTCTCGGCCTCCGATGTCATATGAGACGCATGGTCTTGCATCGTATTTTTGTCACGTTGTTCGTACTCGGAGTCGTGATGATGGCTAGAAACCGATTCTTCATCGCCTCCACAACCAGATAGATTCAGGAGAAAAATGAAGGCTATTAAGATGAAAAATAAGCTGTTCCTAAACTGATTCATAGCGGATATAAACAAAGGTTGAAATAAGTGAACCTTCATCATACTTACGTATTTTTTTATTATAAATAATGAACTGAAGGCTACAGCCTGTCGCCAATTAGGGCTGCAGGACTGATTCCAAGTGAATCGCCTCGAAGCCCGGCTTGAGCAGTTGAAACACCGGACAATTTTCAGCGGTTTTCGCCACGGCATACTTCAGTGATTCCTCACTATAATCAGGTATCAAGCCTTCGACGTGGAGGGTCATTTCAGTGAGTTTGGGACCGTCATCGAGATTGAGTGATACGTCGGCTCGCACCCTCAGTTTTTCAGCGACCTTGTCTTCATCCTGAAGGGTCTTGCTTAGAGCCATCGCGAAGCAGGACGCTGCCGCTGCTGCCATTAACTCTTCGGGATTGGTGTCTTTGCCTTCGCCTTCCACACGTTCCTTGAAGGAAAATTTACTTTCGGTGAGAACCCGGCTCTCTGTGGAAACGAGACCATGTCCGTTGTCCAGATCACCCTTCCAGTTGGCTTCTGATTTTCTAATTACTGTAGTCATAATATGATTTTAGGTTGGTTATGTTGGTTATGTTGGTCTTACGGTTCTTCCGCGTTTCAAGCGGATGACATATGTTTACTTTCCGCAAGCGGCGTGCCAATCGGTGTTCTCCCCTCTTAGACGGGTATAAGCGCATGCAGGGATCATCCGCATGCTGAAATTCGCAATAGCTGGTTAAGTGTGAATTGCAGAATGCAATGCATATCCCTCTTAGTCGTCGAAACGGTTTCCGCTGTCCACATGCAACGAAGCTCTCATAACGTAGCGGATCTGCGACATTCCGAATATGCTCACCACACAGATGCTTATAAACTGATAAAGCTTTAGTGATAAAATCACAAAAGCCCGACCAGAAGCCCTCCCGCAAGCCACAGGAAAGACAGGCCAGCCAGCGTGCCCAAGACAATTTCTTTGATTGATTTCGAGCCGCCGTGATCATGGTCGTGTGAGTGCGCGTGCGCACGTTTTTTCCAAATCCAAAATGCGGCACTCAAGCCGATAAAGATGGCATTCAGCCATAAACTGTAATCAATTTTGAAAAACTCACGGTCTGTCACATTTACCCCGCTATGCCCGGGCAGAAGTCCGGCAAAGGAAAACCCGTAGTGCATAAGCAAGGCTGAGACAGTCAAGGCTGCCAGAAAAATACCGAGGATATACAGTGCCATCTTCCAGCCATAATATTCAGCCTGAATACGCAATACGGGGAAGACAACCAGATCGCTGAAGATAAAAGCAATCACGCCGGCAAAGCTGACTCCGTTTTCAAACAGCACCGCTGCCAGGGGGATATTTCCCATCGATCCAATAAAGGTAAAAAGGCGGCGATCGGGCCGATCAATACCTGAGCCAACACCTGCCAGAAGGCCGGATCTGACGATGAAGATCCTACAAACAGGGCTTGAAAGAAAGCCTTCGGCACAAATGCCGCGATGATACCCGCCACGGTAAAGCCAATCGTCACATCTTTCCACACCATCCCCCACTCCATCGTATATTGATTCGCTACCTTCAGCCATCCCTCACGGCTCCTGATCAGCTTGCCGGGGTCCGGCGGGTCCCCACTGTCATTATCCGATCCCTCCTGCTCGCGAGCATGTTCGCGGGCTGTTTCGATTAAGTTCTTTGGGTGGAAGATGCGCACCAGCAGCCAAGTGAACAGGATCAATAAAAGACCTCCCAAGTATTCCCCCACGACGAACTGCCAGCTAAGAAAAACCCCAATCACAATTCCCAGTTCGATCACCAGGTTCGTCGAGGCCAGAAGGAAGGCCAGAGAAGGCACCAGACCCACTCCCTTAGTAAATAAGGAACGCGTCGTGGCCAAAGCTGCGAACGAACAGGAACTGGAAATAAAACCAAAAAATGAGGCCAACCCAACGCTCTTCGCCCCTGCGCTTCCCATCGATCGCTGCATTCGCTCGCGTGTAACAAAGACTTGGATCATACTACTGATCAGGTAGCCCAACCCAAAGGCCCAGAAGGCCATCCAAAATAGTCCGACCGTCGTCCTAGCCGAACTGCTCCACGATGATAAAAACGCATCCATGAGTCAGATACATTTTAGGATTCTTCGGTCACGATTTTTTCAGGATCCGCGCCCAGGTTTTTGAGGGCAGCTTCGATGGATTCGACCATATCGGGAGGCCCGCAGACGTAAAAGTATTGATCCATGTTCTTCACATGTTTGCGAAGAAAGGATTCGTCAACACGGCCATACTCTGCTCCCTCTACATGCTCCTGAGTGAAGCCTAGAAGTAACTTGCCATCCGACAGATCGCGCAATTCCTGCTCCAGAAAAAGATCCTTTTCTTTATGATTGGAAAAGATGATCTGTTCGACGAAATCCGATTCGTTTCGAGCCTGTTCGCGAAGTATAGCTAACATGGGAGTGAGACCGGCACCACCCGCGATAAAGGTCCCTTTGCCTTTATACTGAATCGCGCCCCACGCATCTTCAATAATGAGCTTATCCCCGGGCCTGAGATCGTCGAGTTCGTCGGTGACGCCATCATGAGAGGGATAAACCTTGATGGTAAACTCAAGGTGATCCGCCTCAGGCAGCGAGGTGAAGGTAAAGGGACGTTGTTCCTCACGTAGACCGTCCTTGTCAATCGAGACGAGGGTCGCCTGCCCCGGAGTAAATTCGTAGCCCTCCGGTTTATCGGTCACAAAGCGACGCACATTATGATTCAAGGACTCGACGGATTGTATTGTTATCTTTGGCATAAACTAATTGGCAGTGACGCTAGAACCATGCCAGCGATTCCTTCGCACCAGGCAATTCAGTGGAAGATCCTATGATTTGCGCTTGGCCTAACCTTCCTTGAAGGGGCTAAACAAAGCTCTGGATGCCAATACAAGGCCTATCCTTATCGGCTGACAGTGATAACTTCCTCGCCATAGCCAACTTTTTGTAGGCCGCTGACAGACAATGCAATTTGCAGGCTTTTCTGACCCACCTTATTGCAATATGCATTCTTAGCCCTCTATCAGCTCAGAGATACATCCAAGATCATCATGAGACTAAACCCCAGCATCAGACACAACGTGGCCAGATCGCTGTTGCCCGCTTGCTGAGTTTCGGGAATCAACTCCTCGACCACTACAAAGACCATGGCACCCGCGGCAAAACTGAGGGCGAATGGCAAAAGAGGGGCGGCATAAACCACGACCGCTGCACCGACCACCGCCGCAATTGGCTCGACTATGGCCGAAGCTTGCCCCATCAGCCAGGCTTTCTTCCGGCTCATACCCTCAGCTCGCAGCGGCATGGCAACTGCGAGCCCCTCCGGAAAATTTTGAATACCTATCCCGATAGCCAAGGCCACGGCACTTCCCAGGCTGGCGGTCTCAATAGCGCTGACCGCCCCGCCGAAAGCCACACCGACAGCGAGTCCTTCAGGGATATTGTGAATGGTGATCGCCGCCACTAGCAGAATCGACCGATGCCAGACCGTTTGCGGTCCCTCGGCCTTTTCGACGGGCAATCCCAGATGCAAGTGCGGAAGGCTCTTATCCAGAAGATAGAGAAATCCGCCTCCCGCTAAAAATCCGATCGTGGGTGGCAACCAACTCGGCCAGCCCTGCTCGGCCGAAACTTCAATCGAGGGGGCCAGTAAACTCCAATAACTGGCCGCCAACATGACGCCACCGGCAAATCCCAGCATCGCGTCGAGTAGTCTGCGATGTACGCTGAAGAAGCCAAAGACCACAGCCGCTCCCAACGCAGTGATCCCCCAGGTAAATAATCCGGCCAGGAGCGCCTGCCAGACGGGACTCAAGGAATGAAACCAGTCAACCATGAAAGGCTGCCTGCGCAATTCTTGTACCACACCCATCAGGTCAATGCATTTAAAGGAGAACCCGTTAAGAGCACATTGCCGCAGGAAAATCAGTCTATCTCCTTAATAGACGGACAATACGTTCTTATGATCGTAGACTTTGCACATCCCTATAAAATCCGGCTTCAGCTTGGCACGAACTTTGCGATAGTATCTGTATGGCACATTCTGTATCCGATTTTGTAATCGAACGATTGATTGAATGGGGCGCTAAGCGCACCTTTGGCTATTCATGAGATGTTAATCTCAATTAACCCTAAACAATACTCCAATTATGAACAAATACATCCAGACATTCCTCGAGAACGATTCTGAAAACCTCTTAGAGCATCGCTGCGAGGGCATCCCAAAAGATCGGCTGACGCTCCCCGGGCCCGGGTTTGTGGATCGTAGCTTCGTCAACTCCGACCGCTCCAACCGTGTGATCGGTAATCTTGAGTGGCTCTACCAACACGGTCGTCTCGGCGGCAGCGGCTATATGTCGATCCTACCTGTCGACCAGGGAGTGGAACACTCGGCCGGAGCCAGTTTTGCGCCGAATCCGGATTACTTCGATCCGCGCAACATCGCGAAACTCGCCGTCGAGGGCGGCTGTAATGCGGTCGCTTCCACCGCCGGAGTGTTGGGTCAACTGGCGCGAGAGTTCGCCCACCACATTCCTTTCATTTTAAAGCTCAACCATAACGAGCTGCTCAGCTACCCGAACGAGCACGACCAGATCTTTTTCTCAGATGTCGAGCGGGCGGCCGATATGGGCGTAGCCGGCGTCGGTGCCACCATCTACTTCGGTTCGGAAGAATCGAACCGTCAAATAGAAGAAGTCGCGGCCGCCTTTTCACGCGCGCACGACCTCGGTCTCTTCACCGTGCTCTGGTGCTATCTGCGCAACGAAGCCTTCCAGCATGACGAGCAGAACGACCAGACCGCCGCCGACCTGACGGGCCAAGCCAACCACCTAGGCGTCACCCTGCAGGCCGACCTGATCAAACAAAAGCAGGCCACCCACAACGGCGGCTTTCGTCGATTGGAAAACTACGGCAAATCCGACGACGCCATGTATGACGAGCTTTGCTCTGATCACCCCATTGATCTCTGCCGCTGGCAGGTCGCCAACTGCTACATGGGCCGTATCGGCATGATCAACTCCGGCGGAGCCTCCTCAGACAACGACTTCGAGCAAGCCATCCGTACCGCCATCATTAACAAACGCGCGGGGGGTTGCGGCCTCATCTCCGGCCGCAAGGTATTCCAGCGCCCCCGCGAAAAAGGCGTCGCCCTCCTCCACGCGATCCAGGACGTCTATCTTGAAGACGAGATCACCGTGGCCTGAGTCTTCGCAGATGACAATAACTATTATTTAGCTAGGTATGAGTAAACATACAGAACGATTTCGTCCCTTAAAACCGGACATCGCCCCCCGCTTCGCCAAGCTAATGCCGGGTGATGGTGAAAATGCCCAAGCTATTGATGCCATCGAACCCGAGACCCTTTTTCACGCGCTGATCGAAGATGCCACCTCGACTGGTGCATCGGATCTCCACCTCGACCCGGAGGAAAACCACTACTGCCTGCGTATCCGAAAAGACGGAGCACTCAACGATGCCCGCCTGCTACCCACATCGCTCGGCGAGCGTGTTTTGAACCACTTCAAAGTCATGGCCGACTTGGACCCGACCCCCGCGTTGCAGCCGATGGAAGGCTGGATTGACTACGAACTGGAGGAACGGAAAGTGAATCTAAGAATCACCTGCGTGCCCTCGATCGGCGGAGATAAATTATCCATTCGCCTCCTCGACCCTAAGCGAATTCGGGTCAATATGCAGGAGCTTGGCTTGGCGACCAAACAATCGGATCAAATCCAAACATGGATCAGCGACATTCAGGGCATGTTTCTGGTCGTTGGCCCTGTCGGTAGCGGCAAGACAACCACTCTCTACGCGCTGATCGACGAGCTGCGCCACAGAGAGCGGTCCACCGTTACCATCGAGGACCCGGTGGAATACCGGATCGAAGGCGTCGCCCAAATGCAAGTCTCCCCAAAACGGGACTTCACTTTCGCCAACGCGTTAAAATCCATCCTCCGTCTGGACCCGGACTACATCATGGTCGGGGAAATGCGGGACGCCACATCGGCCGCCGCCTGCTTGGACGCGGCAATGACCGGCAAGGTTTTACTCAGCACACTTCACAGTAAGGATGCGATCGGCACAATCACCGCGCTGCGCAACTACGGCATCGAGGATTTCGAAATCGCTGCCATGCTTGAAGTAGTCGTCTCCCAGCGGCTGGTGCGTAAACTCTGTCCCGAATGTAAGCGCGAAGAATCGCTCAAGCCTATCGACCATACTTGGATAAAATCGGTAGGTCGCGAAAGCCCGGAAAAAATATTTTACCCCCAAGGCTGTGATGCTTGCGGTGGCCTCGGCTATCATGGGCGCACCGGCATTTTCGAAGTCTGGAACCTTAGCGAAAAAGAAAAAGAATTACTCCTCCAGCATACGGATGAACAGAGCCTGAGACAAAAGGTAAGGGAATGGGGCCTCCCCTCCCTGCTTGATGCCGCCTGGTCGCTCTTAGAATCGGGCGAAACCAGCCCTGAAGAACTGCGTCCACTCGGCAATCTGGGCGACTAAACCTGCCAACGACCCCGCATGACACGCCAACCGAAAAACGTCGACGCCTGGATGGCTCCCATGGAGTCCGCCCTTGAAGCACTGCTGGAAAACGCTACCGAAGAATCGGTCGAAGCCTTTCTTCACCGGTTGCGGCAAAAACTGGCAGAAAACGACATGAGCCTGCCGGAGTTTGTCTCAACCCCCTACCTCAACACGATTCCCGCCTCGGAAGAGCCGGACTACCCGGGCGATGAGGCGCTCGAACAGCGCATCGAGGACTTCGTGCGCTGGAACGCCATGGCCATGGTAGTGAAGGCCAACGAAGCCAGCCCCGGCATCGGCGGACACCTCTCAACTTTTGCCTCCAATGCGACCCTTTACGAAGTTGGGTTGAATCATTTTTTTCATGCGGGCGACGAAGGCCGGCCTCCCGACTCGGTCTATTTCCAGGGACATGCTTCGCCGGGGAACTACGCCAGAGCCTACCTCGAAGGACGCATGGATGTGCGGCTCCTGCATAATTTCCGGCGGGAGCTGGCAGCGGAGGGCGGCTTATCCTCCTACCCCCACCCCTTCCTTATGCCAAAGTTCTGGCAGTTTCCCACGGTCTCAATGGGCCTTGGGCCCGTCATGTCGGTCTATCAGGCGCACTTCAACCGCTACTTGCACCAGCGGGGGCTGCTGGAAAAAGAGCCGCGCATCTGGGCCTTCGTGGGCGACGGAGAGACGGATGAACCGGAGACGCTCGGCCCCATAGGGATCGCCGCCCGCGAACAGTTGAACCGCCTGACTTGGGTGGTCGACTGCAACCTCCAGCGTCTCGACGGACCCGTGCGAGGCAACCACAAGATTATTCAGGAACTGGAGCAACGTTTTCGCGGGGCGGGCTGGAATGTAGTCAAGGTCATTTGGGGCCGTGAGTGGGATACCCTCTTGGAAAAAGATACCGAAGGCCGCCTGGCCCGACGTATGGAGGCCGCCGTGGACGGCGACTACCAGAAATATGCCACCATGCCCGGCAGCTACATGCGCGATCATTTTTTCGGGCAGTCGCCCGAGTTGCGTGCGTTGGTGGACGACACCACAGACGAGCAGCTGACTCAATTCCACCGCGGCGGGCATGATCGGCAAAAAATTTACGCCGCCTTCCGGGCTGCCGTGGAATGCGAAGACCGCCCGACCGTCATCCTCGCCAAGACGATCAAGGGCTACGGACTGGGCGATTCGATCCAGGCCAGCAACGTCACCCACCAGCAAAAGAAACTCGATGAAAAAGAGCTGCGGCGATTCCGGAAACGATTGGAGATCCCCATTCCGGAAGACGAAGTGGCGGAAAAACCTTTTTACCGACCCGCCGAAGACAGCCCGGAAATGCGCTACTTGAAACAACACCGGGAGGATCTCGGCGGCTACCTCCCGAAACGCGAACCGGTGGAGGAGACCCTGGATCTCCCCTCTTTCAATGACTTCGAGACCTTTCACCAAGGCTCGGAAAATCCGGCTTCGACCACTTCCGCACTCGTCCGCATCCTATCAAACCTGCTGCGCAAAAAACCACTCGGCGAGCGGATCGTCCCGATCATACCGGATGAAGCCCGCACCTTCGGCATAGATGCGCTTTTTCGGCAGGCTGGCATTTACGCGCACGGAGGACAATGCTATGAGCCCGTCGATAGCGGGAACCTGCTCTATTACCGCGAATCAAAGAAAGGCCAGATTCTGGAGGAGGGCATCACCGAGGCCGGCTCGATCGCCTCCTTTATCGCTGCAGGGACCGCCCACACCACTCTCGGATTCCCCATGATTCCTTTTTACCTATTCTACTCGATGTTTGGGTTCCAGCGGATCGGCGATTTTATTTGGGCAGCTGGAGACATCCGCACGAAAGGTTTCCTCATCGGTGCCACCGCTGGTCGCACGACCCTCAACGGGGAAGGCCTGCAACACCAGGACGGGCAAAGCCATCTGGCCGCCAGCGCGGTGCCCAACCTGCTGGCTTACGATCCCTCGTTTGCTTATGAAATGGCAGTTATTATCCAAAACGGACTGCAACGCATGTATGGCGACCACGAGGATATCTTTTATTACATCACGGCCTACAACGAGAGCTATCCTATGCCCGCGATGCCGGAGCATGCCCCCGACGGTATCCTCAAGGGCCTCTACCGATTCGCCGAGGGCAATAAGCAAGGCGGGCGTAAGCGCGCCCACCTCTTCGGCAGCGGCAGCATCATGGCGCAAGTGCTCCGCGCCCGCGACATGCTGGAGAAGGATTTCAAGCTTTCAGTCGACGTCTGGAGCGCCACCAGCTACAAGAGCTTACGCGTGGATGCCCTCGAAGCCGACCGGTGGAACCGGCTGCATCCAGACTCCGAACCCAGACAATCTTACCTCAGCAAGACCCTCGACGGGATTACCGGACCCTTCGTGGCCGCGTCGGACTTCGTCCGCCTGGTCCCCGACCAGATCGCCCCGTGGATGCCGGGCCGCTACATCACTCTCGGTACGGACGGCTATGGCCGCAGCGATTCCCGCGAAGCGCTCCGCGACTTTTTTGAAATCAGTCCCCGACATATCGCTTACGCCACTTTGGCAGCGCTGGTAGCCGAGGGCGACCTCGAAAAAAAACAACTGACCGCTGCCCGCGACAAGTGGGACATCGACCCGGCAAAACTCTCCCCGGAACTCGCACATTAACTGCCACCCAGCCCGTAAACTCATGGACATCCAATTACCATCATTAGGCGAAGGTGCCACAACTGGCACAGTCGTGAATATTCTCGTCAACGAAGGCGATGTGGTCGAGAAGGACCAGGCCCTTATGGAGATCGAAAGCGACAAAGCGGTCGCCGAATTGCCAAGCCCCGAAGCCGGGACGATCGAGAGCATCCAAGTCAAGGAAGGCGATGAGGTCTCCGAAGGCGATGTCCTCGCCCAACTGAGTGAAGGCGGCGGCTCCGAATCCGACGACTCAAGCGACCAGGACGCAACAGAGGAAAAAGAAAAACTCGAGGCAAACGATACGGACGACGACCGGGAAGACGATTCCGCGGATAAAGACGATAAGGAAAATGAAAAGTCGAAAGGTCGGACGGATGAGGATGAATCCACAGAAAGCTCCGAAGAAGACGCTGAAACGGAACGCGGTCAACGTCCGCCTGCGGCACCGTCCATCCGTCGAATGGCGCGGGAACTGGGAATTGATCTGCATCGGGTCGGCGGCAGCGGTCGGGGTGGTCGTATCGACATCGCCGACCTGCGCGCCTACATTGCTCAACTGAAAAAGCGTGCCGAACAGGCTGCCACTTCGAGTGGAAGTATCGGACCGGCACTACCGGAAATGCCCGATCCTGCCGAGTTCGGCGACATCGAAAGCAAATCCCTGTCCAGTATCCGGAAAACCATTGCGGGACGACTTTCCCGCACATGGCCGAACCTGCCACAAGTGACCCAGTTCGGTGAGGCCGACATCGCCGAGCTGATGGAGCTCAAGGATCAACACGCAAAGGCTTTTGAGAAAAAAGACGCCAAGCTCACACTAACCGCCATTTTGCTCAAGCTCTTGCCACCCCTGCTTGAGGCGCACCCTTACCTCAATGCCAGTCTCGATCTGGAGAACGATGCGGTCATTCTTAAAAAGTATTTTCACATCGGCCTGGCTGTCGATACCGAGCAAGGACTCCTCGTTCCGGTTCTTCGCGATGCCGACGACAAAAACCTACTTGACCTGGCCCGAGAAACTGCGGACGTCGCGAAGGCCGCCCGAGACAGCCGACTCGACAAGAAAGCGATGGCTGGCGCATCATTCACACTGAGCAATCAGGGCGGCCTCGGAGGCGGGGCCTTCACTCCCTTGGTGCCGTATCCCCAAGCCGCTATTCTCGGGGTCGGTCGCGCAAGCGAACGTCCCGTCCTGGTGGACGAGGCCTTGAAAACGCATCCTTACCTTCCGCTCGCACTCTCTTACGATCACCGCTTGATCGACGGCGGCGAAGCGGCCCGCTTCATGCACGAACTCGTCGAAGCTCTGGAGCATCCGGACGAATCACTCTTCGATATCTGATCGCCAAACTCCCCAAAACCAACCTTTTTTCATATGGCTTCTGAAACCACCAAAACAGATGTCGTCGTCATCGGCGGCGGTCCGGGCGGCTACGGCGCTGCTTTTTACGCCGCCGAACGCGGACTCAACGTCACCCTGCTCGACCGCGAGGGCTCCCTCGGCGGAGTTTGCCTGAAACGGGGCTGCATTCCCTCCAAAGCCTACCTGCACGCGACCCAGCTGATCGAAGAAGCGCGCCGCTCGGCCGACAGAGGCATCTCCTTCGGCGAACCCCGCATCAACTGCAAGGCGATGCGCGAGTGGAAGGATGGTGTTGTCGCCAAATTGTGCGATGGGATCGAAGGTCTGGCTAAGAAACGCAAGGTGAATGTCGTCTACGGTCGCGGCTATTTCCAGAGTTCCGACAAGCTTCGGGTCGAAACCGAAGACGGCCAACAATACTTCAATTTCAAGAAAGCCATTATCGCCACTGGTAGTCGATCTCTTATCCCCGAGCCGTTCGACCTTGGCAGCTCCCGCATCCTGACCTCGAAAGAGGCGCTTGAAATCGACTCTGTGCCGGACCGTCTGTTGGTCATCGGCGGCGGCTATATCGGACTTGAGTTAGGCACCGTTTTTGCCCGGCTCGGCTCTAAAGTAACGGTAGCCGAAGCAATGGACGATCTCATGCCGGGTTCCGATCCCGACCTCGTAAAAATTATAAGCGCGGCCATCTCGGACTTGTTCCAGGAGGTCCATACCGGCACCAAAGTCGCGGATTTATCGACCAGCGGTGAGAGTCTCAAGGCAGTTCTCTCCCGCAAGACCGAAGATGATGAAGCAACCACCGAAGAGGTGTTTTTCGACAAGGTGCTGGTGGCCGTCGGACGCCGGCCGAATTCAGACAATCTCGGACTGGAGAACACCGCCGTCGGAATCGACGATAAAAGCTTTATCGAGGCGGACGCCAGTCGGCGCACGCAAGACGAAAACATTTATGCGATCGGCGATGTGGCCGGCGGCGAGATGCTCGCCCACAAGGCCTTCCGCGAGGCACATATCGCAGTCGATGCCATTTGCGGCGATCCTCCTCTGGACGAGCCACTGCTGGTGCCCGCCGTCGTCTTCACTGCGCCGGAGATGGCTTGGGTGGGATTGAGCGAGGAAGCTGCGAAAGAAGCTGGCCATTCAGTCGAAGTTATCCGTTACGACTGGCGATCCTCCGGGCGCGCACTCAGTATCGGACAGTCGACTGGTATTACCAAGATGGTGGTGGATGCCGATAACGAACGCATCCTCGGCGTCTTTATGGCTGGACATGGGGCGGGCGAATTAATCGCCGAAGCCGCCCTGGCCATTGAAATGGCCACCACCGTCCGCGATCTCGCCGAAACCATTCATGCTCATCCCACCTTTTCAGAAACCTTGAAAGAGTGTGCCGAGTCCTTCTTTGGAATTTCGCCACACACTCTGTGAGCTCATTCAAGATGTCTACCTGGAAGAGGAAATCACCATTGCGTAAATTGTAGCGATGCGACGCCAGTCGTGTCGACCTGGGCGCGGTTCAGGCAATTACCTCGTCGACCCCGCTGACGCAGGTTCGCTACATATCGATCACTCTCAAGTGCCGCAGAAAGTCTCCATGACTTTCTCTTCAGGTCGAGGCGGGATCGTCCAAACCGAGCCTTCCGGCTGATCCTCGTAGGGCTTTGACAGAGCCTCGACCATGTCGTCCATGAAACTGTTATCTTCACCGCTGAGCGCTTCTTGAATCGCCCGTTCCACCAAATGATTGCGCGGGATGACGGCGGGGTTGTGGGCTTTCATTTGGCGGGCAGCATCTGTCCGGCTCTGCGCCTGACGGTCGAGCCGCTTCATCCAGCGCGCCTTCCACGGGCTCCAGGCCGGATCTTCCCTCAGCGATTGATCCAACCGCTCCCCTTCGGTGCCCGATGAATTGCTGGCGAGCGCACTGAGGGTGCGGAAGCTCAGAGTGAAATCAGCCTCCCTGCGCTCCAAGAGTGAGAGGAATTCCCCAATCAATTCGGCGTCCGATTCCTCTTCGGACAACAAACCAAATTTTCCCCGCACGGCGGCCAACCGCTCCTGCTGGAACACGGCGTTGAAATCACCCGAAACGGAATTCGCGATTTCGATCGCGGTCGCCTCTTCGGGATCCAAAAGCGGAAGCAGGGTTTCCGCGAGTCGGGCAAGGTTCCATTGAGCGATCTGCGGCTGCTGGTCATAAGCGTCGCGTCCGTGCCGGTCGATTGAGCTAAAAGTTTTCCCGAAAGCAAATTCATCCATGAAAGCGCAGGGACCGTAATCGATGGTTTGTCCTGAGATCGCCATGTTGTCGGTGTTCATGACGCCATGGATGAAACCGAGCTGGAGCCACTTGGCGACCAACTTAGCCTGACGCCGACCGACCGCCTCGAGAAACGCACGGTAGGGATCGTCTGACTGCTTCGCCTCGGGATAGTGACGTGCGATGGCGTAATCGGTCAGCATACGAATGGCATCGGAGTCCTCCCGAGCCGCGAAATACTGGAAGGTGCCCACACGAAGATGGCTGGCGGCGACCCGGGCGACGATAGCACCGGGAAGCGGGGCTTCTCGGATCACCGTCTCACCTGTCCGCACGGCGGCGAGGGCGCGAGTCGTCGGTACAGCGAGCGCATGCATGGCTTCGCTCAAAATGTATTCGCGGATGACCGGACCGATCCAAGCCCGCCCGTCACCCCCGCGTAAAAAGTGCGTGCGCCCTGAGCCTTTGAGCTGGATGTCCCGCCGTTGCCCGCCCGAGTCGATGACTTCACCAAGGAGGATTGCGCGCCCGTCCCCAAGTTGTGGCACAAAATGCCCGAACTGATGGCCGGCATAAGCCATAGCCAGCGGGTCAGCCCCATCCGGCACACGATTCCCCGCCAGCACCTCCAAGCCCTCCGGGCTAGCGAGGGCTTCGGGGTCGATGCCGAACTCTTCGGCCAGGGGCCGGTTCAGCTTGATCATTGCGGGTGCCTTCACAGGCTTCGGCGTTTGCTTTACATAAAAACGCTCGGGTAAACCAGCGTAGCTGTTATCGAAAGGGATTTTTAACGGAGGAGCCATGACCTGAATGGAGGCGACGAAAGGTAGACTGTCAAATCGGTCTAATATTCACACCCTATCGTATCACGCGGGCACCGGCGCGGCACGCGCGATCAAGCCTTCGGATTTGAGTTCCTCCCAAAAGTCAGAGGGAATCTTCACCTCCATCGAAGCTACGTTCGCGCGGACTTGCTCTGGCGTGCGCGCACCGGGAATGACGGTGGCGACGACCTCGGGCGCTTGGGCGAACTGAAGCGCGGCAGTGCGCAGATCAACTCGATGACGGTCGGCGATGACCAGCATGCGGCGACGCTTCTCCAGCATTCCAGCGGGGACATTGGAACCGTAGTTGTAGCGGTTCCGGCCTGCGAGGAAGCCGAAATTCAACGGTGCTCCCGCCACCAGCGAAACGCCCTTTTCCGAACAGGCAGGGAAGAGCTTTTCCAGTGCCTCCTCGTGGTGGACGAGAGAATACTGGGTAGCGGAGAGGAAGACATCGGCGTCCGCGACTTCCAGAGTCTTGAGGATCGGAGGCAGTGTGTTCACGCCTAGCCCCCAGCCTTTGATCATGCCTTCTTCCCTCATCTTGGTCAGAGCCGGCATCGCGCCCTTGCGAGCCACTTCAAAATGATCCAGCCATGCCTCGCCGTAAAAATCCGGAGACAAGTCGTGAATGAAAACGATGTCGATCGCGGGCACACCGAGGCGCTGAAGGCTGTCCTCCACCGATCGGCGGACGGCATCCGCGCTGTAATCGACTTTCGGACTCAGCTTGGGGACATCCTTCCAGAGTCCGCTGTCCGGATTGCGGTCAGGCTTGAGCAAGCGGCCGACCTTTGTCGCAATCACGTAATCCTCCGGCGGACGTTGGTCGAGGCCGAGTCCGAAGCGGCGCTCGCTCAGGCCGAAACCATAAAACGGTGACGTATCGAAGAATCGGATACCGGCCTCCCAAGCGGCGTCCATAGTCGCCAATGCCTGACGATCCGGAGTCGGATAGAGGCCGTTGCCGATCGCCACCCCCCGAGGCCGAGAGCCATCGGTGGGCGGTAATGCCTCCCGGATGATTTCGGCTTGGCGGCTGCCTGAGGTTCAGCGGCGCGGGCGACAAATGGCGCGGCAGCGGCGGCCGCCGTGACTCCCGCCAGAAACTGACGTCGTGTTTTCAGATTTTTAGGCGTTTTGATCGATTTCATGGTAAATGTTGTGGGGTGCTGAGGTCGTGTATTAAGGCGATAGACTTAAGTTTTGGCAAAGTCATGTCAGCGTCAAACGCACAAGGCAATTTGAAGATTCGTTTCCCGAAAGACAGGGAATCAGGCCAGCGTTGCCTCTGGCCTTTGCGGGGCGCGAGCGAGCTCGCATACTACAATTTAAGTGCGGCTTCGAGTGCCTAACTGGAAGACAAATCTTCCGGGCAACCTCTCTTAGTGACGCTTCAGAACTTCCAAGCCAATCTGCGAGCAGACCAGAGGCACCAAGCTCAGACCGAGAACAAGCATCCAGGCATCAAGCGGGATGGCCGCAGTTTCCAGAACCTGCCCGAGGGGGCGGAAATAGACGGCCAGCAGAAGTAGACCGAGGCAAAGCGCAACTGCGCCCCAGACCCAGGGGTTGCGGGTGACTTCGTTCTTAAACATCGGCGAAGCGCGATCACGCAGGTTGAAAGGGAACCATACTTTGCTCATCCCCAAAGTGAGAAACGAAACTGTCGTCGCCGCCAGATCGGACAACCCCAGCCACTCTTTCGCGAGGACCAGAGCCGACAGGGTAGTGCCTGCCAACAGGAGCCCCAGTAAGCCCACCGCCAGCCAGTGACCGCGTTCGAGAATCGCGGAGGTTTCCTGCGATTTCTCGCGCTGCATGACATTCTGATCCGCAGGCCCCACGCTCAAAGCCAGTGCCGGAAAGACATCGGTAATTACATTGAGGTAGAGAATTTGCAGCGCCAATAGCGGGAGAGGATACGCCATGGCTGTACCTATGGTGACCGCCACAATTTCCGCAAAGTTCGTGCAGAGGAAGAAGATCGCCGCTTTACGGATGTTATCCATAATCGTGCGTCCCCGGCGAACGGCCTCCACAATAGTGTCCAAAGCATCGTCGCGCAAAACGATATCGGCCACTTGCTTGGCGGCCTCGGTGCCACGTTCGCCCATCGCGATCCCGATATTGGCTCGTTTGAGCGCGGGGGCATCGTTGACCCCGTCGCCTGTCATACCAACAGCCACTCTTTTGGCTTGGGCTTGCTTAACGAGTTCCATTTTCTGCCGGGGCTCCACCCGGGCGATTACATCGGCCTTCAACACCTCCTGATCTGCCGATTCCTTGGTGGGATCCATCTCCTTCAGATCCTGACCGGAGAGTAGCTTTAGGTCTTCGCCTTCCTCGCCGATGCCGGATTGACGCGCGATCGCTTCCGCCGTCTCGGGCTTATCGCCGGTCACCATGATAACTTTAATCCCAGCTGCTTCGCAAGCATCGATGGACTCCGATACATTTTCACGGGGCGGATCCTCGAGCGCAAAGAGTCCAAGCCAGGTTAATTTTTCGTAAGGCTCCGCGTCCTCCGTCTCCACCGTTTTGAAAGCAGCCCCGAGCACACGATAGCCCTCGCCGGCCAGTGTCTGCGTTCGCTCCGACCATTCCTCGCGTAGAGTGTCCGATAAGCTCTCAGCTCCGTCGCCACGCCAAACTGAATCGCAGGCGTCCAGCACGCGTTCCGGTGCGCCTTTGACCGAGATTTGAAGGTTGTCTCTGTCCTCGGAAGACTGATTGAACGTCGCCATCATCATGTGCTCGCGGTCAAACTCGACGACTTTGACCTCCTTCATTTCTTCCAACACTTGCTTCCGGTCCATTTCGCAGGATTGCCACGCTTCCAGTAAAGCGATTTCCATGGGGTCACCGCTTTCGGACGCTTCCTTCGAGTCCCCCAGTTCGGCACCATTGCACAAGACCCCTATTTCGAGCATGTGTCGTGGGGAGTCATCGGACAGCTCCTCATCCTCCATCGCATACTCGCCTTCGGGTGTCACCACTTTGATCAACTGCATGCGGTTGCGGGTCAGGGTGCCGGTTTTATCAACAAATAGGTAAGGTACGGATCCCAGCGCCTGGACGGCCTGCAGCTGTTTGACCACTGCATTGCGCTTCCCCATCAACCACATTCCATGGGCCAGAGCGATGGTGGCCACGACAGGCAGGCCTTCGGGCACTGCGGCAATTCCCAGCGCGACCGACACCTCGATAATATCGACAAGTTCCCGACCCTGCCACCATCCAGTCAGTGCCACCAAAATCATCGAAACCAACACCAGAATGATGAAGCGATGTCCCAACCGATCCAGACGTGCCCGCAGCGGCACCTCCGAACTCTCTTCCTCCATTGCTGACTTGGCGATCTGCCCGAGTTCTGTCTGCATGCCGGTCGCAGTCACGATAGCACGCCCGGTTCCGTCCATAACCGAACAACCCTTGTAGAGCATACAATAGCGTTCCGCTAGGGCTGCCTCCGCATCGACCACATCGGTTGTTTTAGTCACCGGTTCGGACTCACCGGTCAGAGCAGCTTCATTTACACGCAGTTTCTTACATTCGAGAAGGCGCGCATCCGCCGGCACCAAATCGCCCCCTTTCAGGCGGATGAGATCTCCCGGCACCAGATGCCTGATTAAAACAGTCTCCCACTCACCATCCCGCAAAACCTCGACATGAGCCTCCTCCTTTTTTTGCAGGGCATCAATCGTGCGTGTGGCTTTCCATTCGGCAAAGAAGCCGATCATCGTATTGACCAGAATCACCGCAGCGATCGCGATGGCTTCCGGCCAGTGGGCAAGCACAAGTGCTAGCAGCAAAGCCGCCACCAAAACCCACAGCACAACGCTCCTGAATTGCCGGAGAAGAATGGAGACCACACCCCGTTTCTCCTGTTTTTCCAGCCGGTTGACGCCTACCTTATCCAGACGGCGTTCGGCCTCGCCCCCGGTCAGGCCACGGTCTTTGCTTCCCTCCAGCGCATCCAGTATCGAGTCGGGGGATTTCGAATGCGGATCGCTTACATTATAAGGTCTCTGTGCCATCGAATCAGATCCATTTAGTCGATTCTAAGGAAGGGATGGTGCTCCGGGTTTGTCATAATTGATAGTAACGACGGATCGAATTTTCCACCGAGCTATCAGATAGTTCCTCTTCCCCGGGAGCTTCCGGCGCATTCTTCAAGATAGCATCGTCCAAATTCGTCCGGACACACCTAGAATCCAGACTGAACTCCGTAATACACTCCCATGGCAGGATCAATCCCCTTGATCGCAATACTGCTTTTTCCCTCACCCGCAGGTAAGGCAGGGCCGAGAGCGTTGCATCCAGAACGAGATCCGAAACTTCCCCGATTTCCGTATTTTCTTTGGACATGACTGTATAGCCGCGCACCTCCTTGACTGATCGTAAAGTGTGGTTGCCTTCGTCCTCGACTTCACTGGGATCTAGAGCCGACGCGGCACTATGGGGCGTCACCGTTTCGCTGGCAAACAAAGGGGGTCCCCAAAGGCTGGCATCACCCGCCACATACGGCGGCCATTCATAATGCAATGCCAAACGCTTCCTATACTCATCCGATACCGGGAGGTCTGAATCATAGGGTGGACTCGATTCTACTTTTTCCCGGTTTAAGGTACTCGGGATGCGTTCGAGCTTTCCCGGTGCCTGTGCCTGGGTTTTTTCCCTGTCAATTCCAGGGGGCGCAATCAGCACTTTGTTGTGCGTGAACCAATTTCCAGTCTCCACAACGAAGTATGCTACATGCCCCCGTTTGTCGTAAAACAGCACATCTTCGCATTTTCCGATTTCCCCATCCGTCGCTTCCATCGGGTTTCCTTCAAGGGAAGTGGAAAAATAAAACCCAAATTTTCTGATCGTTTCTTTTTTCATAATGTTCCAATTCTCCCTTAATCATTTCTCGCAGATAATGTGCCAATTATCGAAACCCATTCACTGTATGGCGGATCAGCGAGAGTATAGTTCCACCGCAGCGCGATAACTCTCCCGCCGCGAGGAGTGCGCCATAAGCAAGAGGAGCCATTGACGCAAATCAACTTGCTCGCCGAGCCGTCCATCCCGGCAGGCTCGCGGGGACAAGCCTTTACATGGATGCGCCTGACTCCAAGGGGAATGAATCATCGACAGAATAGACGCATCCCGGCAAACCACCGCATCCAAATCGCCACTCAAGGCAAAGACCTCCGGTTGAAAATATCCGAGCAATCCGGGCAACCACGCATCTACCATTTGAATCCACTCCGTGATCTCGGGATCACAAAACTCGCGCACAGTCTTACACTCGCCGTCGAGGTGCACATAGAAAAAATCAAATGAGTCCCACGCTGCTTCGAGAACACCTTCATAGCCGTTGAGTCCCCTCACCATTTCGTAGCAATCGAACTCAAAGCATCTCTCCAACACACAATTGGTCGAGTGATTCGTAATGGCCAAGGAACGCAAATGAGTGAGGTCGCAAAACCTTTCTCCATAGTTAAATTCTCTCCCATTCTTTGCCGTCATTAAACCGGTTTCGGAGAACTGGCAGAGCGCGTCCAGATTCGGGGTATCGGTCGATTCCAACATGCTCACCGCCGATTTTTTATCCGCCGGTCGATCAAAGCTGTCACAGGCGACCCAGAGAATCTTTCCGTTGCCGGATGATTCTGCGGGTTGGTAATTCAGATTGAGCGACATAAAAAAGCAGTCTAAAATGATGGTCTATACATATGCGATCCGGATCGCATTCCGTGTGCCAATTTCTTTAACCAGATCTGATAAGCCTGCTATCTGAGGACCACACACTCTCTCTCTTCCCGCGTTAAGCCTGCCACTGCGTTTCTCCGGCCAACTGAAAATTCAAATTGACCGCCCAGCATCGGTTGCGAAAAACCAAATCTGTCATGCAAAAAGCAAAGATAAGTCAGACCATCCATTCAAATTGCATTTAAAGTCCGCCCGCCGGAGGCAAGGGTAGCTTCCGCAGAATCCATCTGATCCGGTGGCGGCAAACGAGGAAGGCACAAAGAATGCCTATTCAGGAACTGTGAGGTATCTATCTTCCTCTCATAAAAAAAGCATTTGGCATGAAAATCGCGAGGTCTTTGGGAAGAAATAACTCCAAACTGTGAATTAAAAAATCCTATGACCGAAATAAACCACAACCTACTCGAAAAATACGAGCTTTCCCCCGAACAGCTCAGTCGAAATGCCAAGCGCACCCGTTGGGCTGGCATCGCCAGCATCATTGTCGGCGTGCTGGCCATCCTTCTGCCGACCGTCTTTACCATTGGTTTCGAGATAATACTCAGCATACTAATGATCGTCGGAGGTCTGCTCCAAATCGTGAATGCCCTCGCCTACCGTAGCCGATATTGGAACCTCCCACTTTTCGGTGGAATCTTATCAGTCATTATCGGCGGTCTCTTCCTGTTCAATCCCTTCACCGGGGCGGCTTTGCTTACCATCTTTCTGGCTGCACTTTTCTTAGTTGGCGGTATTGCCCGTATGATGCACAGCGTTCGAATGCCCGGAATTCCCGGAGTGGGTTTGGGCTTTCTCAATGGTCTGCTCGGCATCCTCATCGCCGCCATCGTCGTGACTGGCTGGCCGAGTTCCTCGCTCTGGCTCATCGGCGTTCTGATCGGTGTGGATTTCATTGTGCTCGGTTTCTGGCTGACCAGTTTCGCTTCGGTCTATGACCGCCCTTCGAGTGAGACCGTTTCCAAATCGGAATAGCGAGCGACACTTCCTTCCGGGCCAAGCGAAAGCCTCTGGCCCGACTTTTAGGAATCCATGAGCCGTCAAAGAAAATTCGTCATTCAAAAGCATGACGCGAGACGAATGCACTATGATTTCCGTCTGGAAGTGGGGACGACCTTGCTCTCCTGGGCGGTTCCAAAGGGCCTTTCCACCGAGGCAAACGAGAAGCGCCTTGCAATCCAAGTCGAAGACCACGAGCCGGACTATGCCAATTTCGAAGGGGTGATCCCGGAGGACGAGTATGGCGGTGGCACTGTCATGATCTGGGACCGAGGTGACTACGAAGCTTTGATTAAAGGTGGCAGCAATGATGATGCGGTGAAATCCGCTATAGAAGACGGCTCCTTTAAGTTTATGCTGCATGGCGAAAAGCTAAAAGGGACCTACGCGATGGCGCGAACCGGCGAACAAGGCGGCAAAACGCAGTGGGTGATTTTCAAGGTGGACGATAAATACGCCGATGCCCGCAGGAATCCAACCAGCACCGAGCCTAACTCAGTCGCAACGGATCGTTCCATGAAGGAAATTGAAGCGGAAGAGGGCTGAACTGCTTCACTGATCACAAACAGCGAAGTAACTGTAACGGTGACTCGATTCAAAAAACCTCTGACGCCCTTACCGAATGGACAGGCGACGAGTGCCTGAGGCACCCAGAATTTCTTGGCCTTCGCCACATCTAAGCGTCGCAATCCATAGTTCGGAAGTATGGGGTGTAAAACGCAATTTCTATGACCGCTCAGGTTTGCAAATTGTAGAAGCAGAAAGTTACAGGACACCTCAATTCGAATTATTCGAATATCGATACATCTTTTAGTTACTGGCTTACAATGTGTTATATATTTTTATTGAACCCCAGCATCGGCCAGAAAGCTAATTGGCATGGCTTTTGCGAAACCAACGTTGTTCGTATTTGCGAACTTTCATTCACACAAAATCCAACCTCAACCAAGAAAAATTATGAAAACTACAATCAATACAACACTGAGTATTCTCTCTGCATTCGCATTAGCTGCGAGTGCTTCGGCGCAAGACCCCTACGAAAAGCCGGACGGTTCATTCATTAGCCTCTCCGGTACCGTTACTTCCTCTGATGCGGATTCCTTCATGCTCGATTACGGCGAAGGAATGGTCTTGGTGGAAATGGACGATTGGGATTGGTATGGAGATGCTTATGGCATTCTTCCGGAAGATGACGTCACTGTTTACGGCTATGTCGACGACGATCTCTATGAGACCACCAGTATCGAAGCCAGCAGCGTCTATGTGAAGGATATCGGCACCTATTACTATGCCAGCGGTGCCGACGAAGAGTCGACCTCACTCATCTCCACCACATGGTATGACTACAACTACACTGTAACCGGTATAGTAAGTTCAGTCAAAGGTCGCGAGTTCACTGTCGATACCGGCACTCGTAAAGTCAGTGTCGACACCTGGCAACTCGGCTACAACCCACTCGACGACGAAGGATTCCTTAAAGTCGAAAAAGGTGACCGTGTCACCGTCTATGGCGACTTGGATCTGAGCCTTTTTGACGAGCGCGAAATCTCCGCCGAAGCCATCGTCAAGCTCGAAGCAGATGCTCGCAGCGGTTCTTAATTGAAGAGTGTCGAGAGCACTTATCGCTTACAATCAAGCCGACCTCACATGAGGTCGGCTTTTTTTTATAAATGACAAAGAATGGGACCACTTTGCAAGAATCCTAACTGCCAGCCGATGACGTTGCAGAATGCATAAATTTTATTGGCTGAATAGATATTTCAAAATCGGACAATGCGCTTACGTCCTGGCATGCAATAGCTTTTGTAGTTCTAATAAATTATAAAACCAGTTGGCATGCATTCTGCGCTACAAAAGCATGAGTGAAAATAATGAAAACAAATCAGCCTACGCAGAAAAAGTTCGTGCGAAACTAGAAGAACGCCGCGCGGAAATTGATAAATTAAAAGCGAAAATGGATCAGAAAAAAGCAGATGCTAAAATCGAATACCAGAAACGCTTGGATGAAGTGGAATACCAGCAGCGTTCTCTGGAATCGAAACTCGACGAACTGTCCGAGGCCTCTGGTTCTGCTTTGGAAGAATTGAAGACCGGCATTTCGGATGCATGGGATCGTTTTAGCGAATCGGTCGAGAATGCCAGCAAGGAATTTAAATAATCAAAAATAAATCCGATATGACACAAGAAAAGACTCGCCTGCAAAAGCTGCAAGGCAGCCATGAAGAACTCGAATCTCTAGTCAAAGAACGGGGAGGTTTACGCGTCAGCATCTATCTGCCGATTGAAGGAAGTGCACCTGAATCCGAGCAAAACCCAGTTCGCTTGCGATCATTGATTGAGTCAGCAATTCAGCAACTCAAGGCCGCTGGCATGAATTCGGAAAAAGCAGAGGAGCTGCTCCAACCCCTTGCTACGCTTATAACCTCCCCTAAAGAACTCTTAACTTCGGAGCAGTCCTTGGCCTTTTTTATCGACTCGGAAGCCGCTCGACGGATTGACCTTCCCTATTCGACATCTGCCAGTTGCCGAGTCAGCAATCAATTTGCGATCAAGCCCTTACTCCCGCTCCTGCAATGGAATCCCAGCTACACCGCAGTCTGTATCAACCGGGGAGAGATCCGGGCGTTTCGCGGAAACCGCACGAAAATTGAAGCCATCTCGGTGCCGCACATGCCCGAAAAGCTGGAAGATATTACCGGTATCGATGATCCGGAAAAATCAATTCAACATCATACTGCAAAAACTGGATCGGCTGAGGGTCGACCCGGTTCAGCCCCCGTCGCGCAGATGCATGGGCAAGGACTGCCCTCCGACTTTGAGGATTCACAGTTGGACCGCTTTTTTCGGGCCGTGAGTAAAGCGCTACACGCTTACCTCAGTGGGCAAAATGACAGTTTGGTTCTTTTCGGCGTTGAAGAAAACGTCGGCTTGCTCCAATCGATGGACGAGTGGAAAGAGCGGAAAGTCCTCAGCAAAACAGAGGATCCCCATCGGTGGGATGCATCTCAGATTAAGGAAAAAGCTCTGGAACTTTTGAAACCGCACGCCAAGGCTGAGATGGATGCCCGACTGGACCGCCTGAGAGAGGCACAAAACAAGAAAAACGGTCTCTTTAAATTGGGCGACTGTGCGCTAGCGGCAGCGACAGGGCGCATCGAAATGGCTGCTGTGGCTCAAGACCTCGAGGTCACTGGGATCTGCGAGCTGGACGAAATGAAAGTGAAAATAATCACTGAAGGCGATGCGCCCTGCGCACACGATCTGTATGATTTCATCGCCAGCGAGACGATTTACCATGGCGGCGAAATCTGTATCCTTGAAGCGGACGCGATTCCGGGGGACGATGGTGTCGCTGCTACTGTGCGGTTCTAGCCGAATACATGTAAAAAGGCGTCGGCGGTGTGCTCGGGATCCCACCCGTCGCGAATCCGCGAATCAACCTTGGCTTGCCCTTCCAGATGTTGCGCTTAGCATGATCATAGCCTCGGAAATCGAAAAGTTGATCTGTAAACCTAGCTAAACTTCGCCAGCCGGTGCATTTCTCGGAAATAGTAATCGTTTTCGCTTATGGGATGGTCACCGCTCTGGCTACCGGCCTCGGAGCATTTCCTCTCTATTTTCGTGAAAAAGCCGAGGCCTTTCTTGGAACAGGACAGGTGATCGCTGCGGCGCTCATGACCTGCGCCAGCCTACAGTTACTGAATGAGGCCCGAAAGCACGATCCTCTCCTCGGCTTGCTCGGCATCGCAGCTGGCGTCGGCCTCATTGTGCTCACTAACCTAGCCGTTAAGCGTTTCCCTGATGTGGCCCAAATCATCGAGTCCGATACCGCCGATGGAGCCCGCAAGGGCTTTCTCATCGTATTCGTGATGACCATTCACTCCGCCGCGGAAGGCGTGGGTATCGGGGTTTCCTTCGGAGGCGGTCGGGAACTCGGCACACTGATCTCCCTGACCATCGCGCTTCACAATATCCCCGAAGGCCTGGCCATCTCTTTGATCACGGTACCGCGGGGCATGGGGGTGATCAAATCCGCATTCTGGAGCATCGGCACCAGCCTGCCCCAGCCGATCATTGGCGTGATTGCCTTTCTATTCGTCATGATCTTCCAACCCTTTCTTCCATTTGGGCTCGGCCTCGCTGCCGGTGCGATGTTCTGGATGGTCGGCAGCGAGCTGCTGCCGGAAGCAGGGCAACAATTATCTATACCAAAAATTGTGCTTATTTTTCTAATCACCTCGCTGCTTTTTGTCGGATTAATCGTCAGCCTCTAAATCGTCCCGATGTCTCTTATCGACTTCACATGTTTACTCGCGACCAGTGAGGAAATGCCCCTGCTCGTTCTGATCATCGGCACCCTCTCCGTCGCCAGTCTGCTCCTCAAGCAGGCCTTCGAGCGGTTTTCTCTTCCGCCCATCATCGCCTATCTGCTGCTGGGTATGCTACTGGCCCACCTGAACCGCGAGTTGCAGCTATTCGACTCAGAAGGCCCGGGGGAAACGGTGCTGGCCTTCCTCTCCGCGCTCGGCGTTATCGTCCTGCTCTTCCGCGTGGGCATCGAGAGCGATCTCCATGAACTGTGCCAACAGCTCCCCCGAGCCGCCATAATCTGGCCTCCGAATATGCTCTTGAGCGGATTGCCGGCCTATTGGGCGACACACCATCTACTCGGGTATGAGTTGATTCCGAGCCTCTTCGTCGGCGTCGCGCTGACGGCCACGAGCGTCGGAGTTTCCGTTGCAGTGTGGGAGGAGACCGGCAAGATCAAGCGAAAGGAAGGAAGCCTGCTCATCGACACCGCCGAACTGGACGACATCTCCTGCGTCGCCTTGATGGCGCTTCTTTTCAGCATCGCTCCTGTTTTACACAAACTAACTGCGCAAGAAAATGGCATAACCGATGAAGTCTGGCAGTCGCTGGGCACGGAGGTAATAGGCTTCCTAATTCGTTTCGGTATCTTTGCCGTTGCCATGTTCGCTTTCGGCCGCTACTTGGAAACGCCGCTCGACCATTGCACACGACACGTCGGCAACAAAGCCACGGTTCTTATCTTCGTGGTGGGCCTCGGTTTCATCATTGCCGCGATGGCGGGCCTGATCGGACTTTCCCTCCCGATCGGCGCGCTTTTTGCCGGGTTGCTCCTCAGCCGACACCGCAAAGACTACGGCGTCGAACCCTTCTACCAGAGCCTTTACTTGTTCTTCACGCCATTCTTTTTCATCCACATCGGTTTCCTCATGGACCCCTCGCTCCTCGGCACCTCAATCGGAACCGGAGGGCTTCTCCTCATGGTCGCCATTTTCGGGAAAATCATCGGTGCGGGGCTGCCCGCCCGGCTCTTCACCGGGCTGTATGGGGCGATGCTAATCGGTGCCAGTATGATACCGAGGGCGGAAATCACCATGATCGTCATCCAACAGGGGCGCAGTCTGGGAAAATGGGCTATGCCAGCGGATCTCTATGCGGCCATGGTCGTTGTGAGTGCGGTCACCTGTCTCGGCACCGCCCTCTTCCTCCACTGGGCCTTGCGGCGCTGGGACTAATCCGTCCTCAGGCTCCATGCGAAGAAGATCGGGCAGCTTCTTGTGATCGGTCGTATAATTGGGTTGAGGGTGCAGCCTCTCTCGGTTCAACCGCTCATTTTGCAAACATTTGGTTTTAGAACTTTGCAAAATACATCTCTAAATTTTGAAGATCCAGTTTTCATTGCCGATCGCCTAAACCCCCCAAATGCCGTTGAACCTCGCCCCTAGAAGACAAATGCAGGTTCTGCCAACTTGAGTTGGCATGCGACTTGCGAACCAATCAGTCGCAAACTGCACAACTCCCAAAACCTCAACCACCACTCAATTATGCTACCAGAACTATTCTTCATTCTTATCATAACCCTCCTTTTAGTCACCCTACTGGTTCCCTTCGGCGGGTATGGCACGCATCGTGATCGTTTCTCGGGCCGACCTGTTTCGGTCGAGGAGGAGCCTGACGAGGTTGATGCGGATGCCGGGGTCGGCATCGGCGTGACCATGGTCTTTTTCTTTTTTATTCTCTTCCCTCTCATTTTTGCCGGAAGCGTTTGGGTTGGCCCACGCGGCCCAATGTTCATGGGCGTCTCCTGGGGACCAATTGTTGCCATCGGGTTTATACTTGCCCTGATGCTCGCGGCCATTTTGCCTCGCCGCTCCAAAGTTAAAAGAACTCAAAGCCAGGAAGAAGCTGCCCGGGAAACGGCAGTTGGTGTCTTCGGTGTCTTTTTCTTTCTTTTGATCTTCGTGGCACTCGCCACAGTCGTCATTGGCTACAATTGGTAAGCAGAATTCGAGCATCAAAACGAATGGCAGTGGCGAAAGGCAGCGCGCCAGAACCCTGGCCATGGAGCTTTTGGAAATGGGAGATTTTAAAGCTCTGCTTGATCACGTTGAAACGAGTTAAAGCACACATTCCGCAATGAGCGAATCCAAGCAACATTTCAAACAACACCGCCCCCACCCGTGGCACGGTATTGAACCTGTAGTGAAGGCACCGGATACGGTGCGGGCTTTTATTGAGATTACTCCCTGTGACCGGATCAAGTTCGAGATGGACCCGATCACCGGCTACCTCTGCGTCGACCGGCCTCAACGAAACTCCAGCCTCCCTCCGAATCCTTACGGCTTCATTCCACAAACACTTTGCGGCAAACGGACCGGCGAGTTGATGAAGCCCGGTTCTGAAGGCGATCAGGATGCTCTCGACATTGTCATCCTAAGCGAACACGAACTGTCCCGCGCGGAGGCCGTGCTCAACGCCCGGATCATCGGAGCCATCGAAACCCTGGATCATGATAAAGCGGATCCAAAACTTATTGCCGTGCTCGAAGGCGATCTCCTTTGGGGCGAACTCAGTGATTTGCATGACGTGCCTTCTAGCCAACTAGACCGACTGGAGCACTACTTCCGCCAATACAAAGTCGAAAAGAATCAGGAAAATCCGGTCAGCGTACTCGGCCACTGCAATCGTAAAAAAGCAATCGAGCTTTTCAATCAGGCTTGTAAAGATTATCAGGACGTTTTCGAAAAATCCTAAGCAATTACTACAATTCATTTATGCAAAAAATCACGATAGACCTGCCCCAAGCGAATCGACGCGTTGATCTCCCTGCGGACCAGTGGACTAAACTCAAGGATTGGCTGGAAAAAGTGGGCATCGAATACCACGAACTGTCTCCGGATGCATCCACTTTGCAGACAAGCGAAGACACCAGCATTGTTTACCGCATTACGGGTGATCATCAAAAAGTTCTGAATTTCCTAGAGAGCCGATAAATTCAGTGTAGGAGACGACTATTATGACTTCAACGAAACCAGAGGAATTACTAAGGTGCCGCTGCCGGAAAGTGATCCGGGTTTTGGTGTAAACGGCCCGCTCGTCCAATCCTGGCAGCAGCGAAGTTAAAGCAGGCTCTCAGTCTCGACTTCTATCTTCCAGTTCCGCCACGCGCTCCAATGTCTTGACCACGGAATCTGGATTCAAGGACATCGAATCGATACCGTGAGCGACGAGAAACTCGGCAAAATCCGGTTTATCGCTGGGTCCCTGCCCACAGATCCCGATCTTAATACCGGCACTGTGCGCGGCTTCAATCAATTGCTCAATCGCAGTCGTGACTGATCGATCCATTTCGTTGAAAAAGGGACTCAAAGCTTCCGAATCACGGGAAATACCCAGAACCAACTGCGTTAAATCATTCGATCCAATAGAAAAGCCATCGCAGCGTGAGGCAAATTCTTCCGCTTGGAAGACATTGGCGGGCACCTCCGCCATGAGGTATACTTGTAAGCCCTTCTCCCCGCGCACTAGGCCATTCTCGGCCATTGAGGCAAGGACGCCGTCGACCTCCTCCGGTGTCCGGCAGAAGGGAATCATGATGATGATGTTGTCCAAGCCGATAATTTCCCTCGCTCGTTTCAGCGCCGCACATTCCAGCGCGAAGGCCTCCTTAAAATGTTCGGACTGGTAGCGGGCCGCACCGCGAAAGCCCAGCATCGGGTTACTCTCGTCCCCCTCGAAATCGGATCCGCCAATCAGCTCAGCATATTCATTGGTTTTGAAATCGCTGAGACGAACGATAGTGGGTTTGGGATATTGCGAGGCGGCGATCGTGGCAATGCCTTCCGATAGCTGTCGGATGAAAAACTCACTGCCATCCTTCCAGCCTTCGAGCAAGGCCCGGATATTCGCTCGCGCTTCTTTGTCTTTCACTTTTTTTGGCTCCAACAGGGCCAGAGGGTGCGCTTGAATCGTATTGTTAATGATAAATTCAATTCGAGCTAAACCGATGCCTCTTGTCGGCAAAGAAGCCCAGCGAAAGGCGGCTTCCGGGCTGGCCAGATTCATCATTATTTCGGTCTTCGTTTCCGGCATCGCATCCAGTTTGACGGTCGTTTTTTCGACCGGGAGCCGGCCTTCGTAAATATAACCTTTGCTGCCCCGGGTGCAGTCAATGGTCACTTCCTGGCCATCAGAAAGCGCCTCAGTGGCGTCACCCGTCCCGACGATTGCGGGAATCCCGAGTTCACGGCTAACAATAGCGGCATGCGCCGTCCGTCCGCCTTTGTCTGTCACCACTGCGGCAGCACGCTTCATAATCGGGCCCCAGTCGGGGTCCGTCATCTCAGTGACGAGCACATCGCCGTCCTCAAATGTTTTACCTTGTTCCGGGGATTTAAGCTTGCGCACTTTTCCGTTCGCCGCGGCGTGCCCGATGGCAATTCCGGAAGCCAAAGCTTCACCGGTCGATTCGAGCGTGTAGGTCGTTAAAACAGAACGGTCTTTTTGAGACTCCACCGTCTCGGGCCGTGCCTGCAGGATGTAGAGTTCATCTGTCTCACCATCCTTGGCCCATTCGATGTCCATCGGCTTTGCATAATGCGTCTCAATCACCTTACCCCACTCGGCCAATCGCACCGCCTCCTCATCAGACAGCACGAAGCGCTTGCGATCCTTTTTCGGCGTCTCCTTGTTTTCAATCTGACGATCCTTCTTCTTACTGTAGACCGCTTTAATCGTCTTATCGCCTAATGAACGACGAATAATGGGCAGACAGCCCTTCTCCTGCAACTTAGGTTTGAAAATGACATATTCATCCGGATTGACCTCGCCGCCGACCACCGTTTCACCCAAGCCCCAGGCACCGTTAATCACCACCACCTCGCGAAATCCGCTGTCCGTATCGAGCGTAAACATGACCCCGGAAGCACCGATATCGCCCCGCACCATGAGTTGGACACCGGCCGAGAGCGCAACCGCCATGTGATCGAAATTCTTTTCCTCGCGGTAACTGATGGCGCGGTCGGTGAAAAGCGAAGCATAGCATTTCTTACAGGCCTCCAGCACATCGTCCTCTCCGCTCACATTCAAATAAGTTTCCTGCTGCCCGGCAAAACTCGCCTCCGGCAAATCTTCGGCGGTCGCACTACTGCGCACCGCAACGCTGGCTTCCGATCCCTGCTCCTCGGAAAATTCTCGATAGGCCTTCCGTATGGCAGCTTCCACCTCGGAAGGCCATTTGCCCTTCATAATTGCTTTGCGGATCTTAGGACCGACTTTTTCCACGCCGTCGTGGCCCACCTGTTCCAATATCCCGCTGATCGTCTGCTCCAGTTCATTGTCCTCAATGAAGGTTCGATAGGCCTTCGCCGTGGTCGCGAAACCTCCCGGCACCTGAATTCCCCGCTGGCTCAACGCACCGATCATCTCGCCCAGGGAGGCGTTTTTACCGCCGACTTCTTCGGTGTCTTCATTATCCAATTCCCGCAGTAAGCGGACAAATTTATTTTCTTCCTTACCCATGCCAAATTATAGCGCAAATTACATGCCAACCAAATTCTTCAATATATTGGCACGTTTTGATCGTTAAGCTAAGCCGATGAACCGCGAAAAAGAAAAAAGGCTCAACCTTCACCCCAAAGATCGCGATATGAGAAAGGGAGCGGCTCATCGCAAAGAAACGGCACGCATCCTGCGACGATAAGCTGACCGCCGGGCACCGACCAATGCACTCTTTCATGACATACATTCTGTTATTAAAACCCGCACTTTGCACAAAATGCAGCGCATCGGCTTTGCAAATTGCATGGTTCAAGCGCTTCTGCTTACTGCCGATTTCATGGCTCTTATCGATTATGACCGCCTGCACGGTCGGTCCCGATTATTCCCCACCGGAAATGGACGCGCCTGAAGGCTGGTACGCCGAGGCAACGGGCCACTCCATCGAACAAACGACGAAGTCGCCGACACATGGGGCTCCCGAGTCCTGGTGGCGACAACTGGAAGACCCCCTCCTCGACCAACTGGTTGAGCAGGCCATCGAAGCCAACCCAAAACTGATGGCGGCTCGCGCACGCGTTCGGAAAGCAAGGGCGCTCGTCGGCATCGCCGAAAGCGGCCTTCTTCCCCAAGTCGCAGCCAGAGGTAGCTACACTGAAGTTGAGTTGAGCGAACGCACCCCGATCCTCGAACAATTCATCCGACAAGGGCAGGTGGACACCCGTCAGAATCTGTACGATGTCGGCTTCGACGCGCAGTGGGAAATCGATGTGTTCGGAGGCACCCGACGGGCGGTGGAAGCTGGCGTGGCGCGTGCCGCCGCAGCCGAAGCGGGCCTGGCCGATGCACGCCTCAGCCTTAAGGCAGAAGTGATTCGCCACTACATTCATCTACGTCTGGCTCAGAGGCAATCGGCCATCCTCACACAACAGTTGAAGCTTCAGGAGCAAATTGTCGCCCTCGCACAAGAGCAGCTTTCTGCCGGTGTCGGCACCGAGTTCGACCTGCATCGCGCTCAAGCCCTCAACCACAGCATTCGCGCACAACTGCCGGGGTTTCGCATCCAGGAGTTGGCCGCGCTTTACCGCATCAGCGTTTTGACGGACGAAGACACGACGGTTCTTTCCAATCGACTGAGTGAGATCGAAGCGCTGCCCCAACCACCTGATCTAGTGCCGCTGGGAATCCCGGGGAGCGTCCTTCGCCGCCGTCCCGACATCCACAAAGCCGAAATGCAGTTAAAGGCGGCAACGGCCGAAATCGGAGTCAACGTCGCGCAATTGTTTCCACGCTTCTCCCTCACCGGAATGGCGGGTGCCCAAGCCAGCAGGTTTTCGAATCTTTTCGAATCCGGCAGTGGCACTTGGACCATCCTTCCCGGAGTCAGCTGGGCTCTCTTTCAAGGGGGACGAATCAGGACGCAGATCGAGGCCGCCGAACTCCAACAGGAAGAGGCCTTTCAATCTTACCGTCAGGTGGTAAACGAAGCGGTGGCCGAAGTCGAAACCGCCCTCACCCGCTACGGGCTCTCTTTCCAAACCCGTGAATCACTCCAATCCATGGTCACCGTGCAGCGCAAGGCGGTCGAACTTTCCAGAGAAGCCTATCAATCAGGCGTCGCCGATTTCCTCGATCTGCTGGAAGCGCAAAGACAATTGACGAACGGCTCCCTCAAACTGGCCGAAGCCCGCGCCGAGACCCTGCTCGCTCTCGCAACGCTCGAGAAAGCACTGGGCGGCGACTGGGATACGCAGCTTTAGAGCAACTCACGCTTAACGAGCGGCGGGCAACGTCCGGCTCTATGTAGCCGTTACTCCGGAGCGCCCGTAAACGGCGTTAAACAAAATCGGCACGACGACCAGAGTGAAGAGCGTTGAGACGAAGAGCCCGAAGATCAGCGACCAAGCCAAACCTGCGAAGACGGGATCGAATGCAATCGGCACGACCGCCAGCATGGCGGTGCCGGCTGTGAGCAGTATGGGCCGCATCCTTAAGGCGCCAGCTCGGAGCAAAGCGGTTCGCACGGCCTCTCCGCGCTTCAACTCGTTTTGGGTGAAGTCGATCAGCAGAATCGCATTGCGCACCGCAATTCCGGCAAGGGCAACAATCCCAATCATGCCGGTTGCAGTGAAAGGTATGCCCACGTTAAAGCCAGCCGTCTCACCGGAAAAGAAAAAGTTCAGCAACCAGAAACCCGGCATGATGCCGATCAGGGTTAATGGCACACTGGTCAAGAGGATGAGCGGTATGATGTAGTTGCCGGTCTGATACACAAGCATGGCGTAGATTGCGAGTAAGGCGACACCGAGCGCGACCCCCAGATCTCGAAAGACGCGGCGGGTGATGAACCACTCCCCTTCTCCGTCGAAGCGGACATCGATGCTCTCGTTCAGACTTCCATTTTGTTTCATCTCACTGACTTTCTCTTCAAGTGCAAAGGCGGCACTGGTGGGCGTCAGACCAGCGACACCTGCCGTCACATAAACGGTCCGGGCGAGATTCTTACGTTCGATGGTCTGGTCGATCACACCCTGCCTGAAACTGCCTAATTCTCCCAGCGTCAGCACCTTGTCGTCGATTCGTGTCAACGGCAGATCCTCCAGCGTGGCTGGATCGGTTCGGCTCGACTGCGGCAATCGTATCTGGATCGGTCGGGGTCGAATCTCATCCGATTCACGCAGGTAGGACAGCGTGGCACCGGTAAGCGCAGCACGCATCAGACCGCCAATCTCAGTGGCAGTCAGACCGACCTGTCCGGCCTTCTGGTGGTCGATCTCGTAGATCAGGCGTTCGGCCGGAGCCTCCATACTGGTATCCACATCGACCACTCCTTCCGCTGCTTCAAATAGATTTTCCACCTTGCGCGCCGCCTGCATCAAAGCCTCGTAGGGGGTGCCCGGTTCCGCCGTCAATTCAGCCACCAGCGGCGAAAGCACGGGTGGACCCGGCGGTCGTTCGACCACTTTGACTGAGGCATCATATCGCTTCGCGATCGGTTGGATCGCCTCGCGCAAGCGCAAACTGATTTGGTGATTGCTCGACGCCCGGCGGGCATCCTCGACGAGATTGATACGAATGTCGCCCACGTGACTGCCGCTCCGTAAATAATAGCCGCGCACGAGTCCGTTAAAATCGACCGGACTGGCCAACCCGGCATACGCGGTGAGATCGAGCACTTCCGGTTGTTGGAGGACGACTGCCGAGAGTTCCTGAACCAAAGCCCCCGTATCTTCCGCTGTGGCACCCTCCTTCTGATCAATGACCAGTTGTAGTTCTTCGGCATCTTCAAACGGTAGGAGTTTTAGCGGGATCAACTGCAAAAATGGCAGGGCCACAGCCACGACAAAAAGGATGCCAAGACCTCCTATCAGAACAAAGCCGTAGCTACCATGATCGAGCAAGGGAGCGACCACCGCATGATAGAACCGGTAGCGGCCCGAGTCTTCGAACCCGCCGCCGGAATCGTTTTCAGGCGACGTATTTTTTTGGGGCGCATCTTTCAAGATAATGTCGGCCAGCCAGGGCACGATCAGGGTAGCGACGGCGGTGCTGGCCAACATGGCAATCGGAACGGTTAACGCCATTGGAGCCATATAGGGCCCCATCAGTCCCGTCACAAAGGCCAGCGGAATGAAGGCGACGACAACGACGAGGGAGGTCAAGACCATGGGTGGAATTACTTCCCGGACAGCCGCCGTTATTTTGTCCAAACGGGAGCCTTCGCCGCCTGCTTCGGTATGCAAAAAGCGATGAATGTTTTCAATACTGACAATCGAGTCGTCGACAATCAGACCCAGCGCCACGATTAGCGCGAACAAAGTCACCCGGTTGAGCGTAAAATCCCCGAGGTAATTGACCAGTAATGCGGTGGCAAAGGTCGTGGGCACGCTGACGGCGACAATTAAGGCCTCCCGCAGACCAAGCGAAGCTGCCAGCACAACCATGACCACCCCAGAGGCTCCCAAAAGGGAATAGACCAACCAGTTGACGGCATGATCCGCAGATTGTCCGTAATCGCGGGTGATGGAAAGCTGCACATCCTCGGCCTGAAAGATTTGACGAAGTTTTTCAACCTCGGCACGCACCCGGGCACTGACTTCAACGGCATTCACCCCTGGTCGTTTAGCCAGCGCCATGGTCACCGCGCCCCGCTCTGTACTATCCGGATCGATCCGATCCTCCGCAGAGCCTTCTTTTGCGGCGGCACGCCCTTCACTAAAGAAAAGGTAGTGCTCCGGATCGAGTGGGCTTAATCGAATGGAGGCGACATCCCCAAGTAAAACGGTTTGTCCATTATGCTGGGAAATCACCAAATCTTTTAATCCATCAATATCCGGCATCGAGTAACCGGAGTCCACCTCGATGCTTTGGTTGGCCGAAATCAAATGCCCCACGGAAACGCGTTGATTGGCACCCGCGACGGCCTTTTCCAGTGCATTCATGGTCACTCCGTGTGCTGCCATTTTTTGAGGATCGAGTTCCACTCGCGCCGCTTCGTTCCGTCCGCCGACGATAAAAATGAGCCCCACACCTTCCAGTCGTGTGAGATCATAAAGGTATTCCTCCGCCATCGAAAGCAGACGTGCATCATCGACAGTGGAACTATGAAGTGTCAGCGTCATGAAAGGCACGTCATCGACATAGACGGGGCGGATTTGATAATCGGCCAACTCAGGCGAGTAGCGATGGCTGTTCCGCTCGAGACGGTTTCGCACATGCACCTCACTTTCAACTGGTGATTCGCCTACATAAAAACGCGCCGTAAGAATCGCCCCATCACGAAAGCTGGAGGAATAGACGTATTCCACGCCACTAGTGGCAAAAAGCGTTTGCTCCATCGGCCAGACAATGCGGCGCTCCACTTCCTCCGCAGTTAAGCCCGGAGCCTCGACAAAGACATCGATCAGAGGCACATCAATCTGCGGCTCTTCTTCTCTCGGCGTGAGCAGGAGCGCGATCGCTCCGCCAGCCAATGCGAGAAAAATAAGCAAGCCGGCCAAGCCACTCTGCAACCAATTTCCGAGAAAGCCGCCCTGTGTTTCGTCCTCTGTTTTTGGATCGCTCATGGCTCTGCGGTTCCTATTTCCATCATACGGCTTAATCCCTCAGAGGGGTTTCTGAGAATCCTTTCACCGGGCGACAGACCCGCAAGCACTTCAACTTCATCCGGCCCTCCACTTCCGCCCAAACGGACAATCCGGCGGACTGCGCTGTTCTCTTCGGTAACAACCCAAACAAATGCCAACTGCCGGATCTCCTGAATGGCGGTTTTGGGTAAGATCATCGTTTTCGATGGTTTACCGGGCAGCTGCAAACGCGCAAACATTCCCGGCAACGCACCCGACGGGGGGTCGAAAGAGAAATGCACCGTCACTGTTCTTGAAGCTGGATCCGCCATTGGCTCAATCGTTCGTAACGTGACCGGAACCGTCTCGGAGAGTGCGTCTAATTGCACGTCGAGACAATCCGCCTGCTTAACTTTTGCAAGCAAGCCCGCAGGGATGGCCACCACCAATTCAAGCTCTGAAGGCTTATAAATCAGTGCCACCGGTTGACCCGCCCGCACCTGATCACCCGCATCTGCCAATACCTCGATCACAACTCCGTCGAAAGGACTCTCCACTTCGGTGTAGCTGAGCTGGGTTTCGGCTTCTGCCAGTGCCGCCTTGGCCTGAGTGAGCGCAGCGGCAGCCACATCCCGCATCTGACGGGCTTCCACCAGACGCGTTTCGGGTGTGGCCTTTGCTTTGGTCGCCTGCCGAATCCGCTCCAACAGTTCCTCACTACCTTTGAGGCGGGACTCTGCTTTGGAAACGGCGGCTGCTGCCTGATCGAACCGACTTTCCGGAATTTCCCGATCAAGCCGTAAGAGGGCTTGCCCCTGCTGGATCGCAGCTCCGTCCTCAACCGATACCTGCATCACACGTCCGGATATCCGGGCAGCCAACTCAACCGGATGTCGCGCTTGAAGCGCACCGACCAACGACCGAACGGACGGTCTCAAGGTCACTTGCACTTCCATGATCTGTGCCCCCGCCTCCACTTGGCGGGCATCCTTCAAGGGACGCGCTTTGCTTTGGCTGGTAAACACATCTGCCTGCCAAGCGAGTATCAAAGCGATCAACAAGATAGCCACACCTATCCGCACACTTATCCGAATCCAGTTCTTTCCATCTGAAGAAGTTTCTTTGTTTGAATTCATATCAATGATTTATGCTCTGGCTCTTGTCTGGAATACAGTTTCTGGCAGTTTACAGATCAACCAGGTGCTTCGAATCGCCTTCGATAAAGCCTTCGATGTTTTCCAGGGTAATATCCAGAATGCGCTGGATGGCTTCCTTTGTATTGAAGGCGTTGTGCGGGGTGACATAGACATTGCGCATCCGCAGGAGCGTCTCATTGGCCAGGAGGGTGCCCCACTTCTCCTCGTCCTCCAGCACGATACGCAGTAGCTCGGCTTCTTCCCGAATTTGCGGTTCGGCTTTGATCACGTCGATCCCGGCGGCACCGACCTTTCCCGAGGCCAGCGCTTTAAGCAGTGCTCGTTCATCGACCAGCCCGCCCCTGGCGGTGTTCAGGAAAACGACTCCATCGCGCATTTTCTTAAATTGCTCACTTCCGATGAGATGATGCGTAGCCTCACTGTATGGAACATGGATCGTCACAACATCACTCCGGGCGCACAGATCGTCTAGCGACACATACTCAAATTCGAGTTCTTTGGCAAAGTCATCATCTTCCTCCATATCCTGCCCAATAACCTGCATGCCCAGCCCCTTGGCCATACGCACAACATGGCGCCCGATCCCCCCGCTCGCGCCAATCACGCCAATCGTTTTGTCGTGCACATCGAAGCCGCGTAGCCCCTGATTGGAAAAGTCCCCTTTGCGCGTTCGGTCGATTCCGTCGCTAATGCGGTGAGCGATATTCAAAAGCAATCCGATGGTATGTGAGGCCACCGTATTTTCGCCGTAGCTCGGCACATAGGCGACCTCGATGCCGCGTTCCTTGCACACCTCCGTGTCAATGTGGTCGAAGCCGGTAGAACGCGTGGCGATGGCTTTTAAATCACCTAACTGATCGAGAGCTTTGTCATCCACCTCTGAATGTACAAAGATGGAAATAATTTCAGAGTCCGCGTAATCCCCGGCGTTATCCGCGTCGAGTCCCTCTTGTATGAAGGTGACTTCATGTTTGTCCGCTAGCGCATCAAAGGTCGGTTTTTCCCATTCCTGAATTTCAAAGAGTGTGATTTTCATAGCGTTGCTTCTTATTTGTATAAACTTTTTTAATGACAGAGTCGTTATGCCATCACCTGAACTTTCAGGTCGACTGCTGACTACCGCATCCTACATGCCAATTGCTATAAGCGAAAGCGTGTGCCGGGTGAGGAACTTGAAAAAACGGCATGTATCTTGCGAGAAAGCAACTCGACTGATGATTACAGATTAAAGAACGATTTAACGAGAGCATCTCTTACAGTAGACAGCGCACTTTGCACAGAACGGAGAGCCTCTACTTTGCAAAATGCACGGTAAGAAAACTAAAACGACCGCTTCAATTTATCATGCCGCGAAAAAACAATCCCACCCACGACTTCAATCACGAAACCATTTGGCACAGTCTGGGTTTCGACGATTGCCTGGAGCGACTGAACTGCGATGCCGATGGTCTGGACGAAAATGAGGCTGCCTCTCGCAAAGAAAAGTTCGGCCCTAACAAATTGCCGGAGAAAAAAAGCGACAGCATCTTCATCGTCTGCCTGAAGCAATTCCGCGATCCCCTTATCTATGTGCTGCTCGTCGCAGGTGCGGTCTCTTTGGCCATCCAGCATTGGAGTGACGCGATCTTCATTTTCGCAGTGTTGGCGTTCAACGCCACTCTCGGAACCATTCAGGAATATAAGGCTCAGATTAGCGCCCAGTCCCTGCAAAACGTGATCGAGAAAAAAGCCACCGTTTTGCGCGGGGGTAAAAAGCGAGAGATCGATTCAGAAGAACTGGTGCCGGGTGACATCGTCCACATCACATCGGGTCAAGCCGTGCCGGCGGATATCCGTCTGCAAGAGAACAAAGAACTCCGAGCCGACGAGTCACTTCTGACAGGTGAATCCACCCAAGTCAGTAAAGACAGTGAGGCCGAACTCACTGAGGACACCGCCATCGCCGAGCGCGAAAATATGCTCCATGCCGGCACCACTATCACGAGTGGACGCGCCAAAGGTGTGGTCTGCAGCACGGCGGAGCGCACTGAGGTAGGCAAGATCGCCGAGTCGCTGACCGAAGAATCGAAAGAACCGCCACTGGTCCAACGTATGCGTCGGCTCACCCGCATGATCACGATATTTATAGTGGGCGCAGTTTTAGTGCTGGGCGTCATCCAGACAATCGCCGGTGCCTCACTGGCCGACACTTTCCTGCTGGCAGTGGCCCTGTCGGTGTCCGCCATCCCCGCCGGCCTGCCCGTGGCGGTCACGATCGCCTTGTCCGTCGCATCCTACCGCATGGCCAAGCGTGAAGTCATAGTGCGTCATCTACCGGCGGTCGAAGGTCTCGGTTCCTGCACGGAAATCTGTAGTGATAAAACGGGTACCTTAACACAAAACCGCCTCAGCGCACGCCGCTTGCTCCTCCCCGGCGGCACCACCTTTGAAATCAGCGGAGGCGGGCTGGAGACCGAAGGCAAACTCACCCGCGAAGATTCCGAAGAGGCACCCAATGAAGAAGAACGCGAACAGATAAGGGAACTCGCACTCTGTGGGGTACTGCCTAACGAAGCGGAATTGAACAGAGAAGAAGGAAGCCTCGATCCCAACGGGGATACCGTCGATATCGCTTTTTTAATATTGGGGGAGAAGCTCGACCTACGCCGCCCCAAGCTTTTGCAAGATGATTACAAACAAGTTGGCGAAATCCCCTACTCCTCGGATCGCAAATATGCCGCCTCCTTCCATCAGACAAACGAGGGGCTTCGTGCATACGTCAAAGGTGCAGCCGAGACCCTGCTCGAACTTTGTCGGACCGATCAGGCCGAGGCAATTCGAGACCAACTCGATGAACTCGCTTCCGGGGGCTATCGTGTACTGGCTTTGGCTTCAGGCGAAGTGAAGGACGATGATAAAGCCCGTGAGGGCGATGAGAGTGCCTTGAAGGATCTCACTTTTCAGGGGTTGATCGGCCTGATCGACCCCGTGCGGGAAGAAGTGCCCGAAGCGGTGCAAAGCTGCAGCGGCGCGGGCGTCGGCGTGCGCATGGTAACAGGCGACCACCCGCAGACCGCCGTCGCTATTGGACGTCAACTGGAGATCGCGAAGGAAGACGAATCCGCCATCACGGGTGAGCGCTTGGGCGAACTTTTGGGAGAAGAGCGACAACCGGACGAACTGATCGAAGAAATCGACCAAGCCCATGTTTTCGCACGGATCGAACCGAAGCAAAAAACAAGGCTTGTGGAATATCTGCAAGGCACCGGACACTTCGTGGCCGTGACGGGCGACGGGGTCAACGATGCCCCCGCCCTCAACGCGGCACACATCAGTGTGGCCATGGGCCAGGGCGGCACGGACGTAGCACGCCGCACGGCACAACTGATTCTCGGCGATGACAACTTCGCTTCCATTGTCGAGGGCATCCGTGAGGGCCGCATCGCCTACGGCAACGTGCGAAAAGTAGTCTGGCTGCTCATCAGCACGAGCGTGGCCGAGTTAACCTTGTTTGCACTGGCCCTCGCATTGGGCATGCCGCTGCCGCTGTTTGCCGCGCAATTACTATGGCTGAACCTGGTAACGAACGGCATTCAGGACGTGGCACTCGCTTTCGAGCGCGGCGAACCGGGAGTCCTCCAAAAATCCCCTCGCCATCCTGATGAGCCGATTTTTAACCGACGTATGGTCGAACAAGTCCTGCTCTCCGGCATGTGGATCGGCCTCGCCGGATTCGGCGTCTTTTACTATTTAATCGAACACATGGGCATGGCAACCGAACCCGCCCGCAACCTTCTGCTTTTGCTCATGGTGCTCTTCGAGAACATTCATATTTTTAACTGCCGCTCCGAAGAGCGCTCCGTTTTCAAAGTGCCCTTCTCCTCAAACTGGTTGCTAATGGGCACGGTAGTACTCGCCCAAAGCGTGCATATTGCTTCGATGCACATACCGGGATTGGAAGACGTTCTCGGCACCCAACCCGTCTCTTTAAAAGAATGGGGCATCTTATTAAGCATTGCGCTCTCAGTCATCGTCGTTGTCGAGATTTACAAAGCCTTCCGCCCGAACACCTGATTAAAGGTTTTAGTAACACAATTCTATCCTTACTCTGAAGTCATGAACCACGACGTAGAACGCATGTTGAATGTTCACCTCAAAGGTCGGGACATTACCGACCCTGAAGTGCTTGGCGCCATGACCGAAATCGACCGGACCACTTTTGTCCCGAAAGATTTACATCCACTGGCCTATCAAGACCGCCCCCTCCCGATCAGCGGCGGGCAGACCATCAGCCAGCCCTACATTGTCGCCTACATGGCTCAAGCCCTCAGTCTTGGACCGGACGACACGGTTCTGGAATGCGGTGCGGGCTGTGGATATAACGCAGCCGTATTATCCCGGATCGTCAAGCAGGTCTACAGCGTGGAGATCCTTCCGGAGTTGGTAGAGACCGCCCGTCATAACCTCGATCAGGCTGGCATAAAAAATGTGGAGGTTCGCCTGGGAGATGCCTTTGTGGGCTGCCCCGAACACGCGCCCTTTGATGCGATGATCCTCACCGCCGCCCCGGCAACCATCCCGGAACCCCTCAAACAGCAGCTCCGCGTCGGCGGTCGCCTGCTCGCTCCTATCGGCGTCGATGTGCAGAGTCTGATTTTATTAACCAAAACCAGCGAAGGCGACTTTGAGGAAAGCTCACTTCTGAGCGTTCGCTTCGTGCCGATGACTGGACAAGCGGAAAGCAATCCATAGCGGTTCAACGAAGCTAATCCCGCCGATAAACCCATCGGACAACGACTATCAACTCTTTAACGCTCTCGGCATTTAAAGCCCGCGCTTTCCATTTCAAGCGTACTGTGCGCGATACTAAAGCGCGCTTCGAGGAGTTGCTTCACCGCCTCCTTGAGCGATTCGAGTTCGGCCATAGAACGATCTTCCGAAATCACAATATGTGCCTCCAACGCCCGCCGTTTTTCGTCGAGTTCCCAAATATGGATGTGATGCATCTCGACCACGCCCGGGATCGCTTCGACGGCGGCCACCACTTCGTCGATATTGACGGCGGACGGCACGCCTTCCATGAGGATCGAAGAGGTCTGACGCAGGAGGCCCAACGACATCCATAATATGTATCCGGCAATCCCGAGTGTGAGCACAGGATCCACCCATATCCAATCCATGTAAAAGATGGCCGCACCTCCGAGAAGCACCGCCATAGAAGCCCCCGCATCGGTCAAGTTATGAAGGAAAGCCGCCCTTACATTCAGGCTACCTTTCGACATCGCCCAGAGCAGCCAGGCGGTCAAAACATCGACTACCAGCGCGACTCCTGCCGCGACCATGATCCAACCTCCGAGCAGGGGTTCGGGCAAAAAGAACCGCTTTATTGCGGCATAGACCAAATAAAGCCCAACCATAATCAGAGCAGTCAGTTGAACCATCGCCCCGATTAATTCGGCCCGCTGGTAGCCGAAAGTGTAGCGCCTGTCGGCACCTTTACGTGAAACTTTCCGAGCTATGTAGGCAATCAACAGCGAGGCTGCATCGTTGGTATTGTGCAGCGCATCAGCCATCAGGGCGACACTCCCGGATATCAGACCAGCCGCAAACTCGAAGATCGACAATCCGATATTAATCAAGGTAGCGCAAAGTAAAGGGCGGTCGCCTACCGTCTCCGCTGCATGCGTGTGAGAGTGATGGTCACTCATGATTCATCATAATTTTCTTTCTACCATGGCAAAGTCAAAGAGCTGCTCGGCGATTGGCAGTGGTTTCATTCTCGCGTAGCTGGTTAACCACCAAATTTGGTTAAGCGCCCGGCGTGAGCGAGCGCGATCGGCATCAGGTCGGTAGCGGGAAAGCGCGGTCCAAGAGAACCCCGGAGCGCCGCCCTCTCGGAGAATTGCCGAACCTCGTCCGGACGAACCGTGGACGGAGCCGCAAGCAGAGCGGGCACCGGATGCCATGAATGAGACTCAAGTTCAGCCGGCGTAGAGTGATCACCAGTTACCAGTAATACATCGGGCTCAAGCGAACGGATGCGGGGGATAAGCTGATCCACTTTTTCCAGCAGCTCTTTTTTCGAGCGGAAGCGGCCGTCCTCTGCCAGAGAATCAGTTTGCTTGATGTGGACGAAGAAAAAATCCGCCGACTCCCATTCTGCTTCCAAGGCTTCGATCTCTTTCTCGGGATCGTCCTCAACCTCGACCACATTCATGCCGAGTAATCGGGCCACTCCCCTATACATGGGATAGGCAGCAATGGCTTTGTAAGCCATTCGAGTGACCTCCGGCAGCTGAGGTATCTTGGGCAAATCACCAAAGCCGCGTAGCAAGAGGCCATTGGCATCGTCTTCTTTTTTCAGGACTTCGCTGGAGGCATCCACAAATTCCTGAATCAATTCCGCAGTGCGTTCGGCCGCTTTGGTCTTCGCTCTGACACCGTCCCGCTTACGTCCTTTTTTATGCGGGTCGGTATCGGCGATTGCCGGATCCAAATCATTCCCCCGCAGGACGAGCAAAAATCGATGTTCTTTAACTGGCTCGACAATGCATTCCACGTCTTCAATGGAAACATCGCGCAGCTTCCGGCAGAGCTCTTCGCAACGCTCCGTCGATATGCGTCCCGCCCGACGGTCTGTTACCACACCGTCTTTTTCCATGTGACAGAAATTACCCCGCGCAGCCACATCGCCCGGCTTTAAGTCAAAACCGCTGCCCAACGCACTGAGAACACCGCGCCCGATCCGATAATGCAAAGGGTCGTAACCAAAGAGAGCCAGATGCCCCGGTCCACTGCCCGGTGTAATGCCTGCCGCGATAGGTTCATGCAGCCCACAAATACCCTCAGCAGCCAGTGAATCGAAATTAGGTGTGTGCGCGACCTCTAGGGCGGTGCCCTTTGTCTTTGATTCCGGCAAGCCACCAAGTCCGTCCAAGACCAGTAGGACGATTTTACCGCCTTCTTTTAATGCGAGTTCTCTTATCAAATCAGGATCCATGATTCGATTAAAGCGCCAATTTCATGCCAAATTCCCTGAACAAGCAAAATAAGGGCGGGCTGGTCGGAAGCGGCTCCAAATTGCGCGACGAACCAGAGCTGGCCGAAAGCGATCCCCAATTTGGCTAGAAAATAAAGCCGTGCAATCTGCCCTCCACGCGGAGCGCCATCTTGCGTTTTGCAAAGGATTCAAATCGGTGACAGGCGGAATTTCAGCGGAAAACCCAGGTAATCGGAACTTAGTCTATATGGCATGGCTCTTGCGCTGTGGTGGTATCGATCATCCCATGACCTCTCTTAAAGAAATCTATGACGAACACCAGCAAAGCTATCTTCTCATAAGTGATCTCGATGACACCCTGCTGGGCGACGATGCCGCTCTGAAACGGTTTCGCGATTTTTACACAGAGACCTGTGCCGGGCGCTTCACTTTGGCCTATGCCTCGGGACGCTTCTACGACTCGATTCAAGAGGACATCGAAAGAGGCGACCTGCCGGAGCCGGACTACGTAATCGGAGGCGTCGGCAGCGAAATGAAACACTATCCCGACGGCGAATCCGTCCCCGGATGGATCGAGCACATCTCAGCCGACTGGTCGGCGAAAAAGGTTCGTTACATCCTGAAAGAATACGCCCGGTTAGAGCCACAACCCGAAGACTCACAGTCGGATTTCAAAGTAAGCTATTTCTACCCTGAAGCTGATTCCGAGGCACTCGAACAGCTGCAGGCCGATTTAAGAGCAGCCGGTCTGCGAACCAAGCTAATCTACAGTTCAAACCGGGATTTGGATGTATTACCGGAACATGTGGATAAAGGACAAGCCGGGGCTTTTTTGGCGCAACGTCTTGGCATTGCCAGCTCTCATGTATTTGGCTCGGGAAATTCCGGAAATGACGCTACCCTATTCGAGCACGGATTCAAAGGTATCGCCGTAGCCAATGCGCATGACGAACTGCTCCGGCTCGCCGAGGAAACCGGAGCCTACGCTTCGTCCGAAGCCTATGCCGATGGAGTCCGTGACGGCGTCACCTACTGGATGAAACAAATGGAGAAAGACCATGAGTCAAAGCATAGCAAATAAACAGGAACAACCGGCCTCCAAGGGCTACCGCGAGGCACTTACCCTGCTGCGCAGTTGCCGAAGCGAACACGGCTTTCTCGCGACGACAGAGACCAACCACAACTATCACCGCGTCTGGGGGCGTGACAGTTGCATTGCCGGTTTAGCCGCACTGCTGACGGACGACGATGAACTGATCGAAGGTTGCCGCCTGAGTTTGGAAACTCTGGCCAGATATCAAGGACCGCATGGGGAAATACCCAGCAACGTCGATCCGGAAACCGAACGCGTCAGCCTAGGGGGCACGGCCGGACGGGTGGATGCGGATCTATGGTTTGTTATCACCTGCTGCGAATACTGGCAGCACACGCAAAACGATACCTTCATAGACGGCATCTTCGAGCCCTTGGAAAAAGTGCGTCAACTGCTCGGTGCGTGGGAATTCAATAATCGTGGCCTCATCTACGTTCCCCCGACGGGCGACTGGGCAGATGAATATATGCAAAGCGGTTATGTGCTCTATGATCAACTGCTCTATCTTCAGGCGCAAAAAGCTTTCGGCAAAATACATCAGTATAAACACGGCAGTTCCGACCATGCCCTGGACGAGAAAAGCGCGCGCCTTGAACACCTGATACGCGCCAACTACTGGTTTGCCGAAGAATGTGAGACGCCCCGCGATATTTATCATGAAGTGCTCTTCCAAAAGGGCTGTGAAGCCGCCCCCCGGCGCAATGGCCAATACTGGATGCCGTTCTTCTCACCGGTCGGCTATGGCTATCGCTTCGACAGTATGGCCAATGCACTGGTCATGCTTTTCGGTGTAGCCGACGGAGATCAATGCGATGCGGTCGATGAGTATATCGGACAAAATATTGTGCCGGATGAGATCAAACTGCTCCCTGCCTTCAACCCGGTGATCACACCTAAGGACGAAGGTTGGGATGATTTACAAATGACCTTTTCACATACCTTTAAAAACAAGCCCTACGAATACCACAATGGAGGTCTCTGGCCTATGGTTACTGGATTCTATGCCGCGAGTCTCGCTCAGCGCGGAAAAAATGACTTGGCCAAATCCTACACGGATGGAATCCATCAGGCTAACCTCGCAAGCGATGAGGATAGCGAAGCACATGTTTTCCCGGAATTTTTACACGGCAAAGAGATAACTCCCGGCGGCACGCGCCAAATGGCCTGGAGCGCAGGGGCTGCTGTGCTGGCGGAAAGCTATCTTGAAGGGAAACGTCTCTTTGGTCAGGAATCAAACAATCCGGGAAGTTCAAAAAAGTCATGAAGATCACCCTCCTAGGCGCTGGTGCCATGGGAAGCGCACTCACATTTCCTCTGGCTGAAAATAGCCACGAGATACGCCTCTGCGGCACAGAATACGACCGCGAAACCATAGCGGCACTCAAAAACAATGAAGCGCACCCTAAACTTGATGTGCAACTACCTGAAACGGTCCAATACTTCGATGCGGAAGAACTGGAAGCAGCCATTGAAGAGACGGGAGTTCTCTTACTCTGCGTCAACACGAAAGGCATGCGGCCCGCAATGGATGCCTTGCTTCCGTATATCAAACCTGAACTGACGCTGGTAACTATCGCAAAAGGTTTCTTTGTGATTGAGGAAGCAGTGCTTCCGATCACTTCCGGAATCGAAGCCTATATGCAGGTCAGGGGTATGACTCGGTTGCCGACAGTAGCCTGCATGGTAGGGCCTTCCATCGCCCGCGAACTCACGCGTCAATCGCCGACGGCAGTCAATCTGTCCACCACTGCTGATGAACAACAGACCCGAAAATTAGCAAACGCTTTTTCCAGTCAGCACTTCAGTGTAGAGCCGTGCCAGGATCTTAAAGGTTTGGAGATATGTGCCGCATTTAAGAATATTTATTCCATCGCCCTAAGTTGGCCGCTAGGTCTAGGCCAAGAGGGTAAGGGCGAAAAGAACGGACCAACCAATTTGAAAGCCATCCTGCTGCTCCAAGCCCTGGATGAACTGGAGCAAATCATCCGTGCTGCGGGCGGCCGCCCCGAAACCGCGCATGGCCTGGCAGGGCTGGGAGACTTGGTCGCAACCGCCGGAAGTGGACGCAATGGTAGTTTCGGCAAGTTGCTCGGCAGCGGTCAAACAACAGCCGAAGCGATGAAGACGCTACAGAATCAGGGCATTCATACCGTAGAAGGGTTTGATGCGACGCCACAGGGACTGCGTTACGTAGAGACGCTCAAGTCTTTGGACAGTCAATCGCTACCACTTCTCTCAGCCATCGGCGAAGTGATTGAAGGAACGATCAGTCCTCAGAGCTTTGTCAGCGAGATGAATCTCAAACAATACACGGGGCACACAAAATATGACTAAAGTTTACACACTCACCATGAATCCGGCAATCGATCTTAATAGCACGGTCGATAAAGTAGTTGCCGGGAAAAAACTTCGCTGCGACGAGCTTCGACTTGAAGCGGGCGGAGGTGGCGTCAATGTCATGCGTGCCCTCCACCGTTTCGGGGCGGATGTCTGCGCAATTTTTCCTGCTGGTGGACAACTGGGCGATTTCTATTTACACCTGCTTGAAAACGAAGGACTCGCTTGCAAGCCGGTTCAAACGGAAACCGAAATGAAGCGATTAAATACCAACGTCCGCTCCCGTTCGGACGATCAGCAATATCGCTTCTGCACGCCCGGCTCGGAATTTGATGAAGCGACTTTCCAAAAAGCGCTCAATCTGATCGAAGAACGGCTGAAGCCAGGCAACATTTTAGTCCACAGTGGAAGCTTGCCCCCAGGCTTGTCGCCCGATTTCCACGCCCGCGTGGCCGACTGCGTCAATCGCGCCGAAGCCACACTAATATTGGATGTCCCGGAGAATCTGCTGGAAGCACTGTCCGAATCATCCGTGTCATGGATCACACCTAACCGTAAGGAATTCGAGGCGATGGTCGGCCGCTCCGTCGAGGATCTGGACATTGAATCCGAACTGAAAAAAATGATCGATAACAGTCCCTTTGAAAACCTCTTGCTCACACTCGGCAGCGAAGGCGCGATCTACGCTGGTGCCGAAGGATACCATCGGCTAAAGGCCCCCAAGGTCGACAAAGTCAGCACCGTCGGCGCGGGCGATAGCGCCGTCGCCGGCCTGACCCTGGGCTTGGCCGGAGGACTGGCCCACGTCGAAGCCGCCGCACAAGCTGTAGCTGCAGGTGCGTCCGCAGTGCAGATTCCCGGCATCAACCGCCTGGAGCAGGACCGTTTCCAAGCACTCACCCAGAAAACAAGACAGATTAACTTCGACCATTAACCCGGGTCTGATTGCAAAAGTTGTCAAAGTAGCTCGGTGCTTCAACCTGCGGTCAGTTCGCTACGGATTTGCCATTCCTCGTGGGCGGCTTAAGCGCAAAGCGTGTAGAGTAAACCACGACCTCTTCAGCCGTACCATAACGCTTATGTCGAATTCAACAGTCATATCACTTGGCTTAGCTGGTAATTCTCTGAACAACTTCGTGCATCTCCTGGACCTCCTTCTTAATTTCACCGGTGTGCGCGGTAATTCCGCAACTATCCACGGATACGTAAAACTCCTTTATATGTTCGAGAGTGAAAAGAGTCGCTTCGACTGTCACACCAATCTCTTTACTTCGCTTTTTAATAAACTCCTCCAAATACCCTTCCTCGGCTGCTTTAAAAAGTGGCCTTAATAGCTTCAGATACTTATGCCATTCCGGCTTCTCTGAAGGCGGTTTCGGCTCCTTTTCCTCTTTATCGCCGATTGAAGGCAGAAAAGGAATTCCAATTAAATCTTTGTAATCGAAACCGCCCTCGATGTATCGATCAACCAATGCCGGGATTTCCCGCAGGGATTTTTTATAAAAATCCCATAGCTTCTCATAATCGCCCAGTTTCGGATCCTCTACATCCAAGTGAACCGACATCGCATGGCGGTAGGCGCGACTGATCCTCCCTAAAGTGGATTTGAGCGCATCTTCACTGACTGACCTGAAGCGATCCTTCAGAACAGCCCGAATTTTAGCATCAAAGGCACTATATTCTGCTTTATCAAGAAGACGACGCTGGAAGCGCATGAATATCATGCCAGCTCCGATTAGGAGCATCGTTTCAAGGTATTGCCGCGTTTGATCAATCGCAACTTTGGTGCTCTCCGCGAAAACGGAAGTAAAAGAAATTAACTCCGACTCCGACATCGCACGTTGCTCTGTAGCAGAATCAGTAAGAATCTCCCTAAGCTGAGTGACTGCCTCACGCCCATCGTAGAAGATTTCTGACTCTACGAGCTCAACGTTTCCATCTGTTATAGTTAAGTCATTACCGTCAGAGCCGCGATTTCCATCGAAACTCTCATTGCCACCGGTGCTCTTCACTTCAACTCGCGCTTTTGAAAAGTTCAAGCCCCAGAGCTCGGACACAAAAAATTTCAGTGGTTTCGGATGATTTGAGACACGAATAATTTCAAGAATAGCCGACCATTGCCCAGTCGAGACCTTTGACTCCATACGCTCTCCCTTGGGCGGAGGCACCCCAAGTAAGTCGCGAATCTCAAGCATCTCTTCGGCGTGACGATAGAAGTGCTTGCAGATGCCAGCGCCGACTTTCGTTTTCGCCGTCTTAGAGCCGGGCTGAAGATAATTTCGAACCTCATCGACGAAGCCCTCATTCTGATATTTAAACTTCTTCTCAGACTGCTTCCCCAGAGAATCTGCATTTTGCACTTTTGAAGGGGGAGTCGCGCTCAGGTCATCGAGTTGTCCATTTTGTGTATTCTTCATATTGCGTATTGGTTGCGATTTGTTTGGCGGAGAAGCACGAGAGACTCCCCTCGCCCATGACACACCAACACCTGCGCAAATCCTTCGCGGAATCGCACGACGTCCCGAGAATAGTAGCCTTTAAATACAAGACTGAACCTCTCACGATATATTAACTGATGTGTCATTATACCGCTATCTCGGCCTTCCGTTAATTAATTCAACTATTATTTTAAAAAGATTTATAATAATCTGGCTTACAATTCTGGGCTGAACATCGGACACTTATCTCTGAGCATTCACTATATTGTGTAAGGCGCGTCGGTTTCATATTTTCCATATCCCAATGTCGCTTCGGGCTTGGATTGCCATAACGACGGACTCTCCAGCTCAAAGAGCACCAAAATAATCCGACGGAAAAAAAAGATCTCTAGCCATTGAATCCAATTAAGAATGCTGAGTAGGCTAAGTTTGGCATTTATGGCAGTCAGAGAGAACCTTCAGCCGACAACACTCTTCTGGCTGCTTAGACTGGGATCGAAAATCCTACGCCCGACCTCACTCATGTCCAATTATCTCCTACCTAATCACAAAACTTGGATCCCGAGGTTTTTCCATTAGTCCACATGTTTCGGGTTCTCTCCCGTAGTATGCTTCGTGTAATACGATGAATGAGAGTATCGCTTTGACCGAGTAATGCGCGACAAGACGAGAATCTGGAAGTTCTGCAGAGTCATTTCCGTAGATTGAAACCCATACGTGCGGAAGCTTCCCGGTCATTTTCGTCCCAGACTGAAAATCACACTTTTGAGCATGCCAAAATATTAAGTGGTAGCGGTTGTAGTCGTGTGCGATGATGTCTCCTCCTAGAAAATCGAATGGTCCATTTAGTATCGCGACAAAATCACCCTGATTCCCATCATGTCCAAGCGCCTGCGGCTCTTGATCAAACATGCGCAAAATTTCATCATGGTCCTCCGAGCCCAACTGGACAAACTTCAAGCGTGAATTGCCTTCAACTACACAGAGATTAAAGGGGGGAAGCTTCTGCAATTCTTGGACCCGCTCACGGATTTTAATTTTTTTTAATTCAAGAAATGCTTGGTCGTCTGGTTTCAACCCATACGGAGTGCAAACATAGTTGTGAACCCACTTATAGAATTCAGGGTCGCCGGGTTCGAAACCGGACCATTCAGCGGCTGCTTTGGGAGAAATCCTCTCCTCGCCTGCTGGCCCAATACAAATGAAATCTGATTCGGCTGTTATGTAGAGGCGAGTGTGATCTTTCTCGAAAACAAGTCGGCTTTTGTCAGTGTTCGGTACGTTTAGTATGCTCATAGTAATATCCTTTGTTTAGTTTTATAGAATAGACACAGTGTCTGCGTCTTCTCTGTTTCTTACATTTTTGGCACCGACCCGAAAGCAGCTCGCAACATTTTTTAAGTAAATAAGTCGTAAATAAGAAAGGCACGATCCATGCATACACTCATACTTCAAAACGCATTCGCAGCTCATCGACCTAAAATGAACCTCACGCTGAGGGATTGAGTTAGCACAAAGGGGCGACTCGAAAGCCGCCTGAGTGAGGTAAAATTCTACCGAATTGCGCGAAAAACGAAAGAAAGCAACCCCCTGGTATCCTAACGTCGACAGTGAGCCATTTTTTGTATAAAACGAAAGGAAACAACCCCCCTACAGGTGCAAATCATACCTCGCGAAAAAAAACAACCCCCTCTCGATTGTGCAAATCATACCTCGAGGATGACTATTCTTAGCTACGTACACGACTAACGCATAACTGCTGAAAAGACATATCGAAAAAAATATATGCAGCTGTAAATCAGCCACTTGGCGACTTTCGAGCGAACATCCACCGAGTTGCATTTGCATCTCGGATGTACCTGGAATCCGTTCCAAATCAACAAAAATGCCGATTTTTAGGCCCGATCTTACCTTGGCTCGCAAATTGAACCCCATTCCTGGAGGTACGATTTGCGCGTGCAGGAAGGACGCACCCTCGCTGAGCGCTGGGGCGTCTTCCTGTTTTCCCGGGAGCGGCCATCTTCGGCCTAGCCGGCGAAGAGGACCTCAGGAAAAAGCTTTCGCCGACTCCGGGGGCGTCATCGGCTGCGTGCCCACCCTGAAGATTCAGAGTAGGCTTTGCGGACATTCAAACCAATTCAACTACATCGCCAGGGCGATCTACATCTTTGGTTTTCTGAAGAAATAACTACTAGAAGATAGAACCCGGACAATCGCCGATTGATCATTCTTCACGACAAAACCACGCCTCGCCGTCAACTACGACCTCAACCAACTAATCTGAGCTAGGGCGTCAGGCTCGTAATGGGGTCAAATGCCGCCTCAGCGAAAGCACAGCAAAGCCTAGACAAAAGTAGCCGCAAACGGCTATACGGAGCCTTCTGGGCCCTCTGAGAGCTCAGAGCTATGCTTCCCAGCATCTATTGCACCTACACGCGTTCCCATGAGGTGCCTGCTGCCTAATTTTCAAGAAAAGCGACTCTCCCCTTTGAGATTTTGATGATACTTCCTCCCTAAATTATACTTTACCCACCTAAAGATGACTTTACATTCATAAATGCATCTGAAGGTGCGTGTTCAGCGCAGGTAGCTACGCTTGATCCTGCTGCTAAATGCGAATAGCACCCTACATAAAGCCAGCTTTAGCCCGATAAACCTTAATTGATATGGCCGTATTACTTAGCTTCATCTCCGACAATGATCCATTCGTTTCAACCGAGGAAAAGGCGCAGATCGGGCCACTACTACGGAGCCTTCTCAACCTACAAGAAGCTAAAGAATCGGTCTCTCGGGTCTACTTATTTACCACACCGCAAACCGAGCATTTAGTCGACGAGTGTAAAAAAGAAATATCAAAACGCCATAGACACATAAGCCGGCATACCGACATCGAAACTACCAGTTTGGGCGACATCTCAACGATCAGATATACTGAACTTTTCAAACTATTGCTGGATGAATATAGGCACTTATTTTCACGCAAGACCTCCGTTTTAAAATACGTTAACCCCTACGCGCACGACCAACGGATTCACGGGTGCTGGCTTACCCTAATTTCCAGCGGCCAAATCAACGCCGACTTAATCGAGATCACACCGAATGGACTTAAATCATTTTGCCCATTAACGACGAAACTGGGCAAATTCAGATTCCAAGATCTGCGGAACAAAACAGCAACGCTGCATGAATCCGACTCAATTCTACCATTACTCAAATCTCTTCATATCGTAGGGGAGCATCCGGATTTTCAAGAAGCCGCAGAGCTCACGCGTCGATTTACGAAGCTTGACAGCCATATCCTACTCACGGGCGAACCTGCGACTGGGAGAGCAACCCTAGCTAAACTTTCACACTTTTTGAGTAAGAGAAGCCACTACCCACTTAAAATCGTCGATTGCAAAACTCTATCCTCGGCCAACCCACTGTTTGATCAAAATGGCCGCATCGACAGTTGCAACAAGGGCACCTTACTGCTGCTCGATTTTGATCATCTAGCCAAAAACCAACAGTACTGCCTGCGTGAATTCATAGAATCAAGGCATTCCAAAACCAGCGCTCCCAACTCTACAAAAATAAGAATTCTGGCGACTGCCGGCTCAGACGTGGAAAGCAAGATACAATCCGGGGACTTTGCTGATTCACTGTTCTACCTATTTCCATCCACCGTAAAATTACCTCCACTCAGAAGCCGGAAATCTGACATCCCTCTTCTCGTGGAACATCTTTTGAATGACTGGAATCAGCTACACTGCAAACAATTGACGATAACCGACGAGGCATTGGAGCACCTCATGAATCGAAACTGGGAAGGTAACATCTCTGAGCTCAAGCATACTTTAATGCAGAGTATCCAGAACACAAAAGGTGACGTGATTGGCGAAAGCTCGTTAAGCTTTCGCCCTCGCTTGATATGCGAGATCCCTCCTTTTGACGAAAATTTCCTGCTAAATGATCAACTTGCTTGCGTCAGAACAAAGATCATTTCCCAAGCATTGAAGCAGACAGGCGGCAACAAATCTCAAGCAGCCAAACTTCTGGGAGTAACCCCGCAAGCACTTAGCAAGTTCAACATGGCCGATGTTAAGTCCGATGCCGAAGGATGATTCTTCGAGATATTGAGCCTGCCCAAAGTGTATATTTACGATCCAGCACACCAGCACCTGCGGGTTTCGCGCTAGTTTAACCGCCTGCTTACAAAGCATAAATCTACGTGCTAAAGTCTACTTGATACACATAAAGCAGGCTTTACGCTCTAGTTAGGTGCGCCTGTGGCCGGAAATAGACTCTGAAATTACTTTCAAAATATTATTCGCCGCATCGTTTCATAGATTAGCAGTTCGAGATTTTATCCCAGACTTAACAGAAGTAAAGCGCACGAGAAGCCCTACTGCATTCTACGCTTGACATATCGCCAATAATCTGAGATACTCCTCTTCACAGTCGCAACAATGCCTCTGCAAATCAAAAAAAGGCCCCGGAGCGTAGCACCGGAGCCTTTCAATATAATCACAGCCAACCCAAATAGAGCCTTTTGCGAAGTAGGATTCATAAAAAGTGCTTCTAGTTGAATTGATTGTAAAGCCCAAAAAAAAGAAACGGGCACGAGGGCTACGCCTCAAAATAACAATATACAATGAAAGCACTAAAGCTTGAGAAAGAAAACACAGCACCGCTGATCTCACTGACCGACTTCGTCGATTTTGTGGTTAAAAGCGGACGCCCCAAACTGACCGTCGTCAAGCAGATCAAGAGTCGCGACCAATACGCAACTTTTGAAGACTTCTGGCGACGTCTTCGCACCGCAATTGTGGAATACCACAAGAACGGGCATAGCGACAAATCGGAATTCGATGACATCATCGACACCCTAAATCCAAATGACTCGCCCAAGCAGACCGCCTACCCGATTGCGATTAAGGCCTACAAAAAATTCCTGGGCCGAAAGAAACTGGCTTGGATCGACCCTCCACGTAACGTGTGGACAGCAGGCGGGATTAATGTGTCGGTTAATCCCGAGATTGGGCTCGAAATCAACGGTCAGAAAACACTGATCAAGCTTTACTTCAAAAAGGAAAAGCTGATCAAAGCTAAAGCAGATCTTATTCTCGCCCTGATGCAAGAAGGCCTACCCGACCTCGAAAAGGGCACACATGTCGCCATCCTCGACGTGCGCGAGGCCAAACTCTTCGAGGCAACAAAGCCACAAACCAGCCTGCTTCCCTTACTATATGGCGAGGCCGTCAACTTCGCGACCATCTGGAGAGAACTCACATCGAAGGTGAGCCCCCCGGATGAAGGCGAACGCAAGCTCGGAGCCGCATAGGGCTCCACCCGAGCAGCATGGCCGATTACCTCGGCCATGCTGTTTCCCCCATCCCCCCTACCGCAAATGCAAGAACGCCCACTAGAATCCATCGCCGATGTGCAGACCGGCTTTCCCTTTCGCGGGAAGATCGAAAGCGACCCAGAGAGTAATTATCGGGTGATCCAGGGAAAAGACATTCAGCCCGACCTCTCCTACGACCCGAAAAAACTCACTCGATTTAATGTGCCCCCACGCGCACGTCCCGAAGGCAAACTCCTACAAAAGGACGACATCATCGTCATGACACGCACGGACAGTCCCTACGCCGTGCGCATTACCGAAGCACTGCCACACATCGTCGTGCAAAATTCCTTCAACACGATACGAATCAAATCCACAGAATCCGTTCTACCCGGCTACTTGGCTATGATGCTCAACCAAGGCCTGCTACGCGCTCGTATCGCCACACTCCTCAAGGGCAGCAACATCCCCTATATCCGGATCGAAGACCTCAGAAATCTCTCCATCCCCCTACCCTCCATAGAACGTCAACAACAACTCACCGAACTCGAAGCCGCCTTCCGGCACGAACAAAATCTACACCGCCAACTCGAAACTGAGCGACAAGCGCTCCTCGACGCCCTTATTCTCGAACAAATCTCGCACTAACGCACCTTTTCATACCAATGAGCCCAAAATCCACCTCCCCCATCAGCCAAGACGAAGTCAACGACATCGTCTGGAAAGCTTGCGACACCTTTCGCGGCGTCATGACTTCCGACCAATACAAGGACTACGTCCTTACCTTCCTATTCCTTAAATTTCTCTCCGACCTCGTCAAAGAACGCCGCGAAGCGCTCGAAAAGCAATTCCCCGACAAGCCCGAAATGGTCCAGCGCCGCCTCGACCGCGAGCGCTTCAAGCTCCCGAATGACTGCGACTTCGACAGCCTCTACTTAAAGCGCGATGCCGACAACATCGGCGAACTGATCGACCAGGCACTCTGGCAAATCGAAGACGCCAACAAATCAAAACTCGAAGGCGTCCTTCACACCGTTTCCTACAACGACGAGAAACGCCTCGGCGAAACCAAGGACCGCAACAAGCGCCTCAAAGATCTCTTCAAAGACTTCCACGATCCGCGCCTCGACCTGCGTCCTTCCCGAGTCGGCAACCTCGACATTATTGGGAACGCCTACGAATACCTCATCTCCCGCTTTGCCTCCGAAGGCGGCAAAAAGGGCGGCGAGTTCTTCACCCCGCCGGAAGTCTCCGAGCTCATCGCACAACTCGTCGCCCCACAACCCGGCGACCGCATCTGCGACCCCGCCTGCGGCTCCGGCTCGCTCCTACTCAAAGTAGCCAAGAAAGTGCACGACTCCAAAGGCAAGCCCTCGCACGACTTCTCGCTTTACGGGCAGGAAGTCAACAGCGGCACCTTCGCGCTTTGCCGAATGAACATGTTCCTCCACGATGTGGACGACGCCCGTATCGAATGGGGCGACACGCTCAACAACCCGAAACTCATCGAAGACGAGCACCTACTCCAGTTCGACATCGTGGTCGCCAACCCACCCTTC